>JACCDS010479251.1_pt1 | contig 42326 bp, 47 predicted proteins | sample 7446441 | NCBI WGS metagenome assembly JACCDS01 (sample SAMN15323445, study PRJNA562643) | freshwater metagenome | isolation source: river surface water | place: USA:Blue River Watershed | collected 2017-08-17 | reverse complement strand
GGCATCGATCAGGCCGTCGGCCATCTCCGCCACTGCTTTGCAAAGCGCGGGATTGGACAGCTCGGTCTTGCGCATCCAGCGGGCGAAGTGGCGGGTTTTGAAGACTCTGCGCATGGGTCAAACTATGCCACTAAGTGACATAGAAGTCCAGTGAAAGCCTCGCCTGAAGCTGGGAGGGGCAAGTCAATTTGGCAACAGCCAATGTCGCCCTCTGGCTTGAATTTATAGCCGAAACCCATCCAGAGGACGGCTCGCGCTGAAATACGGGAAAACGGGCAGTAGATTTCCAGGTGCCGAGAACTCGAATCACAATCTCTCCGCCGCCCAGTCTTGGCCCCTGAGACTCAGAGGCCTTTGCACTCGAAAGCCCCGCACGGCGCGGGTTTTCACGGTGTCATGACAGTCTCAGTGTCATCAGCACTGTCGATATTCTCGCCCTGTCTCAAATGGACTCACTCACGGTTGAGTATGGGGCCAGATAGGAAGCGAATCATGATCTACCGGCAGTTCGAATCCTAATCTCTCCGCCAGCTAGTCTTGGCCCCTGAGACTCAGAGGCCTTTTTCATTTGAAGTCCCGCGCGGCGCGGGGTTTCACGGGGTGATGACAGTCTCAGCTTTCACAGATTGCCCCAATTTTCCTCGATATTCTCACCCTGTCTCAAACCGACTCACTCACGGTTGACCATGGGGCTGCACTTGATCTGACGTAAAAAATAAAAGGCGCTGCTGCGCCTTTGAAGTGGGCCGAGTGATGCTGACCTGGTCACACTGATGATGTGCGGTGATTCGCTAAACAGCAGGAAAGATTTAAATAAAGGTTGTTATCTTTTCGTCGACCGTGGTGTAACTCAGAGCACGGCTTCCAAACCTTTTCTATCGATCAGATTCAACAGCTTGAGCGAAGGACCGCTCGGCTGCTTTTCGCCGATCTCCCATTTACGAACCGTCGACGTACTCGTGTTCAGTACCGCTGCAAGCACTGCCTGACTCAGATTTAATTGCGCGCGCAATGATCGGATTTTTTTACTGTCATAGGCTGGGATAGGTTCAAGACACAAGAGCTCGAAATTTTTCATCTTGCGTTTATCGATGAAACCCAGACGATGCAGATCAGCAGCAGTTTCAATCACTGCTTCACGCAGCCGGCTTTTCGCGTTAGTTTTTGTAGTCATGGCAAATCTCCGGTAATGCCCCATCTGCGACGGCTTCATCCAGCTGACGATTGGTTCTTGCCAGCAACTCTGAAGTGGATATCCACGCTTATTGTTCTCCGGTGCTAAAGCCTAGTAGCCGTCTTTGCTCATTCCAGTCGAGCGGAAGGGTACCCAGATTAGCGAGAGTATGCGCGGTCAGAGTAGGTGGTTGTTTCCCCTGAACGATTGCTTGAATCAAGTCCGGAGCCAGCAGCCCGATATGCGCCAGACGCGTTACGTAAGTCGACGTCACTTTTTCAGTTTCGGCGATTTCTCCAACGCTCTTTGCTCGTCCCGAAATCAGTCGCATCGCCCAGTCGTGCGACCGGGTGATCAGCCGTATGAGTTTTGGATCGGGTTTGCCGAGGGCATGCTGGTTACCCGGCACGATCAGTCGAATGGCTAATCCACTACGCTGCAGCTTCATCGGTACAAAGATCATCTTGATCGGCGGCTCATCGAATGAGCCGGTCGACAATATCGGCGTTGGGTCAATCTCCAGCCGTAGCTGATCGGGCGTTACGATGACCTTTTGTAGCAGCTGCGGCAGACTGTTGGCATCACCTTCTTGTAGCCGGATGCTGAATGACCTTGCTTCATCGAGCAGTCGCGTCGGGTCTGGATATTCCGAGAAATCCCCCAGCAGCGCTGGGCCATCCTCGAGATAGCTAGACAGCGCATGAATGACTGTTTGCTCGAGGTCGGCTGCTGGAATGCGCATCGGTGACCCGCTGTCGATCTGTTGTACGTAATAGCGGTAGCTGCGCGATCCTTTTTTCTTGCTGTGCGCACCAGTGAAGCGATGACCGTCGATATCGAATATTAATCCGGTCAGCAAATAGCGGCTTGGACTCTTCGTGCGGGTTTTATAGCCCTGCCGATTCGCTTCGATCCGATCCTGCACCTGCTGCCAAAGTTCGGCCTGGATGATCGGCGGATGGTTACCCGGATAGACCTGCCCCTTGTGGGTGATTTTGCCAATATAGACCGGATTACGCAGGATATGGTAGAGGTGTCCCCGACCAATCACTCTCTCGCCTCGTAGGATCGGGCTGTCACGCTTCGGCGTTAGCCAGCCCCGTTCACGTACTGCCAGCGCCAGCTTTCGGACACAGCCATGCTCAAGATACAGCTGGAAGATCTGCCGCACACGCTCGGCCTGCGAATCATCAATCACTAAGGTGCGCTCGAACGGCCGGTAGCCCATCGGGGGCAGCCCGCCCATCCACATCCCTTTCTTCTTCGATGCCGCGATCTTGTCGCGAATCCGTTCGCCGGTCACTTCTCGCTCAAACTGCGCGAAGGACAGCAACACATTCAATGTCAGCCGCCCCATCGATGAGGTCGTATTAAATTGCTGAGTAACCGATACGAACGACACGCCTTGCGCATCAAACAGCTCGACCATCTTCGCGAAGTCGGCCAGCGAACGGGTCAGGCGATCAACCTTGTAGACGACGACTACTTTGACCTTGCCAAGGGCGATATCGGCCAGCAGTCGCTGTAAGGCGGGTCGATCGGTACTACCACCCGAGTAGCCACCATCGTCGTAGATTTCGCGGCTGGCCACCCAACCGAGCGCCTTCTGACTCAAGATATACGCCTGACAGGCTTCGCGCTGCGCGTCGAGCGAATTGAAGTTTTGTTCGAGTCCTTCTTCCGACGATTTACGTGTGTAGATCGCACACGGGATCGTCGGCACATTCATGACTTCATCCCGAAGAACCGCGGCCCGGACCAACTGGTCCCGGTGATCTCATGGGCGATCGCAGTCAGACTCGAATAGATACGACCCTCGTACTCAAAGCCGGAGGGCAGCACGGTGACCTGATACAGCCTGCCCTGCCATTCGCGCAACAGGTGAGTCCCGGGCTGCGTGATCAATTTGCCGCCGGACGCCTGATTAAGCATTTTGCGAATCTTCGCTGGGGTCCAGAAGGATTGCGCGCGCATCTGCACCTGCCAGGCCAGTGCGCCGGCCAGTAGGGATCGGTGCACCCGCGGTGGCGGCGGGTGACCAAACTCCGCCTGCCAGCGCTCGCCCAGTTCGGCCCGCGGCAGGCGGGCCAGCTCGGCCAGCGCGACGACGACAGCATCAGCAGTGCGCATCAGGCACCGGCCGCAATCTTGTAGCGATTGCCTTGTTCGGTTCGTTCGCAGACGACGTTTAATCCAAGCTTCTTGCGCAACACCGCGCTAATCACCCCACGCACCGTATGCGACTGCCAGCCAGTCAGGTGCGTCATCGCGTCAATCGTGGTTCCTGAAGGAGCTTGCAGGAGTGCAATCAGCTGCTGCCTTTTAGGTAGCGGAGCTTCAGGTGGCTTTGCCGCGATGTGCTTAGCAACACGCTTCGATGCCGCCTTCGGGGGTGGGGACGTGGTCTTGCGCGAGGAAGTCGCCGGCTTGCGCTTGTTGGTGCCGGATACGCTGGATTTCGGGGATGTCTTGGTCATTCGAGGCTCCTGGTCGGTTATGCCGCGGTAGTGCGGCGAGGACCAGTAACGCTCTGTTAGGCAAAGGTATCAAGAGAATAAATACCGAAAATGTAGAAAACCCCGATTTCTGGCACAGAATAGACGAACTATCTTGCAATCATTTGTCGTTTGTCCTTATCGAATGCGAAGGTCCCATCATGATTACTCCGGTTACTGAGCAATGGAAGCAGTGGATGAATCGCACCGCCGCGGCGATGAAACTGCAGAATGAGAAGGTGCTAGACACTGACAATAGGAAGGCATAACTCTTCCATCGCGGCATAGGTACTTTGCATCCGGTATTCGACGGCGGCTTCACTTCGATTGGGTAAAGCCTCCGCGATGAGGCGGTGTCGATAATCTACTTTCGAGTACGTCAGTCGCCATGGTCGTATCTCGCCATCAACAGGTTAAAAGAATTCACGAATTCCAAATCGGTAGTAGGGCACGTCCCCGAACACCATCAGACACCTCGATACACCTCTGCACACCTAGTGATGGACCTTTAAGGCGAAGGATAAGATTGCCAAAATAAATACATCAATTTCACACTTTCAAAAAAATTTGTATTACATAGAGAGCGGGAATTTTTTTTAGGAGAATCCTATGTCGACCCGCTCAATCAATTTAGCAGTACCCACTAGCACTGTCTTTAAACCGTCTGAGGTCGTCCTCAGTCGTATCGAAGTTAAGTACCTGCCGCCGTCGGCGATTTCAATTAATCCACGCAACCCTCGAATTCATAAAGCCCGCCAGCTCAAAGCACTGGCACAAAGTATTCGCGCATTTGGCTTCAACATCCCGATTGCTATTGATAAGAACGGAATGATCGTCGCGGGGCACGCACGATTGGCGGCAGCACAAAAGTTAGGGATGAGCGAGGTGCCCGTCATCGCTCTTGACCATCTAACAGAAGAGCAGGCCCAAGCCTTCCTGCTGGCGGATAACCGCTTGACCGAGCTATCGAGCTGGGATGCGGACTTGCTGGCGATCCACTTGAAGGAATTGTCGGTGTTGAACCTGGACTTCGATATCGAAGCAACCGGATTCACAGTGGGCGAAATCGATTTAAAAATCGAGATGCTGGAGTTGGGGATTTCCGGTGGCGCGGCAATCGAAGCGAACAATGATCCGGCTGACCAGTGGACACCGCACGCCGGACCGGCAGTGACACAGGTCGGCGATGTCTGGCGTCTCGGGCATCATCTGCTCGCTTGCGGAAATTCGCTGGATGGCAGCATCTATCAACGCCTGATGGGCGAGGGTAGGGCTGCGATGGTCGTCACCGATCCGCCGTACAACGTCAAGATCAATGGCCATGTCGGCGGTAAAGGCGCTATCAAGCACCGGGAGTTCGCGATGGCCGTCGGCGAAATGTCCGAAGACGAGTTCATTGCGTTCCTCCACACGATCTTCCTTCGCCTGGTCGAATTCAGTATTGATGGCTCGGTGCATGTTGTCTGGATAGACTGGAGACATACGTATGAAATGCAAAGTGCTGCCCGACGCGCGTACACCTCCCACCTGAACACCTGTGTGTGGGCTAAGCCCCAAGCTGGGATGGGAAGTCTGTACCGGTCGCAGCACGAGCTGGCGTTCATCTTCAAAAGTGGCAAGGCGCCGCACAGGAACAACGTCGAGCTGGGCCGCTTCGGCCGCTACCGTACGAACGTCTGGAACTACCCGAGTATCCACGGCATGCGCCACGGCGAAGAAGGGGATTTGCTCGCACTGCATCCGACGGTCAAACCCGTGAAGATGATCGCTGATGCGATTCTCGACTGTTCCGCCCGGGGTGATCTGATCCTGGACCCGGTTGATTCGACACAGCGTGAAGTTTGAGAATGGCCGTGTCAAGCTGCCGCAGCAGGCGCGTTGGCTCGCCGATTACGTACAGGAGCTGATCTCGTTTCCGTCCTCGCGCTTCGCCGACCAGGTCGATGCGACGACACAGGCACTCGACTACTTGCAGGAACGCATGGATGAGCCGGGGCTGATCGCGTACTACCGGATGGAGGTGGAAAAAATGACGCGGGGTGAAATCTGACATCGACTACAGCTGATTAGACCAGAATTATCAATTTTTTTTTTTGACACAAGGATTAAAAATCCTTGTGTCGCCGCACAGCACCGCAAGCATGAAGCACCGGTCTTCGCTAAGGGTCGAAATTTTAGAATATGATTTCAAACGGATAAAAGCGGTAAGGCAACCACGCAAACGCATGGTCAGCAAAATTAAGCCAGACGAACTCAACAGCTGCGTAATACGCAATCACCGCCATCACCCAACCCACATTCTTACCGTTCGGTTGTCCAAGCGCTTCCGGGAGGTAGGCGAATACCATGACCTGCAAGGGAAGTAAATACAAAGCCACGCGATCCACAGCCGTACTCGATGAGCTCACAAAATACGCGCCCAGCAGCAGGATAGAGACGACCGAGAACCAGAACCAAAGGCGTTGCTGAGGAAGGGTGACTGAGAAGCGCTTTTGTCGCGTAAGCAAAATCATCGCAGGTAATACATTCATGACCAGGCGTATCAGTGCACCTTCAGATTGATATTCGGCTTCCAGGTAAGTTGTATTTAGCGTATCAACCGAATCAGCCAACAACAACAGATAGGCTGCAACAACCACTACGGCCACCCAGATCCCTGTAAATAACCGTCGTTTACTTGCCGCCAGTGCAGCCATCGGCAGCACCAGAACAGCGGACTTATGAAAGGTGGCGCCTAATACAGCCCAAAAAACAAATTTCAGAACGCGATCGTCAGCGAGCGCGACAAGCCCGATCATCAGGCATCCCAACGCGACTCCCTGTCGGCTGTAACCCATGCCCAGAATGATGACCAAGTACGGTACAGCTACGGAGAGCGCCAACCACGGACGTGGAAGATGGAGACAAAATATGCCGAGGCCAAAACTGAAAATCGTAGCCCCCATCAAATTAACACCATAAATATCCCACTCTGCCTGCATGGAAAGCCACTCGAGCAAGCGATAGCCGGGATCATTCAACCACCACTGAATATCGTGAGTTAAGTAGAACGCCTCCCAAAAATTTTTGAGGTAGTTATGCCAGTCTCCTCCTACCTCATAGCGCCATCCCAATAGTAAAGTCATGGTGGTCATCACTACCCACCAGATAGGCGGAATGCGCACTCCTACGATGCTCCCATAGGTAGCTCCATCATTCACCCTCTCCTGCAAGGCCAGTAAAGCCGGTACGAAAAACATCAACCAGTAAAGCCACATAAAAAAACTGTCTCCAAAGATGTCAGGATGCCGCGTCGTCGAGCTGGCTTCGTTCCCGCACCCAAGCCTGGAACATCAGTACCGCCCACAGTTTAGCTGCGTGGTCGCGCTATGCGATCGCAAAACTGTGATGTGTTTGTCTGAAATTGATTGCGTTGTTGAATTCGGATTTGTACGATAAAAATACTTCTTACTAGAGCCTTCTATGGAGCGGCATTCTTTAAACAAGAGCCGAGTAATCAGCTCGTCTGCGTTATAGCTTTCGATTGAAAAGTCTTGGTATGCACGAACATAAATTTTTTTTCGTGCTACACCGAGTGGATGTACATTCCATCCACCCAAGGATTTCAGAAGAGCCTCTTCGCCTAGAACAGGAAAAGAGGTTGGGTTTGCTTGAGTACGCCGTTCTGAGCCATCGATCTCAAGCTTCCAGAGCTCCCATATCACCAGATCAATGTCTTCCGTGAACCTGCTGTAGGCGTCCTCGATTGCGCCTTCTTCAAGAAAGTCATCCGCGTCGACTAGCGCGATAAAATCGTATTCGGAGGTTAATACTCCCTTTCTTCGTGCGGCAGCGGCGCCCGAATTTTTTTTGTATCGATTATTTTTAAGTTTGAATACTTTCTCGAAAGGGTTCTAGCGATTTCAATCGAGTTATCTGTCGAGCAGTCGTTAATTAAGATAATTTCAGCAGGAACGCGATAGAAGTCTTTATTTATTGAATCTACACACGTTTCTAGAAATTCTCCGGCGTTGTAGACGGGAACGATAACCGAAACTGGAAGGTATTTTGTGCTGTCTTTCAATTTCAAGCCTCGTGTTCACAAATATTCGATGCATGCTGGTCATACAGCAGACTTTAGGCGTTTTTTTATTGCAAGGATATCGCCCAGACGCGCCACGCCATCCGTACCCGCCGCCATCTGAAAACGTTCCCCGAGTAGGTCCCAAGCGTTGATGGGTACGGTCGTCATCAGACGACCCAGTGCCTTGCGCATCGGCATCGGTAACCAAGCGACCTTGTTCCAAATTTTCGGGCCCCAGAAATACCGGTTGTAGCCGCCAAAAAGCTCATCACCGGCATCGCCAGACAGCGCAACGGTGACGTGCTGACGAGCAGCCTTGCTCACGAGATGCGTAGGAATTTGGGATGAATCTGCAAACGGTTCGTCATACATCCAGGGCAGGGTGGGCACAACGTCTTGCGCCATCTGCGCGCTGACACGTAACTCGTGATGCTCAGTACCCAGGTGTTGTGCCACAGCGCGCGCATGGGGTGCCTCATCAAAACCGGATTCGTCAAATCCAATCGTGAAGGTCTGTACGGGGGTCGTCGACTGCTGCTGCATGAGTGCCACGATGGTGGACGAATCCACTCCGCCCGAGAGGAAAGCGCCTAGGGGTACGTCGGCTAATGACTGCAGATTCACGGCAGTGGCGAGCTGCTCTTCCAAGAGTCGAATCGCTTCGGTCTCGTCTGCCAAGGGGTTGAGTGCCCCCGCTTCGACTACGCTGGCTAAGGACCACCAGCGCTTGACTGCCACGCTCCCGTGCGCTTCTCCCGGTCGCAGCGGCTGCGAGGGTGCATTCGCTGGTGGCTGGCCTTGTACAGTGAGCAGACAGCCTGGCTCTAACTTGAAAATACCCTGGTAGATGCTGCGCGGCGCAGGTACATACATAAAACGTAGGTACTGCGCGAGGGCCTGGCGGCAGACGGGCGAATCAAACCCGGGGTGGGCTTTCAGCGCTTTCAGCTCGGAGCCGAACAAGAATGCTCCACCTGCCCAGCCGTAGTACAGCGGTTTTTCACCGAAGCGGTCGCGAGCTAGCGTGAGCGTGCGGGTCTGTTTGTCCCAGAGCGCAATCGCAAACATGCCGACGCAGCGCTGCAAGGTGGCTTCAACGCCCCATTGCTCGAAAGCGGCTAGCAGGGTTTCCGTGTCAGAGTGGCCGCGCCAGGCGGGGGAGGCACCCAAGGCAGATAGTTCTGCGCGCAAGGCCAAATGGTTGTAGATCTCGCCATTGAAGGCCAACACCCAGCGGCCTGACGTAGACAACATGGGCTGGCGACCGGCGGCTGACAGGTCCACGATGGCTAGGCGGCGGTGCCCAAAGGCCACGCCTGCGCTTTCATCGGCCCAAGTGCCGCCATCATCGGGGCCGCGGTGCACGAGGGCAATGGCCATCCGCTCAGCCTGTTCACGCAAGCGGCCATTCGCTATCGGTGCTGCTGAGGTTCGCCAACAGCCAGCAAGGCCACACATGGGTCAATCCTTTGTTGCTAAGTTATAGATATTTTGCTTATTTCGGCAACAAGCTCAGCTACCGTGACATGCTGATCGGTAGCTTCCTTCAGCAATTGGCGCGAGACCTCCGGCGTGTCTAAATTTCTGTTTAATCGATTTACAGCTCAATTGCATAATCTCAAATACCGTATGGATTTTACGTTTAACCGTGTTCAACAAGAGGTAATAAAAGTTCCTGCCATTTGAAGAATTGCTGAAACAGCGGCGCATCTCGCTCCCCAACCACTTAATTTACTTTGACGAATCAATGCAGCCCCCAAATCGTTCAGCTGTGGACTAATACCTTGCCCGACCAGTTGCGCGCCGATTGGTTGTCCAAAGGGCATTCGATTCGACTGTATAACATTTATAGAAAATGATGAGGGCGTTCGGACGCGTGCACTCACCCACCACAAAGCTGCTGCCGAAACAGCGAATAATGCAGAGATCAATTGGATAAGAGAATATATTTTCATTTTTAATGAACCAACGCATGTAATGCTCAAGCCAGATTATGAAGTATTTTCCCTGAGCAGCCGTTGTTATTGCCTCAATTTTAGGGAGACGTGGTATGCAAAAGCTGGCGGCGAACTTCGGCAAATCTCTAGTGTCAGGATGGCGGCTGTTGATGAGCGGCTGCGGCGTGGTGGCGAGTCAATCCGTGTATGAAGGGGCGAGGTCTGTCCAAAAAGGAAAATCCATCGGACCTGTTCCGGACAAGCCCGAATGGCCACCCTTCGATCAATATGAAAAAGAGCGATCGCGTATCAGCCAATGATGATCATTGCACGTGGATCGGTTGCCCCTCGGTTTGAATCCTACTGGTAGATGCCCGTGATGCTGCTACGAGTATTGGTTTTCTTCGTGCTGCTGATCTTGCTCACCGTTGGTGATTTCGCCCGGCGCACGCAGTCGACGTTTGATGCCTTAACACCGCCGGTGCCGGGCGTGGTGTTTACCGGGCAGTTCTCACGCGTACATGTAGGGCTTGATCTGCTGGAGCACGGCCGGGTCAGGCCGTTGCTCATCTCTGGCGCAAATGGTGGTGCCGGCATACCGATAGCGGGCTTTGCGAAACAGTTTCAGCTCTCGCCCGCCCTGCAGGCCGCACTGTCCGATGGTCAGCTGGTGCTGGCATCTGGTGCCGACACGACCTTCCAGAACGCGTACGAAGCCCGTCAGTGGCTTGCAACCCTGCCTCAGGGGAAGCCGGTGGTACTGATCACCTCCCGCTTCCACATGCCGCGCGCATCTGTGGCGCTCGAACTGGCCGTAGAGAATCGACGAGTGCTTCGGTATGTGGTGGCTGAGGAGGCGCCGGTCACGCGGAACGACATCGCAAGGGAGTGGGCGAAGTTTGTCTGGACAGCGTGGCAGTGCAGCGTCGCGCTTGTTTCGGAGAAGGCCATCCGACTGCTATTGCCGGGCCCCGCGCCGACTTCGTACAGGTCCCAGGGCGAGTAAAGCAATCCGTGATCACGGTATCTGTTCGAATCCTCTGCCAGGATTTTTCAGTGCTGTGATCACGCGAACAGGGAAAATCGGTTCCCTGAAATTCCCTGTTCGGTTGCTGGTGGTTGAGATGCACAATCAACTCAAAAGCTAGGCACAGCAGGGGATGTGAGCGGACTTTGATCGCTTCAATGCGTAAAAAATCGCGAAATTCCCTGATAAATTCCCTGTTAGCAGGGAAAAGGTGTTGATACGAGCTGGGGTATGACTACCTCCACCACCAGCTATTCAAGGCCTCTGAGTGTCTGTCCCGGCTATCCGAGAACTCATCGCCGTTCATATTGCAAAAGCAAACAGTCTCACTATCGCGCCGAGTCCGAGAGTCCAGAAGAGGGTTCTGAGAAGCGCTTTGTCGGCGACGTACCAACAGATGTACCCAATTCTGGTCGCCACGAAGAACCAGCACACGGGAATGACTCTTGACGGATCAGTGCCTGCAAGGATAGCGAAGATAACGCCTGCAGCAAAAAGCGGAAAAGCCTCGAAGCCGTTTTGTTGGGCAGCGTTCGCCCGCGCTCTCCAGCCCTCTTGAGCAGCCAGCCATACCCTGGGTTCTCGGTTGTCATAGTTTTTGAAGCCCCATTTGGCCAGACCGGCACAGACGATCGGCAATAAGCCGCTGATTACCACGGCAAGCACTATTTGAGTCATGGCGATACCCTCTGGTTGTTGGTGTGCAAGTCAAACCGACATGCTATTTCCATCGAAGTATGCCCGACTCTTTTCATTACCAGATCGTTGGACTTTTTAAGCCGATCGACTTCTATCGCAAACCGGCAGTGATTCGCATTGCCTGCGGTCGGAAATAACCGCCGGAAAATCAGTCATGCGAAGAGCAATAAAAAAACCCACCGCTCGGGTGTGATGCGTGGTTTCATCCGCAGCCAATTCAAAGTCCGCTTCGGTGCAGACGAGGCAGCCGCGTGCGGATTGGACCATTGCCGAGTTGCGAATCGATTTCAGGAAGCTTAGGAATTGTTTATGTTGCTTCTGATAAAGTTCGGCCACTTTTTCAGAGCTGAATCACCGTCGATCTTCCTGCTGAACTTTCTTATGAATCTTGAAGAATTACATGTCTACTGGCAGTCCATCATTGACTCAATTGAAGCGCTTGAGAATGAAGAACTAAAGGCTTCCGGAGCGAACGAGGAGGTCGCGGGGGAGTCACCCGGGTCAGAGGGAAATTTCAACCATCAATTCAATCCTGCCGTCCATTGATGGCTTGAGATTTTTTTTCGCAGTAATTCGGGCAATTTGTTTTTTGCGCTGCTCCGCCAGCGTATTGGATTGTTCTCGTATCAGGCTGTTTTATTTTCTGGCAATCACCTGCGCCAGAGCTATCCGCTGCTCTTCCAGGTTGCGCCGCTGGTTTTGCGCCATGATCTGAAAATCCGGCCCAAGCAGAATGTGGAAGCCGATAGATGGCAATCCTTCCTTACGGATTTTCTCCGCCAATGAGACGAACCAAACGCGCGCGGCCTCGGTTTTATCGGACCAGGTCGTTATATTGAAGCCCGCGTCTTCAAGCAAAGCTCGTAATTCGTCAGGGCTGACGAGGAAGCTCGATTCCTGCGTTCGTGCCCAGGGTACGGGGAAGATAACCGGGCTCGACGCGCCGGCGAGAATATCGTGAATGGCAAGCGTACCTCCCGGTTTTAGTACCCGGTACATCTCCCGGTACAGCGCTGTTTTGTCGGGAATGTTCATCGCAACATGCTCGGTCCAGACCACATCAAATGACGCATCTGGAAATGGCAGCTGGGTGGCGTCTCCCTGGCGGTAATCCACGAGGTCCGCGAGACCAACTCGGCGAGAAAGCATGTCAGCGGTACGGCAATATTCTTCCGTCAGATCGATACCGGTCACATGGCAGCCAAACTCTCGGGCCAGGCATCGCGAGGTACCGCCGATGCCGCTGCCCACATCCAGTATCTGCATTGTTGAGTCGATGCCTGCGGCCTGCGCCAGTTCCAGCGTGGCTGCACGACCGCGGATGTGGAATGCATCAACCGGTGCCAGGTCCTCAGGCGTCAGGTGCTCAATGTCTTTGCCCGCCTTTTCCAGTGCAGCGAGGATGCGGCTGCCGAGGTCAGGTCGGGCGTAATGCGCCTGCACAGCGTCCTTCAATGTTGCGGGAGATAGCATCGATGTCTGTTTTCTTGAATCGGACCGCGCGACATAATCACTATCGCGGCCGGTCCTGGCTACACTCCGGCCGCCGGCTCTGGGCGCGACCGCAGGATTACGGCTTCAGACGCAGCTCAATCAGCGTCGACGTACCTTTGACTTTGATCGCCTTGAATTCGACCTTGTCGCCAACCTTGACCTGGTCAAGCATCACCGGGTCCTTCACTGCAAAAGCCATCGTCATTGCTGCCATGTTCAGGTTCTTGATTTCATCATGTTTCAGGGTGATGCGCTGCCTTTCCTTGCTGATTGCCCGAACCTCGCCTTGCGTGAGCGTCGGCTCGATGGCATCGCTGCCGGTTGGCTGCTGCATTGAATGTCCTTCGTGCTCGTGGCCACCAACCTTGTGGTGATCAGCCCATGCGTTGAGGGCGAGCGCGGTCATCGCAGTCAAGATGAGGGTTTGGGTGTAGGGGATCTTCATGTCAAGCTTCCTTTCTTTGGGTGGTGGATAGTGGCCCTCAGTCCGTTTCGTAAGAATCAGGCAAACGAGCAGCTGCAGTCTGATCTTATTGCCAGCTATTTTGATCGCCAGCGTATGCGCCGTACATTTTCTGTGAAAGACTCTTAAAAAGAATAACGGATCTGGTTTTTGTATGAAAGTTCGACTGAACTTGAAGCACCTGGTTTTCGCGCTGATATTTTTTCCAGCACACCTGCTTGCTACCGACCTTGCCGACGGTAGCATACGCTGGCTGGATCAGGGAAAGCCCTTGCCCGTCGCAATGGAGGCTGTGCAGATTCTGCAGCGGGCACACGACGAGGGACTGGATCCTCAGGACTATGACGTTGCCGTACTGGCCGGTGGAATCCGGCAAGCAGCATCGGGTTCAATGCCATCGACCGCGTCGCAGAAAGCATTGGCGAATGCACTTGAAAATTCTATGCGCCGCTATCTGCAAGACTTGTATTACGGACGCGTCGATCCTGCTTCGGTCTATGCCAACTTCCGGCCGCCCCGGAAGATGCTCGATATTCAGGCAGCACTGGACGAAGCGCTGGCTGCAGGAGGTCTGGAATCGGCCGTCATGGCAGCCGCACCGCAGTTTCCTTTGTACCAGAGTCTCAAGCCCTGGCTGGCGCGTTTCCGGTCGCTGGAAAATGATCCGGCATGGAGCCGGTCACTGTTACCACTGCCAGCGAACAAGCTCGAACCGGGCGCTGCCTATGAGGACCTGCCTTTACTGGTTGCGAGGCTGATTTCGCTGGGCGATTTATCTCCGGATGTCGTCGCTGTCGATTCATATCAGGGAACGCTGGTCGAAGGTATCAAGCAGTTTCAGGCGCGGCACGGCCTGGCTGCCGATGGCGTGATCGGCAAAGCCACTTTCGCGCAATTGAATTTACCGCCATCGGCCCGAGTCGAACAGATCGCGCTGACGATGGAGCGATTACGTTGGACACCGCTGATGACAAACCGGCGGATGTTGGTGGTCAATCTTCCGGAGTTTGTGGTCCGCGGTTTGGAGATCGACAACGGGCAGGTGAAAGTGTCCTTGCAGATGAATGTCATTATTGGCAAAGCACTCAATACCCAAACTCCGATGTTCGATGAGATGATGAGCATGATCGAGTTCAGTCCCTACTGGGAGGTACCGCAGTCGATTGCGCGCGCTGAGCTCGTACCCACTTTGCGGCGGGATCCGGCCTATTTCGACCGGCAGGGTTTTGAGATCGTGAGCCGTTCCGGCCAGACCATCACGCAGCTCACTGACCAGGCGCTGGCGGCGGTGGTGCGTGGTGATGCGCGCCTGCGTCAGCGTCCCGGTCCGAAGAATGCGTTAGGCAACATCAAGTTCATTTTTCCGAACGATGACAGTATTTATATGCACCATACACCAGCGGTAGGACTGTTTCAAAAGGACAGGCGCGATTTCAGTCACGGCTGCATCCGGGTTGAAAATCCGCTCGCACTGGCTGAGTTCGTGCTTCAGGACGAGCCGGAACGGCGTCGGGAAAATATTGTCGCAGCGATGGAGGCGGGGAAGTCCAAGACCATTCGCCTGAAAAAACCGATACCGGTCGTCATTGCCTACGGGACGGCCATTGTAAAAAAACGCGGCGGCCCCATTTACTTTTATCAAGACATCTACGGACACGACCGGCAACTGAAAGAAGCATTGCAGCGGCAACGCCAGGTACTGCGTGAGACTTCGGGGGCATCGGGAATATCGGTCCGGCAGGAGTAAATTCAGCAAATGACATCATCTTTTCTCAATCGCCGTCATTTTTTATCCCGGGCGGGTCAGCTGACGGCTGCGGGATGGCTATTGCCGCTGACTGGCATGCGGGCTGCGCGCGCGGTGGAAATGCCATCGGAAAGCTGGTCGGCAGCGAGCCGATCGCTGGCTTTTAATCACACCCATACCCGCGAACGGATCAGCGTGGTTTATGCAGCCAACGGCGATTACGTACCGGATGCGCTGAGCCAGCTGAACCGCTTCCTGCGTGACCATTATTCCGGCACGGTGGGTCGGATGGATCCGCAGTTATTCGATTTGCTGCATCAGGTGAGACTGGCGTTGGGCGGGAAATCGCTCAGCGCATACGACGTGATTTCGGGCTATCGCTGTCCCGAAACGAACAACCATCTGCGCAATTCGCGCGGTGGTGGTGTAGCGAAGCGCAGCCTGCACATGGAAGGCAAGGCTATTGATGTCCGAATTCCCGGCGTGCCGCTGGCAGAATTACGCGACGCTGCGACGTCCCTGAAAGCAGGGGGTGTCGGTTACTACCCGAACGAGCAATTCGTACATTTGGATACCGGACGGGTGCGTAGCTGGGGTTGATCCGGCTGCTTCGATTGAAAAATTTACCCGGTGCTCGAACCGGGCAAATTTTTATAAATTTCTTAAATTCGTATCCCTTCGTTTTGCTGGAAATTTCATCAACTTCTCAAATTACTTGCCGACAGAAGAACTGTGCGGCTGCAACATAAGTCTCCCGGATTGGCAGTTTTATCGATAATGATGGGGAGTCATAGCGTTTTTGCGCTGCGATATTCTTGATTTATCGATTTTATGGCACAGCCTTTGCGTTCTCCCGGGTATCTGCCGACGGGGCGGATATTCATCCGAGAAAAGGGGAGACAGCATGGCTTTACTCGAACGAAGCGAGTGGTATGACCTCGCAAGAACGACCAACTGGACACCGGGCTACGTCACCGACGCCGAACTCTTTCCGGACGTAATGTCCGGTGCAAGAGGCGTCCCTGCGGAGCAGTGGGAGGGCTACGACGAACCGTATAAGGTCTCGTATTCGGAGTATGTGCGGGTGCAGCGCGAGAAGGATGCGGGCGCGTATTCGGTGAAGGCGGCGCTGGAACGCAGCCAGATGTTTGAAGACGCCGATCCGGGCTGGCTGTCGATCCTGAAAGCGCATTACGGTGCGATTGCGCTGGGCGAATATGCGGCCATGAGCGCAGAGGCGCGTATGGTGCGCTTCGGTCGCGCGCCGGGCATGCGCAACATGGCGACCTTCGGCATGATGGACGAGAACCGTCACGGCCAGATCCAGCTGTACTTCCCGCACGAGCACTGCAAGAAAGACCGGCAGTTCGACTGGGCGCACAAGGCGTATCACACCAATGAATGGGGCGCGATCGCTGCGCGTCATACGTTCGACGATCTGTTCATGGGCCGCAGCGCGACCGAGATCGCGGTGATGCTGACCTTCGCGTTTGAGACCGGCTTCACGAACATGCAGTTCCTTGGCCTCGCTGCCGACGCGGCAGAAGCCGGCGACTACACCTTCTCCAGCCTGATCTCCAGCATCCAGACCGACGAGTCGCGCCATGCGCAGATCGGCGCGCCGGCCCTGCAGATACTGATAGAAAACGGCAAGAAGGCCGAGGCGCAAAAGCTGGTCGACATTGCGATCGCGCGCGCATGGCGCATCTTCGCTGTGCTGACTGGGCCGTCGATGGACTACTACACGCCGATAGAACATCGTAAGCAGTCGTTCAAGGAGTTCATGCAGGAATGGATCGTCGGCCAGTTCGAGCGCTCGCTGCTCGACATGGGGCTGTCCCTGCCGTGGTACTGGAATCAGATGGTCGATGAATTCGACTACCAGCATCATGCCTACCATCTCGGCATCTGGTTCTGGCGTCCGACCGTCTGGTGGAATCCTGCAGCAGGCATGACACCCGAATGCCGCGACTGGCTCGAAGAGAAGTACCCCGGCTGGAACGACACCTTCGGCAAATGCTGGGACGTCATCACCGACAACCTGCTGGCCGGACGTCCGGAACTGACCGTGCCGGAGACACTGCCCATCGTCTGCAACATGAGTCAGATTCCGATCTGCGCGATCCCGGGCGACCGCTGGAAGGTGCAAGACCATCCGCTTGACTATCAGGGTCGCACTTATCACTTCAATTCCGAGATCGATCGCTGGGTATTCCAGCAGGACCCGGCGCGCTATCGCGACCACATGACCCTGGTCGACCGCTTCCTCGCCGGCCAGATCCAGCCAATGAACCTGATGGGGGCGCTGCAGTACATGAGCCTTGCACCGGGCGAGATCGGCGATGACGCGCACAAGTACGCGTGGGTTGAGCGGTACCGCAACCAGCCCTACCAGCGCAAAGCGGCCTGACCGGACAAGGAGAGCACACATGGCACTGTATCCATTGATTTCAAACTTCCAGCACGATTTCGTGTTGCAGCTGCTCGCAGTCGACACCGAGAACACGATGGACGAGGTGGCTGCGGCCGCCGCGCACCACTCGGTCGGTCGGCGCGTCGCACCACAGCCCAACAAGGTGATCCGCGTACGTCGTCAGGGCGACACCGATTTCTTCCCGCGCGATAAAAAACTCGGCGACAGCGGCATCAAGCCGATGGAGTGCGTCGAGTTCATCTTTGCCGACAGCTGAGGTGAACCATGGCTTATGCAAAAGCCTGCTCTGCGGATGAGCTGTGGGAAGGCGACATGGTCGAAGTCGATGTGAATGAGCATGTCGTCGTTCTGGTGTGGCCGACGGGAGGCGAGATCCATGCCTACCAGGGCATCTGCCCGCATCAGGACATACCGCTCGCCGAGGGAAAGTTCGACGGTCGTGTGCTGATGTGCCGCGCGCATCAGTGGACCTTTGACGGCAATACGGGCGCCGGCATCAACCCGGGCAACTGCAAGCTCGCCCGTTATCCCGTGAAGGTCGAAGAAGACGACATCTATATCGACACCGAAGGTGTCGAGGCGCTGTTCTCGCAATAAGCCTTGCAATGAGCGCAACCAAAACAGGAGACACCATGAATACCGCAACAGAAGGGTATAAAAATAATCGCGTCGGTCCGGTGCTGCGCACCAGCGACATCACGGAAGGCGTGATCGAGGCGGCCCATGAAGACAATCCCGGCAAGCAGATTCGCGTGGACGACAAGATCGCCTATGTGCGTATCGATACCGACAATGAGTTGCTGCTGCGTCGCGAGACGCTCGAGCGCACGCTGGGTCGTCCTTTCCGCATGTCCGAGCTGGAGGTGAATCTCGGCTCCTTTGCCGGACGCATCGAGACCACCGACGACTATGTTCGCTTCTATTACGAAAAAACCATCTGAGGAAGCACGACCATGACACAGCCTGACATCCTGAAGCCGCTGAAGACCTGGAGCCACCTTGCGGGCCAGCGCCGCAAGCCGAGCGAATATGAAATCGTCTCGACCAACCTGCACTACACGACCAATAATCCGGATGCACCATTCGAGCTGGATCCCAACTTTCCGATCGCGCAGTGGTTCAAGCAGAACCGCAACGCCAGCCCGCTACGGCATGCGGACTGGAATGCCTTCCGCGATCCGGACGAACTGATTTACCGCACCTACAACATGCTGCAGGATGGTCAGGAGACCTATGTGAACGGCCTGCTCGACCAGATGTCCGAGCGCGGCCACGACAGCATGCTCGAACGTACCTGGGCCGGTTCGCTGGCGCGACTGTATACGCCCGCGCGCTATCTGTTCCACACGCTGCAGATGGCCTCGGCCTATATGAGCCAGATGGCACCGGCATCGACGATCTCGAACTGTGCGACTTACCAGACCGCCGATTCGCTGCGCTGGCTGAGCCACACGGCCTATCGTACGAAGGAATTATCAAAGACCTTCGCCGACATTGGTCTCGGTGTCGATGAGCGTCGCTACTGGGAGCAGGACCCGGCCTGGCAGGGATTCCGCGAACTGGTCGAGAAGGCATTGATCGCATGGGACTGGGCCGAGGCTTTTGTCGCATTCAGTCTCGTGATCCGTCCGGCGGTCGAGGAAACCGTGCTGCGCGCCCTGGGGCAGGCCGGTCGCCACAATGGCGACACGCTGCTCGGCATGCTGACCGATGCACAGCTGCAGGATGCCGAGCGCCATCGTCGCTGGGCCGGCGCGCTGGTACGCTTCTGTATCGATAGCGAAGACAATCGTGAGGTGCTGCGCAACTGGGTCGCGAAGTGGGAGCCGCTGGCTGACAAGGCAATCGATGCCTACTGCCAGGCATTGCCCGATGCTCCCGGTGCGGCGGACAAGGCGCGTGCTGCAACGCGCGAGTTCCGCGCATCGCTCGGGCTGTGACGGCGACAACGACCGCGCAGCACGATGTTGAACTGGACGGCGGCGAAACTTTCGTCGCCGATCCGGCCGAAGACAGTCTGCTGCGCGCCGCGCTTCGCGCCGGCATCGGCTTTCCGCATGAGTGCAGCGTTGGCGGCTGCGGTGCCTGTCGCTTCGATTTGCTGGAAGGTGAGGTCGACGAGCTGTGGCCGGATGCGCCGGGACTCAGCGAACGTGACCGCCGGCGTGGCAAGCGACTCGCCTGCCAGTCGCGGCTGCGCGGCGACTGTCGCGTGCGGGTACGCTGCGACGACAGCTACCGGCCACCGGTGGCACCGGTGCGACAAAGCTTCACGCTGACAGCGCGTCGCATGCTGACGGCCGATATGGCTGAGCTTAGCTTCGAAGCCGCGCAGCCGGTCAATTTCCTGCCGGGGCAGTACGCGTTGCTTTATCTGCCGGGCGTACGCGGGCCGCGTGCCTATTCGATGAGCAATGTCGCTGATGGCTCCGGTGTGCTGCAGTTCATCGTGCGCCGCACGCCGGACGGTGCCGGCAGTGGCTTGCTGGTCGACCGGCTTGCGCCGGGGGCGCGCGTGGAGATTGACGGTCCTTATGGTCATGCGTATTTGCGCGAGACGGTGCAGCGTCCTGTGGTCTGCATTGCCGGTGGATCGGGGTTAGCGCCCATGCTGTCGATTGCGCGGCGCGCTATAGCAGTGTTGTCCGGGCCGATCGATTTCTTCTTTGGCGGCCGCACCGTCGATGACCTGTGCGCTGATGCGATGCTGGCATCACTGCCGGCCGACTCGAGACTGCGATTGCGGCTGCATAATGTCGTGTCCGCGCCGTCGGACGCGCGCTGGCAAGGCGCAACCGGCTGGGTGCATGACGAAGTCGATCGGGTCATCGGTGACGCTGCGAGCGGCTGCGAATTCTATTTCGCCGGACCGCCTGCAATGATCGAATCCTTGCAGCAGCTGCTGATGCTGCGACGGCAGGTACCGTTCGAGCAGATTCATTTCGACCGCTTCGTCTGAGCCAACGCCGCTTGCAGTATGCTTCGGCAAGAATCCTTCAAACGGCCAGTCGAAGACCGCGGGGCGGGGTGGTAGCCGCCGGCCGGCCATACCGAAAGCGAGGGGAGACGATGCGTAAGCAAGGCTCTGGGAAAATGCAGCACTGGGAGGCGCGGCACGGCGGGGCGGTACCGAAGAGTGCAAGCGATAGCAGACGTGACGGCGAACGCGATGGCAACGGTGATGGTAAGCGCTGGAGCCGCGCCGACATCAAGGTGCCTGATATCCAGGATCTCGCCAAGCGTCTGCGCTTCGCTCCTCAGCAGGGCCGCATCTGGCTCGATGACCAGCGCATGATGCTCATGCATATCAGTAATCTCGGCTCGCTGAGGCAGGAGCTGATCGAGGGTATGGGCAAGGAGCGTGCGCGTGGCCTGGTGACGCGCATTGGTTATCAGGCCGGTGCGCGCGATGCACAGATGTCGCGCAAGGTCCGTGCTCATCGAAGCACGTTTGATGACTTTCTCGCCGGGCCGCAGCTGGTATCGCTGGAGGGCATTGTCTTCTGCGAACCGCTGGCGTTGCACATCGACGTCGAGAAGGGCGAATACTTCGGCGATTTTCATCTGGTCGATTGCGCAGAAGCCGAGGCCCATGTCGCCACCTATGGCATCGGCAATGAAGGCGTCTGCTGGATGCTGGTTGGTTATGCCTGTGGCTACACCAGCGCCTTCATGGGCCGCCCCATCCTGTGGCGCGAGATCGAGTGCCGTAGCATGGGGCATGAGAAATGCCGCGTGGTCGGCAAGCCGGTCGAGGAATGGGAAGACGCCGCGGATGACCTGCGTTTCCTGCAGATCGGCGATTTCGTCAAATGGTCTACCAGCGATGTGCCCGCAGCTGCTTCCGGCAGTGCGCAAATCTCGCCACGACAGGACACCGAGGCGCGTACCGAATTCGGCATGGTGGGTATCTCCAGCGGGTTCAATACCGTTGTCCACATGGTGAAGAAGGTTGCGCCAACCGAGGCCACCGTACTGTTCCTCGGCGAGAGCGGCGTTGGCAAGGAAATCTTTGCGAACAATCTGCATCAGCTGAGTACGCGCAGCTCGGGACCTTTCGTCGCGGTGAACTGTGCGGCGATACCCGAGCATCTGATGGAATCCGAACTCTTCGGTGTTGAGAAGGGGGCTTACACAGGCGCGACCGCATCGCGGCCCGGCCGCTTCGAGCGCGCCGATGGCGGTACGTTGTTCCTCGACGAGATTGGCACGCTGAGCTTTACCGCGCAGGGCAAGCTGCTGCGCGCAATACAGCAAAGCGAGATCGAGCGGGTCGGCGACTCACGGACACGCAAGGTCAATGTGCGGCTGGTCGCAGCAACCAACGTCAATCTTCGCGCTGCGGTGAAGGCTGGCACCTTCCGAGAGGATCTGTTCTTCCGGCTGAATGTCTTTCCGATCAAGGTGCCACCGCTGAGGCAGCGCCGCGACGATATTCCGCTGATGATGAACTGGTTCTTGCAGCGCTTCTCGAAAAATCACCGCAAGGCAATCACGGGATTTCGCGAGCGTGCAGTCGATGCGCTGGTCAGTTATGACTGGCCCGGCAATGTGCGTGAGCTGGAGAACATGATCGAGCGCGCAGTGATCCTCGCCGAAGACGGCGGTGCGCTCGATCTCGGTCATCTGTTCACGTCCGACGAAGAGATCGATACGTCTTCTTTCACGATCAACAAGACTGGACGTATTGCGATCGAGGCCGACGAGCGCGCTGCGGCCGAGACCATGCTGCCGGCATCGAAGATTATCGAGAACCTGGAAGAGGCCGAGCTGTCGCTGCTGCGCTCAGCGCTGGAAAAGAGTCACGGCAACCTGTCGAAGGCAGCACGCATGCTCGGCATGACGCGCGCGAAGCTCGCCTATCGCTTGCAGAAGTATCAGATCAGCGTTGAGTAGATAAGACCGGCGCTTCGTCAGTTGCGCAGCGCCAGCGGCTCTATCTTTACCTGGACAGCATCGTCTGCATTCCGCATCCAGATCTCGCCATCCTGAATCGTGACCTGCAGCTGCATCGTTCGCTCGCACAGCTTTTCGAGCGCTTCGGCAGCATCGGTATCGATGCGGAAAACGCTGAGATTTTTCGTGCGTGTGAGTTTTCCGGCAATCTGCTTCCACCAGACGTCGGCACTGCTGCCGAAGGCATACACCAACACCTCGCTGGCGCGACCGCAGGCTTTCAGGATGCGACGCTCCTCCGGCTGGCCGACTTCGATCCACTGCTCGATCGCACCGGTCAGGTCCTTGCGCCAGATATCCGGTTCGTCGGTATCCGAGATGCCCTTGCCGAATTCCAGCCGCTCGTGTGCATTCAATGCGAACACCAGTACACGCGTCATCATTCGCTGCAAGGTCTCGGACGGATGGCAGGCAATGTTCAGCGCGTGGTCAGCGTAGTAATGCCTGTCCATGTCAGCGACCTGCAGCTGGACTTTGTAGATGACGGATTTGATGGCCATGTTCGGTAAGGTGAAGTTCATCCCGCCCCAGCGGAAGAGCCGAGCAGTGTACCGTGCCACGAGGGCGCGCGCGTGATTTCACGGAAAGCGCGGATAATGCCGCAATAGTTCGTCGCGCCGGTATACACCAACAATAACGGGACCAGGATGGATTCAATGAATGCAGGTCATCACACGATTAGCACGGCAAAGGCACTGATCTGTCTGCTCTTGTCTTGTCTGTTCTTCAGTACCGCTACTGCACAGGAGAAGGAGCCTGCCAGTATCGGCACCGGTTTCTACGTCTCCAATACAGGGCATATCGTCACGGCGCTTCACGTCATTCGCGGCAAGTCCCAGGTACTGGTCGGGCCGATCGACCGCAGGTTGTGGCGCATCGCGACGGTGCTGAAGACCGATGAAGCGAATGACCTCGCGCTGTTGCAGTCGAAGCTGGACCGACCACCGCTGACGATTGCGCCGTGGAGTGAGGTACCGGTTGGACTGGAGGCGCTGGTCATTGGCTATCCGATGCCGCAGCCGCCGGGCTATGCGAAGAAAATCACACAGGGCATTGTCAATGGCGAAGGGGCGGTGTCGAGTCTCAATGCCGGATCGACCGAGAATGGCTATTTCCAGTTGAGCGCTGAAGTCCAGAAGGGCAACTCCGGCGGGCCGGTGCTTTCGCCCGAGGGTCTCGTGATCGGCGTTGTCCGGGCCAAGTTGAATGCGCTGTCGGTCGCGCAGAAAACCGGCGACTTCACACAGAACGTGAATTACGCACTGAAGTCATCGCGGCTGATCGAATTCCTGCAAATGGCCGGCGTGCCGGTGGTCACCGGCCGGCTCAATCTGTCCATGCAGCCACGGCCGTTTGAGACCTTCCGCAAGACCGAGGCCTCGGTCGTGGCCGTCATTGGACGCAATCCGGGCAGCTCGGCGGCCGGGCGGGGCAATCAATCACAGGACGTGCAGATGATCGACCGGTCTGCCGACTGATGAAAGATATAGCAATCAGAACCGTCTTCAGTATCCCAATCAGACTGACGGTCAGATTCTTTTCGGATCGATATGCGCAGCATGTCCAGCACCGGATGATTGTCCATCACGCGGCGGCGCGTCTCGACAGCGATGTCATGCCCCTGCTCGACCGTCAGCATCCCATTGACTTCGAGATGCGCATCGACCAGCAGCAGATCGCCGGCACGGCGGGTGCGCAGATCATGCACGCCAAGGATGCCGGGCGTGCCGAGAATCTCCTGCCGGATGCGCTCGGTTTCCTCGGCGGTGGCGGCGCGGTCAGTCAGGTCATGCAGAGCCTCCCAAAGGAAAGACCAGCCGGTCCTGGCCACCATGAAGCCGACAATCGCGGCAGCGATCGGATCGAATAGCGGAAATCCCAGCAGGTTACCGCCGATGCCGATGGCTACGACCAGCGACGACGCGGCGTCGGAGCGTGCATGCCATGCATTGGCGACCAGCAGATTGGAGCGCACCCGGTTCGCTACGGCCAGCATGTAGCGGAACAGCAGTTCCTTGGCCAGCAGCGAACCCAGCGCGACCCACAGCGCGGCCGGCGAGATCAGCGCGGCTGCCTGCGGATGACCGATCTTGGTCGCCGCGCTCCAGACCATGCCGGCACCGACGGCAAACAGCAGCAGGCCCAGCACCAGGCTGGCGGCGTTTTCGTAGCGCTGATGCCCGTAGTGGTGATCTTCATCGGCCGCCTTGCGGCTGTGGCGCAGTGCCAGCAGCACGACAAAGTCGGAGGCCAGGTCCGACAGCGAGTGAATGCTGTCAGCTACCAGCGCCTGCGAATGTGTGACCCAGCCCGCCACGGCCTGCGCCAGCGCCAGCACCAGATTGACCGCCACGCTGGCCCAGGTGCTGCGCTGCGCGGCTTTTTCCTTTTCCGGTGAGCTGTGCTCTTCGTCGGTTAACTTCAGGTCGTCCATAGTCTTGTGTCAGCGGTTCTTTCAGGCCGGGCGGCCGCCGCGGGCATTCTAATTCATGCGCGACCGCACGCGTCGTCACGTCGCCCCAAAAGAAAAACGCACCGGCAAGGCGGTGCGTTATGAATGGTGAGGAGGGTAAAGAGAGTGCAATACAATCAGCATTCGTATTCGAGCTGCATGCGGAAGGTATTGCCGCGATACGCAGCATCATCGATCCGGGTGCGGCCCATCAGGTAAGCCGCGTTGTACTTGAGCGCCTGGTGGGAGTCGAGTGCGATCGTGCCGAAGATGGCCGGGCCGATGCGGTGGCCCTGTTCCTTCGTTTTGACCCAGTGGTCCCAGCGACCGAGGTCACCGAACGAGCGGTTCTTCGCGTTGTCGCGCATATTGCGCGTGCCGAACTTGATGTCGATTTCGCGCTCGCCAGCTTCAACGCGCGCCGGGTAGATATATTCATCCGGTGCGGCGTGAGCCGACAGGGAGCAAAATGCTGCGGCCAGTGCACTGGCTGTTATTATTTTCCTCATGGTTTTAGGATAGATGCTTGGTTTTGATTAAGAATTCTTTGATGCGGCCTGCTGGCGCTTCACCAGCGAGGCGGTGAACAGGATCGCAGCGAGCGTCGCCACATAGAACAGCATTTGCATCGCGCTTGGGTTCGGCTCGTAGCCGACCAGTGCGTGCAGGATGCGTCCCGGCAGCGAGTCACCCGACAGAATCGTCGACATATCCCACAGCGGGCTGATCAGCGACGGCAGCCAGTTGGCCTGGATCAGGAAGCGCGCCATCTGGCCTGCGAGCCCTGCGGCGAGCAGCACAATCAGCCAGCCGGTGACGGTGAAGAACCATTTCAGCGGAATGCACATCAGCCCGAAATACATCACCACGCCCAGCAGCGCGCCGCCAACCATGCCGAGGGTGCCGCCACCTCTTGCTCGGACCGGCTCTGCGGAGTGGCATTTTTGAGTACCAGCGACTTGAGCCGGTGAGCCGGCACGACCACGCCCTCAAGGCGATTCGATGATTCGGTAGACTCGACGACGGCAACCTGTCGCAGGTCGCTCAAAACCTCGGGCGACTGCGCGACAAAAAGCTGCTGTTTGCCCCTGTACTCACCCAGAGCGCGCAGTGTCGCCAGTTGCCGCGTATTGAAACGCAATGCGACGAGGTAGTCGGGTGACAGTGAGTGCATGGGGCAGCACCAGAGCAGAAAAGAAGGGGGTAATGCCACTCGAAATTGGGGTATTTTTTGTGGTTATTACCCCAATACTTCATTGATTACCCCATTTCTACTCCCTTGTTCAGCTTGCGGTCTCCGCTAGCCTGTCCGGGCCCCGAGGTTTGGTTGGCGTTCAGCCAGATGGCGTGGGCTCGCCGTGACTGCATGCAGTCATGTGAATCGCGGCGCTCAGGCCGCCACCTCCATCGCATAGTCATCGACGATCAGATCCACCAGCTGGCGTGCGAAGCAGGGCAGTTGATCGAGCCTACGCACGCAGATCGACAGCTCGCGCTGCGCCCACGGTTCCGACAAGGGCGCATGGCGAATCTGCATGTTCTGCTCGTAACGCTGCGCAGCCGACTCCGGCATGATCGCGATCGCCGCATTCACTTCGACAATGCGGCATGCACTCTCGAAATTCGACACGCGCGTGCGCACGCCGAGGCTGGCCTGGGATTCGATTGCCATGCGCGACAGGAACTGCGAGATCGCACTGTCTTCCGAAAGGCTGACATGCTCGTGCTTGAGCGCCTGCACGAATTCCACTTTTTTCTGTTTAGCCAGCGCGTGTTTCGGCGAGAACACCGCTACCAGCCGGTCATGCCGGTAGGGGATCAGCTGAACATCAGCTGCCTTGATGTCGCCGGAAACGATGCCGATGTCGGCTGCGCCTTCGCTGACCGCGCGAACGATATCCTCGCTGGTACGCTCGCGCATCTCGATATCGATCTCCGGGTGGGCTGCGAGGTAGGACGGCAGCAGCCGGGGGACGTCCTCGTTGATTGAGATCGTTTCCGCCATCAGCCGCAGCGTACCCTTCACTCCGCGGGTGAACTGGTGCAGTTCACCGCAGAGTCGCTCGAGCTGATGCTGTACCTCGCGCGAAGACTGTAGCACCACCTTGCCAGCCGGCGTCAGTGTCAGCCCTTGTGCGGTACGGTGAAAAAGCTTCAGCCCGAGGCTCTCCTCGAAGCGCTTGAGTCGCGAGCTGGCGGCTGGCAAGGACAGGCAGGCACGCTCGGCGCCGGCCGTCAGACTGTTTGCCTCGGCAATGTGGATCACCAGCCGCATGTCGGTGAAGTCGAAATGCGTCGCCAATTTTTAGTCCTCTTGTCTCTGTCTTTTGTTTTTGGTCTGCGCACTTAGCCCGGTCGTAGGGGCGCGGCCTCCAGGAGGTACAAGCTACGCGAATTTTTGCCGCAGATGCTGCCTAACTAATTCGCTAAGTGACTTTGTTGCAGCATAAACTGCTTTTGATAAATTTTTATATAGATATTTATTTTGTTATCAAGCGGGTGAGCGGGTCAAACCACGCCAGCCGGCGGGAGCGGTTTTACGGTGCGCAGCGGTTAAACCGGCGCTTCGGTAAAGCAGAACGCGCACTCTGCGGGCTTGGCTACAATCAATATCCATGCTGTTTCAACCCGCCTACCTGTCTTTCGCTTGAGCCCCGCATCGCAGACTCCTTTTCATGCCCGTCGCGTGTTTCTGATGGGCCTGCTGCTCGCCATGCTGGGCTCGGTGCTGTTTTCCGCTAAGGGCGTGGTGGTCAAGCTGCACTACCGCCATCAGGTCGATGCGATGACGGTGCTTGCGCTGCGCATGCTGTTTTCGCTGCCGTTTTTCGCGCTCGTCGCGTGGCTGCAGATGCGCCGCTGCCAGCCGCTGTCGGCGGGTGACCGCGGCCGTATCGTGTTGCTCGGTGTTGTCGGCTATTACCTGTCCAGCTATCTGGATTTCCTCGGGCTTCAGTACATCTCCGCCGGGCTGGAGCGCCTGATCTTGTTTCTTACGCCGTCCTTCGTACTGCTGATGTCGGTGTTCTGGCTGAAGCGGCGCGTCGGCCGCACCGAATGGCTGGCACTGGCGATCTGCTATGGCGGCACGGTGCTGGTCTTCGTGCACGATGCGCAGTCGGGTAGCAAGAATGTCTGGCTCGGCGGCACTTTCGTGCTCGGCAGCGCAGTGTTCTATGCGCTTTACCTACTGCTGTCGGGTGAGCTGGTGCGGCGCGTTGGTTCACTGCGGCTGGTGTCGTATGTGATGTGCGTATCGACGGTGATGTCGGTCGGGCAGTTCCTGTTGCTGCGACCGCTGTCGACGCTGCTGCAATCAGCAGAGGTTTATCGACTGTCGCTGCTCAACGCGGTGCTCTGCACGGTACTGCCGGTGTTCGTCACGATGATGGGCATTGCACGCGTCGGTGCCCCGGTCGCGTCGCTGGCCGGCATGGTTGGTCCGGCGTCGGTGCTCTTCCTCGCGGCCTGGATACTCGGTGAGCCGGTCACGGCAATACAGCTGGCCGGCACCGTGCTGGTCCTGGGCGGGGTCTACCTGCTGTCGACCAAGCGAACCTGACGTATCAGGCGTCGGCCGCCATGGCCAGGTCGTCAAGCATCATGTCGATCAGGTCGCGTGCAAAGCTTGGTAGCTGTTCGAGGCTCTTCACGCAAATCGACATCTTGCGCAGGGACCAGGGGTCCGACAGCCGCGAAATACGAATGCGCATCGACTTCTCATAACGCCGTGCCGACGATTCCGGCACGATGCCGATCGCCACGTTCGCCTCGATGATCCGGCAGGCTGCCTCGAAATTGCCGACGCGGATACGGGTGCGCAACGTGCGATGACTCTCGTTGGCCACTTGTGCGAGGAAGCTACTGATCGCACTGCCTTCGTGCAGGCAGACCTGGTCGTACTTCAGCGTGTGCACGTAGTCGACTTCGTCGGCATCGTTGAGCTCATGATCGGGTGATGTCACGACGACCAGCCGGTCGTCGCGGTAGGGGATTACTTCGAGCTCTTCCGCGCGCACGTCACCGGCGACAATGCCGATGTCGGCCGCGCCGTCGCACACTGCACGCACGATGTCCGGGCTCAGCCGCTCGCGCAGGTCAACATCCACATCCGGATGCGTCGCGAGAAAGGCCGGCAGGATCGCGGGAATGAAATCAGTGGTGGCGATGGTGTTCGCCTGCAGTCGCAGCGTGCCCTTGATGCCGCGCACGAACTGGTGCAGCTCGCCGCACATGCGCTCAAGCTTCTGGTTCACCTCGCGTGAGTAGCGCAGCACGACCTCGCCGGCCGGCGTCAGTGTCAGGCCCTGTGCGGTGCGGTGGAACAGCTTGAGTCCGAGGCTTTCCTCAAAACGCTTCAGTCGCGAACTGGCGGCTGGCAGTGAAAGGCAGGCACGTTCGGCGCCTGCGGTGAGGCTGTGCATCTCCGCAATATGGGTCAGCAGCCGCATGTCGGTGAAGTCGAAATGCATGCCCATCGCTTGTCTCTCCGGCTCTCGTCATCATGTGACGTGTTGGTATTGTTCCGCACGCGCCTGAGCGGCCTGCCGGCATCGGGATCCGACACCGGGGGCTCGCCTCCGTGCGCGCCGTTATTGACTGGTAGCGATAACGACGCCGTGCGGCCGAGTTGTGGCGAGACTATAAAGCGCCGCGGCCGGCATGACAAATGACAAAATTTCTTCAATTGCCAATCCGGCTATGAATGAACTGATGCGTTCAAAAAACTTCGCGTGAGTCGCGCCGGCAACAAGAGCCGGCCGTCTCTTCTTCTTCACCTCCCCCTTTCGGAAAATGAGATTTTCAGTATGCAGGTCGCTGCATACGATGCGAGGGCAAGTGAAAGTAACGAAGCAAAGGATTGTGGAGAGGTAGCGCTGAGTTCGCGGCGCCTGCGGCACTCTTTGCTATCTCTGGTTGGCTTGGCTCTCGCGGGATGGCCATCTTGCGGGAGCCTTTTTAATACCTCTGACAAAACGCCGCTGGCGTCGTTGCGCCGCCTTGCCGTACAGCTTGTACTGTCTGCGGCGGCGCGCCTGGCCAGCGACGTTTTGTCAGAGGCACTCAGCGTCAGCAGGGGAATCAGAAATGAACGCAGCAATCCGGCGCGAAGCCTTTTCGGACAGACTGAAAATGGCTCTCGCCTGGGCGGGTTATCCGATCAATAGCAAGCGTGAATTTCACGCGGAATTCAACCGGCGCTATCCGGGGAAGCCTTTGTCATTGGCATCGGTTTACCGCTGGGTCGATGCGGACGCCTATCCGACGGAGGACAAGCTCTCGGTGATCGCCGCCATGCTCGGCGTGTCGACGGAATGGCTGCTGCACGGCTCAGGCGAGCCGCGCCGGCGAGTCTGATCCTCAGCTACAGGACGGCGAGGCCTTCTTTATTGGTCGCGCGCGACGCGCAGTCCGACGAATTCGTAGCGGCTGGTTATTGAATAGCGAAAGCGCGCTGCCGAACGCAGGAATTGCGGCAGGTTTACCCATGAGCCGCCGCGCACCACGCGCAGGTCGCAGTCACCATCGGTACGGGCGCTGCCATCGACAGGCGCTTCTTCGTAATGCGGGCGCCAGCAGTCTTCGGTGCGCTCCCATACATTGCCCAGCATGTCATACAGGCCAAAGGCATTCGGGCGCCGCGTGCCGACCGGATGGCTGCGCCCGTCCGCATTGGCGCGGAACCAGGCATGGTCAGGCAGTTGTGCCGGATTGTCACCGTAGGGGAAGATGCGCGTACTGCCGGCTCGCGCTGCATATTCCCATTCGGCTTCGGTCGGCAGCCGATAGCGTTTGCCGGTCCGCTCGCTGAGCCGGCGCACAAACTCCTGCGCCTCTTCCCAGCTGATGTTCTCCACGGGCAGGCGCTCGCCGCGAAAGCCGCTCGGATTATTGTCCATTACCGCTTCCCATTCGGCCTGTGTGACCTCATAGGTACCGATCGCGAATGCACGAATGCTGACGGTGTGCTGAGGCTGTTCCTCGAACTCGCCAATATATTTCAGCGCCTCTTCGGACAGGCCGGCAGTGCGTGTCTCGGGCGACCCCATGATCAATGTGCCGGCCGGCAGCAGCGTCAGTTCCGGACAGCTTTCGCAGTCACGTACCGTTGGCTGCGCCGCCGGCGAATGAGAGGGTGCGATCGTTAGCAGCAGCGCGAAGGCTGCAGTGCAAAAAGCGGCGCCGGCAGTGCGGCGTGTCGATGAGGTCGGTAGAGTTCGTTTCATGACTGATGAGTTTTACCTTGCGGTGCGGGAGAAGTAATTTCTATTTTTTGATATGACGATCAATAAAATAAAAAGAGGGGCTTCACGGCAGTTCAATTGACTTTACGTGGTGCAAGTGTAGATTCACGCAAGCCGACTTGCATGAGAATGTTTGGCGGTTACCCGCAATACACATACCAATTAGGGGGAGATGAATATGCCCATGAAGCAAATCAAGCCGTTCGCCACTTTGGGAGCGGTCTTCGCAGGAGCGCTGGTTTCGGCTTCCGCTTTCGCCGGTGACGTGACGTTCGATCGTCTCGTCAACAGCGAGAAAGAGCCGCAAAACTGGCTCAACCACCACGGCAACCTGGAAGCGCACCGCTATTCGGGTCTGGATCAGATCAACACCTCGAACGTGAAGAAGCTCAAAGTCGCGTTCACCTGGGCCATGGGCGGCACGCAGGGCGGTGGTAAGGACATCATCCAGTACAAGTACGCGGGCCTCGAAGGTACTCCGGTGGCTGAGGATGGTTTCATGTACCTCACCACGGGCTGGGGTGTTGTGACCAAGCTGGACGTTCGTGGCGGCTCGCCGCGCATGGTCTGGCAGTACAACCCGGCGATGGACCCGGACTACGCGACCACGGTCGCTTGCTGCGGTATCAACAACCGCGGTGCAGTCCTGGCTGGCAACATGGTGATCTCCCCGGTCGTTGACGGCCGTATCCTCGCGCTGAACAAGACGGATGGCACGAAGATTTGGGAAGCCCAAGTGGCTGACCCGGGCAAGAGCGAGACGATCACCAGCCCTCCGCTGATCGTCAAGGATATGGTCGTCACCGGTATGGCCGGCGCCGAGTATGGCGTGCGCGGCTGGATCGAAGCAATCGATCTGAAGACCGGTAAGCGTCGCTGGCGTACGTACACGATTCCTGGTCCGGGCGAGCCTGGCCATGAAACGTGGAAAGACAAGCACGGTGCGTGGAAGACTGGTGGCGGCTCGACCTGGGTGACGGGTTCGTACGATCCTGAGCTGAACATCATTGTTTGGGGCACCGCTAACCCGGGCCCGGACTGGGATAACGCTTACCGTCCTGGCGACAACCTGTGGACCGACTCGACCCTCGCGTTCGATGCGGACACCGGCAAGATCAAGTGGGGCTTCCAGCACACGCCGAACGATCCGTACGACTATGACTCGGTCAACGAGAACACCTTCGTCGATACGCAGATCAATGGTTCGTTCCGTCGCGCGACCCTGCATGCCAACCGTAACGGCTACGCTTATGCACTGGATCGCAAGACCGGTGAGCCGCTGTGGTGCACGCAGTTCGTCGAAGAACTGAACTGGTCGGGTGGCCTGGACGCCAAGTGCAAGCCGAAGACCTACGATCCGAAGAAGGACGTTCAGTCCTACGTTCCAGGTACGGCTGCTGGTCGTGGCACGGCAACCAAGGGCCGTGGTACTCAGGAAGGCGTGCTGCGTCCTGGTCACATGGGTGGCAAGAACTGGCCGCCGACCACCTACAGCCCGCAGACGAACCGTTACTACATCCCGACGATCGACGGCTGCAACAAGGCCTTCGCTGAAGTCACGGAGCCGGGTTCGCTGAAAGGCCGTGCGTTGTTCCTGGGCGGTGCACCGTTCTCGACCTTCGATGATCCGGAGTGCGGTCGTATCTGGGGCTCGATCACTGCGATCGACGTCGCAACCGGCAAGGTTGTGAAGAAGCACACCACCAAGCACCCGCAGCTGGGCGGCCTGATGAGCACGGCTGGTGGCCTGGTGTTCGCTGGCTACGCTGAAGGTGAAGTCGTGGCGCTCGACGCCGTGACCCTGGAAGAGCTGTGGAAGTTCGAAACCGGTTCCGCGATCAACGCGCCGCCGATGAGCTTCATGGCGGGTGGCAAGCAGTATGTCGCGATCGAAGTCGGTCTCGGCGGTGCATGGCCGCAGTGGTTTGTTAGCGCGACGCCTGACCTGAAGTACCAGGTGCCGAGCAACATCCTGTACGTGTTCGCACTCGACTAATCGACGTGTGAATGGCGCGGGGCCGGGTATCCGGCCCCGCGTTGCTTTAGAACGGTGACAGGAAAGCCACCTGTCAGTAATTGCAATATGAAACAAACAGCAAGGTAAAAGGCAATGAAACGCTTCAGCAAAACGACCAAGACCCTCACGATCGCCGCCCTGTCCGCACTCACGCTGGCCGCGTCGATGCCGATGATCGCAACCGCGCAAACCGAGACCGAGGACCGTCCCGTGATCAAGGTGCCGCGCGCAGGTGGACGCCTGGCGTTCGAAAAATATCTGTGCATCACCTGCCACATGCCGGACGGCCGTGGCGGTCACAACGAAGGCGGTTATGGCGCGGATCTGCGCGTGACTCCGCTGACCGAAGAACAGATCATTTACACCATTGTCGAGGGGCGTACTTCCCGCGGCATGCCGGCGTTCAAAGGTCAGATCGATCAGGAGACGCTCGAGATGCTGGCTCATTACATCAAGAACGACCTGGCGCTGAAGAAGTAACGGAACCGCCGAAAAAAATATCGCCTGCTCAAAGACAGGCGACGCAGTGACTGCTGAAGCGGGCGCACGAATCAGATCGAGATCGGCGCCCGTTTTTTATGGGAGCTACTTATTTCTTCGCCTCGGCGAGCTGCTCCGGCGTCATTTTCTGTGCGATTGACTCGAGGATTTTGTCCATCCTGAGCTGTTTGTAGCTGACGCCGGCGGCGATGTCGGCAGCAACCCAGCGATAGGACTCCACGTAGTTCTTGTGGGTGCCCAGCGCCGCCTGAATGTAGATCTGGCGGATGATGCTCTTGCCGTGCTTGCCGTCGTCGTTCGCCACCAGTTGCTTGGCCAGCGCGTACGCCTCGGACAGGTCGCCGGTCTCGCGGCCGCGATCGTAGGCTTCATGCGCCTTGATGTAGGTGGCAAGGTTATTGTTTTTCTGGTCGCAGATCTCCTGCGATTCTTCCATGCACACGAAGGCGTCTTCGGCCAGGGCCGGCGCGCACGCCAGTCCGCCGCCCAGAACGACACCTGTGGCCAGCCATGCAGCTGCGATCCGTCCCCTGTTGATCATCATGTGTTCCTCGCAGTTATTTGCCCAGATCCGCCAGCGCCTTCGCCCTGGCTGAATCGTAGTAGTAGGTGGCCGAGCTGAACTGTCCGCTCGAACCGACCTCGTAGATGCCGACCATATCGACCTTCAGCGAATCGCCGCTGGTGCGATCGACCGCATTCCAGGTGATCACGATCGCTGCGGAGCTGCCCTGGACGAACATCTTTTTCACGTCGTAGGTAGCCTTGTAGGCCTTGAACTCGGCCTCGAAATACTTGGCGAGATCCTTGCGGCCGGAGAAGCGGGCCGTCGGCAGCTCGAGCGTCGCGTTGGACGAGAAATACTTCGCGAAGCTCGCGCTGTCGTTCGCTTCCATCGCCGTGTTGTACTCGGCCATCGCCTGCTTGACGAGGTGCTCGACCTGCATCTCGACCGAGCCAGCAGCCATCGCCGGCGCGCTGAAAGCAGCGGTGAGTGCGAAGGCGGCCAGCAGCCGTCGTTTCGAGGGAATGGGTAATGCCATCTATATCTCCTGGATTGATATCGTCTTCTACATTTCGCAAGCGGTCTTTACTTGACTTGCGCGCCGAATAGCGAAGAATGCACTGCATGGTGCAACCCCGCGCGCCGCGCTCGAGCGACCGCGCCCCAAATCATAGCCGCGCACGCAAAATGTTGCTGTGCATCGGCGTTTTGAATGATGGAAGAGGGGTTTTGGCCAATAAAAGCGCAGGCGGCTGGTAGAAAGATCCAGGCCACGCGGCGCAGCATCCAATACCTACAGGAGACACACATGGGCAAGCCAGCGATTTGGCTCGAGGCGGCACTCAACGGGCCGTGGTCGCGCGAGCGGCAGCCGGAGATTCCGGTGACGGCCGACGAAATCGTCGAGCAGGCTGTCGCATGCGCGCATGAGGGCGCATCGATCATCCATTTCCATCCGTATGATCCGGTCACGGGTCGACAGCGCGATGCTTACGAAATCTATGCACCCATCATCGAGCGCATACGCGCGCAGGTCGACGTCGTCTGCTACGGCACGCTGCCGTTTGCCGGAGACATCGATGCGCGCGAGCCGATGACGGCCGCGCAGCGTTTCTCCGCCGTCGACCGGCTGGCTTCCAGCGGCCTGCTCGAATGGTCGGTGGTGGATCCGGGTTCGACAAACATCAGCACGCTCTCCGAGCTGCCTGCCGGCCGCGAGGGCTTCGTCTATACCAACCCCGACTCGCACATTCGCCATGGTCTCGCACTGTGCCGCCAGCATGGTCTGGTGCCGTCGTATGCGATCTATGAGCCGGGATTCATGCGGCTGGGTGCGGCGCTCAAGCGCTGCTACCCGGGCGTGCCGCAGCCGGTGTATCGGCTGATGTTCTCCGACACGCTGTCCTTCGGTTTTCCGCCGAAGCCGTGGGCGATCGATGCGTATCTCGAACTGCTGGCCGAAGAGGATCCGAACGCGCCCTGGATGGTGGCTGGATTGGGTGCGCAGATCGCGGTACTGATCGACGAGATCGTGTATCGCGGCGGCCATGTACGTGTCGGTCTCGAGGACGTGCCGATGGGCCATCGGATCGGTAACGTCGCCCAGGTACGCGATGCGCGTCGTCGCATCGAGGCGGCCGGTGCCCGCACCGCAACAGCGGCCGAGGTGCGCCAGCGCCTGAAGTTGCCGAAAGCGGCGTAATCGCAGATTAACCCTCGCCATTTTAGAACTGTTGCGGCGCATGATTACTGCCGTATCGCGCTGCAGCATCCGGCCAATGCGCGTGAACGCTTTAAAAAAATAATAGCGATTTAATGCAGAAAACTTATTTCGGGATATTGACAAACAAAATTTCGGCGGCGTAATCTACGCCGGTCCCGTCAAGTACGGGACCACAATCCGGAACAGCCCAGCCAAAACTGCCTGGTCTGTTCATTGGCAAAAAAGCCCCAATCGAGCTGCTGCTCGCTTGGGGTTTTTTTTATGCGTCGTTTTCGCATGTCAGCGCACAGCCCGTGGCTGCGGAAGGCCGATGTGTTTGTGATGGCTGTACCAGCAAGTCTGTTGATTTATCAAAACAATTCAGGAGACACAGGCATGACTAAATTCAATCGTCGCGACTTTCTGCAGGCAGGCGGCTCGCTGCTCGCAGCTAGTGCTATTCCGGGTCTGCTTCCTCAGGCAGCCTGGGCTGCCGAGACCGTCAAACTCGGACTGCTGCATTCGTTGACCGGCACCATTGCACTGGCCGAAGCTTCGCTGGTCGATGCGGAAAAGCTCGCTATCGAAGAGATCAACGCCGCCGGCGGCGTGATGGGCAAGAAGATCGAACCCGTCATCGAAGACGGTGCTTCCGACTGGCCTACCTTCGCGGAAAAGACCAAGAAGCTGCTGCAGCGTGACAAGGTGGCCGCCATCGTCGGTTGCTACACCTCGGCCTCGCGCAAGGCGGTGCTGCCGGTGCTGAACCAGAACAAGGGACTGTTGTACTACCCGACCTACTACGAAGGCCAGGAGGAAGACAAGTACGTCATGTATCCGTCGCAGGAAGCGACGCAGTCGGTGATTGCGGCGATCGAGTGGATGGCCAAGCAGCAGGGCAAGACCTTCTTCCTCGTCGGCTCCGATTACATCTATCCGCGCACCTGCAACAAGATCGCCAAGCCAACCATCACGAAGGCTGGCGGCAAGACGGTGGGTGAAGAATATGTGCCGCTCGGCCATACTGAATTCTCGTCGATCATCAACAAGATCAAGGCGGCCAAGCCGGACTGGATCTATTCCACCGTGGTCGGCGGCTCGAACGTGGCGTTCTACAAGCAGCTGAAGGCGGCGGGTCTGGGCGGCGACAAGCAGAAGCTGCTGTCGACCGTGGTGTCGGAGAACGAGATCGACGGCATCGGCAAGGAAAACGCGGTCGGCTACTACGCATGCATGGGCTACTTCCAGAGCATCAAGAGCGCGCGCAACGAGAAGTTCGTCAAGGCGATCAAGGCCAAGTACGGCCAGGACCGCGTGGTTGGCGACCCGATGCAGGTGGCCTACAACAGCGTCTACCTGTGGAAGCTCGCCGTCGAGAAAGCGAAGTCCTTCGACGTCGACAAGGTCATCGCTGCCTCGTCGGGTCTGGAGTTTGATGCGCCCGAAGGGATGATCAAATTCCATGCGACCAACCATCACGTCGCCAAGCGGGTCCGCGTCGGCCGCGCCCGCGCTGACGGTCAGTTCGACATCGTCCACGAGACCGGTGTGATCGAGCCGAATCCATTCCCGAAGCTGTAAGCCTTATTGCGATTGAGGTGAACAAGGCCGCCCGCGCCACGTGCGTGGGCGGCCCGTAGGGGCGATTTCTCTGGAGCGGGCGATGTCCTTCGATATTCTTGTGATGCAGCTCTTTAACGGGCTGTCGCTATTTACGATCCTGGTGCTGATGGCGCTCGGCCTCGCGATTGTGTTCGGCCTGATGGGCGTGATCAACATGGCGCACGGTGAGCTGATGACGCTCGGTGCCTATGCGACCTACATGACGGCGAATTTTTTTGCGGCCTATCTGCCGTCCCTGATGGACTTTTATCTGATCCCGGCCATCATGGTTGCGTTTGGCATGACCTACGTCTTCGGATATCTGCTGGAGCGCGGCTTCGTACGCTGGTTCTACAAGCGTCCGCTCGACACGCTGCTCGCCACCTGGGGATTGTCACTCATCCTGCAGCAAGCGTATCGCTCGATTTTCGGCGCACAGGAAGTGTCCGTGCCGCTGTCGAGCTGGCTGACCGGCGCATGGGAGGCAACGCCTGAGATCCAGATTCCGCTGAACCGCATCTTCATCATCGGACTGACCATCTTCGTCGCGATCGGCGTTTATCTGCTGCTGTATCGCACGCGTGCCGGACTGCGCGCGCGGGCCGTCACGCAGAATCGCGCCATGGCCTCCGCCGTCGGCATCAATACCGACAAGGTCGATGCAAGCACCTTTGCGCTCGGCGCGGGTCTGGCCGGCATCGCAGGCTCCGTGTTCACGATGATCGGCTCCACCAACCCCGGGACCGGGCAGGCTTACATCATTGACTCCTTCATCACCGTGGTGTTTGGCGGCGTCGCCAGCCTGCTCGGCACGGCCGCGTCCGGCTTCATCATCGCGCAGACGCAGACCACCCTTGAATTCCTGATGAGCGGATCCATGGCCAAGGTGTCGATCCTGCTGTTTGTGATTGTGGTGCTGTACTTCCGTCCGAACGGACTCTTCTCGTCGAAAGTGCGCAGCTGACATGAATGCCTTCAAGTTCACTCCCGAGCATGTCGCGCATCTGGCGATGGCACCGCTCCTGCTGTTCGTGCTGCCCGCAGTACTCGATCCTTTCTGGATGGGCAACGCCGGCAAATACCTGTCATTCGCCTTCGTCGCGATCGGCCTGGTGCTGGCCTGGGGCTACTGCGGCATCCTGTCACTCGGTCAGGGCATCTTCTTCGGTATCGGTGGCTATGCGATGGCGATGTACCTGAAGCTCGAGGCATCTGCACCGAATCTGCCCGACTTCATGGAATGGAGCAGTGTCGAGGTACTGCCGCTGTGGTGGGAACCCTCGCGCCACTTCGCGTTCACGCTGGCAGAGATTTTCCTGCTGCCCATCGTGATTGCCTTCCCTTTCGGCTATGCGATCTTTCGCAAGCGCGTCTCCGGCGTCTACTTTGCCATCGTGACGATCGCGCTGGCCATGACGATGACGGTGCTGATCATTGGCCAGCAAGGCGACACCGGTGGCGCCAACGGCATCACCGACTTCAAGACCCTGCTCGGCATGGACATCGTGTCGGAGGAGTCGCGCCGCCGTATCTACTACCTGGAGGTTGGCCTGCTGATCGTGGTGGCGATTCTGGCCGCGCTGCTGCTGAAGACACGCTTCGGCAAGATCCTGATCGCGATCCGTGATCGTGAAGACCGCGTGCGCTTTTCCGGCTACGACACCGCGATGGTGAAAGCCTTCGTGTTCACGATCGCTGCCGTGCTGTCGTCGATGGGCGGCGCGCTCTACACGCTGCAGGTCGGCTTGATCAGTCCGACGCTGGTTGGTTCGGTGGCATCGGTCGAGATGGTGATTTACGCAGCAATGGGCGGTCGCTTGTCCGTGACAGGCGCGATCCTCGGCGCACTGGTGGTCGGCTTTACCAAGTCCTGGTTCTCCGAGCAGTTTCCGCAGACCTGGCTGTTCCTGCTCGGGCTGATGTTCATTGCGTCGGTCGGGCTGCTGCCGAATGGTCTCGCCGGCGGTCTGCATCGTATCTTCTCGCGGAAGGAGCAAGCATGAACGCCGTACCGGAACGGGCGCTGCGTGACCTCGGGACGGATGCCCTCGGCCAGCGGCCCGTGCTCACCGTCGAGAACCTCACCGTATCCTTCGATGGCTTCAAGGCAGTCGATAACCTGTCGCTCTCCGTCAACGAACGTGAGTTGCGCGTAGTGATCGGCCCGAATGGCGCCGGCAAGACAACGCTGCTCGACATGATCTGCGGCAAGACCAAACCGACCTCGGGAAGCATCCGCTTTCGGGACATCGAGCTGACCTCGATGCAGGAATACGAGATCGTGCGCGCCGGCGTCGGTCGTAAATTCCAGAATCCCTCGATCTACGAAGACCTGACGGTGGCCGAGAACCTCGAGATATCGATCCCTCAGTCGCACGGCGTGTGGGCATCAATCTTGTTTCGCCGCACCGCTGCAGTGCGCGCGCGCATCGGCGAGATCGCTGAGCAGGTGAACTTACAAAAGCACCTGCAGCGCAAGTCAGGTCTGCTGTCGCATGGACAAAAACAGTGGCTCGAGATCGGCATGCTGCTGATGCAGGAGCCGGAGCTGCTGTTGCTCGACGAACCGGTCGCCGGTATGTCGCCGCGCGAGCGTGAGCAGACCGCCGAGTTACTGCGCACGATCTCGCTCGGAAAGTCGCTGGTCGTGATCGAGCATGACATGGATTTCGTGAAATCCATTGCCAGCAAGGTGACGGTGCTTCACCAGGGACGTTTGCTGTCGGAGGGCCGCATCGAGGAAGTGCAGGCCGACCCACGCGTGATCGACGTCTATCTCGGACACTGAGGACAAGATGCTGAAAGTCTCGAATCTCAACGTGAGCTACGGCGACAGCCGCGTCATTCACGACGTGTCCTTCGCTGTTGAGGACAATGCGGCAGTGGCTATTGTCGGACGCAACGGCATGGGCAAAAGTACGCTGCTGAAATCACTGATTGGTATGGTCCCGGTGGCATCGGGTTCGATAAAGCTCGATGGCGTGGAGCTGGCCAAGTTGCCGAGCTTTCGGCGTGTACAGGCCGGCATGGCCTATGTGCCGCAGGGCCGAATGATTTTCCCGCTGCTGTCGGTGGAGGAGAACATCCTGTCGGGCCTGGAGACCGGGCGCTACGACGGTATTCCCGAATTCATCTACGACTTTTTCCCAGTGCTCAACGACATGCGCGCGCGCAAGGCGGGCAACCTGTCCGGCGGGCAGCAGCAACAGCTCGCGATCGCGCGTGCGCTGGTGTCGCGTCCGAGCGTGCTGGTGCTCGATGAGCCGACTGAGGGCATACAGCCCTCGATCATCAAAGAAATTGCGCAGTCGCTGAACCGGCTGCGTAAAGAGCTCGGGATCGCGGTACTGGTCTCCGAGCAAGTACTGTCGTTTGCACTCGAAGTGGCCGACGAGATCCTCGTGCTGGACCTCGGCCGGATTGTCCGCTCGGCCAACAAGAGCGCAGTCGATATCGACGAGGTTCGTTCGTACCTGACCGTCTAGGCAGGGATTCTTTTCTGGAGGAGCAAAATGAGGCACGGAGACATAGCAAGCAGCAAGGATTGCGTGGGCGTCGCGGTCGTCAACTACAAGATGCCGCGCCTGCATACCAAGGCCGAGGTGCTGGAGAACGCGCGCAAGATCGGCGACATGCTGGTCGGCATGAAGCAGGGCCTGCCGGGCATGGACCTGGTGATCTTCCCCGAGTATTCGACGCACGGCATCATGTACGACTCGAAAGAAATGTACGAGACCGCGTCCACCATTCCCGGCGAAGAGACTGAGATCTTCGCGGCCGCCTGCCGCAAGGCGAATGTGTGGGGCGTGTTCTCGCTGACCGGCGAGCGTCATGAAGAACATCCGAAGAAGGCGCCGTACAACACGCTGATCCTGATGAACAACAAGGGCGAGATCGTGCAGAAGTACCGCAAGATCATGCCGTGGGTGCCGATCGAAGGCTGGTATCCGGGCGACTGCACCTATGTGTCCGAAGGACCGAAGGGCCTGAAGGTCAGCCTGATTATCTGCGACGACGGCAACTATCCGGAGATCTGGCGCGACTGCGCGATGAAAGGCGCCGAGCTGATCGTGCGCTGCCAGGGCTACATGTATCCGGCCAAGGAGCAGCAGGTGCTGATGGCCAAGGCCATGGCCTGGGCCAACAACTGCTATGTGGCCGTGGCAAACGCGACGGGATTCGACGGTGTGTATTCCTATTTCGGCCACTCCGCCGTGATCGGCTTCGACGGCCGTACGCTCGGCGAGTGCGCGGAAGAGGAAATGGGCATTCAGTATGCCGAGCTGTCGCTGAGCCTGATCCGCGACGCACGCAAGAACAGCCAGTCGAACAACCACTTGTACAAGCTGCTGCACCGCGGCTACACCGGCAAGATCAATTCGGGCGAAGACCCGAACGGCGTGGCCAAGTGCCCGTATGAGTTCTACGGCAAGTGGATCAACGATCCGGACGGTACCCGAAAGATGGTCGAGGCAATGACGCGCGATACCCCCGGCACCGTCGATTCGCCGATCGAGGGCATTCCCAACAAGTCGGTGGCCCACCGCTGATTGCTGATCGCTGATGTCGCTGACCGCGCCCCGGCCCGCCGGGGCGCGCCAACCACGAATACGACCGATGAATCCAATTCTCCAGCCCTACGTCATTGACGCCGAGCCCTACTATCGCAGCTCGTCGAACGAGATTGAACTGTTCGAGGCAGCCTACAGGCTGCGCATGCCGATGGTACTGAAGGGCCCGACCGGCTGCGGCAAGACGCGCTTCATGGAGCACATGGCCTGGCGGCTGGGCCGCCCCCTGATCACGGTCGCCT
>JACCDS012236410.1_pt1 | contig 42334 bp, 32 predicted proteins | sample 7446441 | NCBI WGS metagenome assembly JACCDS01 (sample SAMN15323445, study PRJNA562643) | freshwater metagenome | isolation source: river surface water | place: USA:Blue River Watershed | collected 2017-08-17 | reverse complement strand
TGTGCTTGACTAGTATCTCTAGGAATTGGTTTTGTAGAATTACTACGTTGTCTTGGTTCATGTGATCGTCAATGATCGGGCTGATGTGGTTCATGAGTACTATCATACTGAACTCTTTGATGCTTTCTTTTAGAACCATGAACAGCATATTGGTCTTCTGTGTTTCTGTCATGGACATGAAGTATTGATCCGGTACAAACAGCTTTGCATATATGTTGATGCATTGCATGTAGCTGATGTCATCGTAGCATGTCGCCATTTTGGTATAGAATTGGATTGACTCAATGAGTCCCTTGTAGTACATGGGCGAGTCATCGCTCTTTAGATAAGTGGCGACCGCGACCTTGTAGCATTCTGTGATACTTCTATTGGATCGTTCTTTCATGTGTACTGCCTTGTCATATAGATGGTTGTAGAATGTATCTACAATGGACGATCCAATGATGTCAAGGAGAGATAGTACCTCTTTGTCCATGGCAGTCTGTTGCATGGTTCTATGTGATTGTATTATCTCTAAGAAGTATGATTGTATATTTGATAGTTGTTAAATGCTTAAATGTGAGTAAGTATTGTTTGGGTTTTACTTCTTTTTGAATACATTTAGACCGAATGACTTGGGCGTCTTCTTTCTGACCGTTTTGGTGATGTTGAGTGATTTGGGCATCATCATTTTATTAGCTGGCGTAAGTAGTTTAGATCTTAGGGTGGCTGAGATGTAGTTTGCATTCGATAGTGTATCGTTTCTGTATGCCGTGATTGCGTCATTGAATGCATTGAACTCTTCTAGAATGAACATGCCTATGACTCTCGATAGGTTGAACACTCCATAGTTCTTGTATGTATCGTAATCTAGATCAAGCTGTTCTATGATGTCATTGGTTGACTTTTTGCAGAATACGTATCCCATATCATTAACTATCTTCGGGTCGTATAGGCCCATGTTTCGTCTATTGCTGTACTTGGCGTTGCTTCCTTCGTAATCTGAGAAATCATACATCATCGGTCGTTTGTCTTCTGTGTCCGTGTTGTGGAATTTGAAGTTGAATGTTTTCGGTTGAAAGATGAATCCTACTGCGTAGTACATTCGTATGCAATTATAGTAGAAGAGGAATTTGTCGTCTTCGTTAGTGCTATCGAAGTTGAACATGGCCATGTTGTTTCTCAGTTCTCTAGCATCCGGTCTATTAGAGTAATCGTATAGATTTGGCAGGAAGTTGTATATGTATTTGCGTAGATGGTCTATCTCTTCATCTGTTAGATCAAGTGCTGGTTGTTTTAGCGAATCCGTGTTGTTTATGTCTATGAGCATGGTGGTACTGATCTCTTTGTATCTTTCTATGTTCTTTAGGTATCGTATACTCGCTATGTTGAGTCTGAGTTTGTTGTAGATCTTGATAGCCATCTCTATCGCGTGTTCTATGTGTCCTCTTTGTATGTGCGATACTAGAATGACATTCTTGTAGAACCCCGATATGAATTCATGATATTTTATGATGACGTGTTTCATCATGAGCGCGAATGTTCTGTATGTGCATATCTTAGAACTCGCATAGTCGCTGTATTCTAGATCTGTCATGTATGCGAGTCTCCCTACTGGCGATATTCCATCTTTGATGTATTTTTTACTCTTTTCGTATCGGTTGGTAAGATCTCCACATAGCTCAAAGTACATGACTACAATCTGCCACTCGGTATTGAAGTCATCTTGATCCACAACCAATTCGTATTCTTTCACCTGTCCTAGTTTTGGATGATTGATTGTGTTTTTCGCAACCTTACGTGGCTCTTGTAGAATGTCTGATTTCCGTATTCTCTCTAGTACCCAATCTATATATAACAATGGATCTATCTTAACCGGATTAGATTTAGGGAAGTTATGCTTTAGCTCGTAGTACTGTCCATACACCTGTTTGTAGTGTATGAGTCCATCCTCTTTCTGTATAGGCATCATGGTTTTACACACTGTTATTTGTTCTTGAACAAACTCAACAATCCCGTTGACAACCACTTGTAGGCATCCCATCAATGTCATATGTATGATGCTTAGTGTCTCATCACTGAATGCGTCATATATCTTTGCGTATCTTGGGAATTCATTTTTCTCTATTACAAACATCTCAAACATGTCATTTCTTATTATTTGAGGTCGGTCGAACGTCGTATGCGATGCTGTGTAGCACCACATCATAACCGATATGAGTGTAAACTTAGGGATACTGTTCTTTAGATATCCAATTACCACGGGATTGGGAACTATCGATTGGTTAACTTGTCTGTATACGTCTATGATGTTATCGTAGTACAAGTCATAGAAGCGTTTAATGATGTTTGCTCCTATGATTGGTATGTCTTTCATTTCTGAAATGTACCATTCTTCGTATTGTCTTTTACTCGGAGGAAAGTGTACCCAGTGTCTATATGGGTGCGACATCTTCTCCCCAGACATACGTATGTTGTTTCCTCTAATGCCTAACGTAATAACTTCCCATCTCTCTATCGTTTTGTTATATCCGTCTATCCATTTCGATTCATCTACTTTCTGTGTATTACCACTTTTCAATATTTTACCTCTATCCGATAGTATTACCGATGCCTCTCTAAAATAGTTTGTAAAGTAAAATGTGTTTTGATTACTTTTACTAACTAAATCCATATATATTAGTATATCATATCTTGGCATTTTTGTTGGCAATGGTCTATTTGTATTGTTTATAAAGTCATATTCTCCTCTGTATATTTCAGATGCCGATGTGTGCTGAAATCTAGAAATATAATCTATCATGTTTAGTGTGTTTGTATTTGGGTAAGCGAGTGCAAATCCTAGCTTTCTGTTTAGAATGTAGTTAGTTGTCATTAGTACTTCTGTTGAATCTGTTTGTAGGAACTCCTTTCTAGACGTGAGTATCTTGCTAGTCATGTCTAGATCATAGAAACTTACGTTTTTACAGTCTTCGCTACTTGGATCTAGTACTGGTGCGATTTCATCGGGTTTGTCTAGTATTACGTCCTTTGTCGGATTCCATATCGATTTGTGTTGATACGTTGTGTATCTGACAGGTTCCAATTCTAGTGATTTTTTGGTATGTCTAATCATGACGCCTTAGTGAGTATATTGTATGAAAGGATACTTATTCTTGATTGACTATGTATAGACAATCGAAATGATAAATGAACTCATAATCTTCTTATTTGTCTTATCAATTTGCTTTGTATAGAACTTTATGCTAAAGAATATAGATAGACATCTGAGGTCATCCCTCTCGAATTAATCATTAAGCATCCAGCTATAATGAGCAGCATAAAGGTGTCAGACACAAGCAACTCCGCGCATCGTTTCAACTTCGTTGAACGAATCACATTCTATAATGACCTTCTTCTTGATCATGGATACACACGAAACGATGTTCTAGAGATCGTCACTCAGGAAGACATAGCAAACGAGCAATCTCAGATATCAAAAGAGAGTCCTCTCTTTCTTCTATCTTTAAAGAAGATACTACTGTACGCCAAGCCAGTGGTGGCGCCATATAACTCAAAAGGTGTACAGACGATAACCGCATCATTCCCTCTTGATGCAATTGAGTATGACCCAAAGAAGCGATCCACTAGAACGATACGATTCGCGACCAATGACAAACTAAACTTGCTAGGATTCTATTTTGATTCTCGATTGATAAACAATCTATCTATCGATGTGTATCCTCATAAGTTCATCCCGGTTCCAACGCACAATGTATTTGAAAGCATATCATTAGAGCATCTATCCGGCGTTACAAAGACAGATACGGTAGGAGCCGGTGGTGTTAGACAATCCATATATCTCATAGATAGATCTGCGTCAGAGAACGCAGTACTGTACAACAATATACTAAAGATACTATACATATCACTTCGACGATACAAGACCGACTCCACTCTAGATACATGTGGCGTTCTAGAGAAAGAATACAAATTTGATGCGTCTCGTATCTATGCCGAGATCACAACAGAGTGGAATAAGGACAAAGCTAGCTTAGATACCAACAACCGAATTAGAACAGTAGTGAACGCAGTGATAGACAGACACATGAATTTTAGATTTCTATGTTCTATGATCAGCTCTCTTCTACAGACCGGAAATGAGTATCTCTACGGTCTCATTACTGTATATGGAATCGGATCGCCTCAGGTATCTAAACAGATAGATGCGTTAAAGTACATCAAAGAACAGACCGCCATAATGGCCTCTAACCAGAGCATCCGATCTCTTCAAGCTTTGAATGAGACAAAGGCAGAGAAAATCGCTCGTGAGCTATTCCCCTATCTATTCAGCGAGACCGATAAAAGAGGTGTCTTCATTCGTTTCAATCGATTCTCCATATCTAAACTTGGAAAGAAATACAAGGATACTGTTCTTCTTCAGCTAGAGAAGGACATCGCGTATCAGACCGCGCTAGTAGACAATCGTTGTGATCACATCCCTCTTGTCCGCAAACTAAACGCTGCGTTTGATACAGATAAAGGGTCGGTTCTGTTGGAACTCAAACCATTGATCAACAAGGATGCAGATCAGTCTGACCACTTCATCAAGTGTAAGAAGTGTGGATACGATCTGATGTGTGAACACGAATTCCATCTATATTCTATGTTGGCCGATGTGCAATCGAACTCAGACAGTGGAGTTGATGAGTTCTATAGAGTGTACCAATCAATCATCAATCAATACAAACGCCTCAACAAGACATCTATAGATCTCGACCATAAAGACACTCTGTTTACATACAACTGTAAGTACTGCTCAAAGGAACTTGGTAAGTCGGATGATATCATTCAAGCAAGCGCTAACCCTCTAGGTCGCAACTATGAAGACGATCAATACACTCTGAAATCTATAATCGTGAACTGCACATCTGACATGCTTCGCAAGAACCTCAATATGATGGAGATCGGATTGCCACAGAAGGCAGTCATTGGTAGCGTGCTTGATATGGTTCTGTCCCCAGTCGAAGAGCTGGTCTCTAGTATAAACAAGAACAAAATTCTAACAAACAAAGACGATGTGGTGAAGTTCAATATCTATGTGTATGTCCTCGTAGCCATAGTGCATCTGTCCGCCAACATAGTCAAGGTATCGGGAAACAAGCCTGTCATCGTAGGAGGAGATGCACCTGCCAATCAAACCACATTCATTAAGTCCGAGTTTAAGAATGCATACAACGTGCTGAAATCGTTGCCGCTTTATAAGGAATCTGGAATGAATGACTTTAAGCTCAAGTCTGCTATTATTTCATACTACCGAGACGTGTCTAAGGGATACGGAATGGACATCAACGATCTACAGGCCTCTGAGCCTCGAGATGTGATTCTAGAGATCACCAGTGGTAGCATCTATCAATATGTGCGAGACTCGATCAAGTATCTAAGCAAAAACAAGAATCCGTCTTATGATGATGTAATGGGCATGACTAAGGCAGAGACCCTTGAGCTACTTGGCATTGGTAAGAAGACTAAGAAGGAGAAGGGGCCTACGAGTGCCTCTCACTCTACCTCAAACGTAAACATATACACTAACATTCCTAAGCTGTCTGCTAAGGATTCCAAAAACAAACATCATGTGTACGCCTCTAAGGCATACGACCAATTCCGCGAATACATCTCTTCTGGTACTGATCGAAGTAGCCAAGTGTCTCCTTCTATTCCGGATTTGGTATCATATGAAGAGACCCAGGACACAGACGCTGTGCTTAGTAAGACCCGACCCTCTATGTTCGTTCCGGTCGAGAACACCCGTGAAAGCGATTACAATCTATCAGTGCTCAACAAGATATACTGCGATAGTGGTATCCGGCATAAGTGGAGCTATGTGTTTATGGATAAGAAACAGAAGAGTGAGTTGGTTGTTTCAAAGAAGAACATCAAGACCATGATTGATCTGGATGCCTACCGATCAGGAGATCTTACTTATGTCGATAAGATGTGTGATGTGTGCGAAACCCGTTTATCATCTGTTGACAAGTCTACGAATGAATCTATCAATAGCAATGTTGAGGACTTGAACACGAAGGCGGCCTTCTTTGAGTACTACACATCTAACTGTCCCATCAAAGACAATCATATGTTTGAATCTGTAAAGGACACGCTTACGTGTTCCCAATGCGGCGCGACTAAGAAGGAACTGATAGATCACGACTCTGCCTTCTACAAGAAGTATCAATCTAAGTATCGTTCGTCTAAGTCAATTCGCGATAAGGAACTACAGACGAAGCTCACTAAGCTGTCCACTCTTACAACCGAGAAAGAGAACGATTCTATGCCTATCAAGAAACTGGATTACAGTATTATGGATTCCAAGATCAATGAGGCTATGAGCGTGATTACCAAGCAGTTCTCTATATCGGATTCTGCAATCTACTCATTGGGCGCCACCGATGGCATCGACTACCGAGTAGCCCTATCTGAATCTAAGTCTAAGATGTTCGAGGTGAGCGAGAGTCGGTTGTACAATCTTTACTCTTATAACAAGCTATTGGTTGATTTGTATGTCTATGTGAAGAACTGTAGTATCAGCGACAAACACTATGACTCAACCATTCGTGAATTCATCAAGGATACCGTGTTCGAGAAATCGAAGAAGGCGGCTGTCGAGTTCAAATCACTTCCATACAATCTGAATGATATCTGGTCTCTGGTCAACCAGCACGGCATGATGGACGGAAACAAAAAAACAAACAAACCGATTACATCTGATACGATCAAAGCACTGATCTTCATATTGGTATCGAACCTCCGATCCATACTGAATCTTAACAACCCACTGTTCACTGAGATGTCCCGCATCATTCTAAACAAGATCATTTATCAAGATCAGGTAAAGAGCAAGTGTGATATTGGAAGCCTCAAGAGCCGAAACGCATACAACGTAGAAGAGTTCGAGTTGAACCAAATTACAGTAGTTGATGAAGACAACGAGGAAGAAGGCGATGTGTTTAGCTATGGTCTAGATATTGATTCTGATTTGATGGGAGAAGGCGATGATGTGGAAGACATGGACGCCAAGATTGATTAGACAAAAAAAGAGATGAGCTTGGTTTGTTGTCTTGATCATCGTCTTGATTGTTTATTTGTTTTATGTATCGTTGCTTACTGGGTGGACATGAACGCCGAACGACGTTGCTGCATGTAGTTGTCAAGTCGATCCTGCTCTTCACATAGGCTACTCATTAGGTCTTCGATTGAGATATCACCTGATGTCTTTGGCTTGGTCTCTACCTCTGGTTCACTAACGGGCGTCGTGGTAGGAGCCGAGTATGCAACTGCTGATAGTGGCGTTGGTAGATCCGTACCATCGTTCACCTGCGCAGCCGATGTTGGAGGCACCCACATTGTGGTGGGCTGAGCGGTACCATTGTTCTTAGACTCATATGCCTTGTAGCAGTTGTTGTGTCGATCCCATCCTAGGAAGATCTTGTTCTCTAGGTTGAAGTACTTGAGTATGTCCTTGTAATCGCACCAGAGGATCATGTGTTCGTAATAGGCAAATCCAATGATATCATTCATGAAACGGACCTTGTTCGCCATGTACTTGTTGCGGTTGAACTTGTAAATGGTAAACGCCAGTACGTTGGTCTTCGAAGGGATGGCCTTGTTCAACTCATCAAGAAAGAACTTGATTGTCTCTTCGGACACCTTGCTGTTCACAACCAACTCGCTGTTGGCAATGGCGCTGTACGACTTGATAAGCTGCTTTGGGAGGCTCATAGTAATTACGATGATATTGTGGTAAAGGAGTGATTGGCTAGGACTTAGCTTAGTTGATATACTATTATATCTAGAAATATCAAGTCTATCGTAGTCTTAGAAATGCGATACAGATGCACATCTTATAGTATAACAGATTTAATAATAAACTAGGAGTATGTATATGACAAGAAACCCAGTCGGTTCTATCATTCCCCTCTAGAGTATCTATCTTTACACTAACCGTCATGTCGTCGACTCTTACTCATCTTGACCAGACCCAGAAGCACATGCTAGGGCTTGTCACCCAGTTGATGAGTTGGTACAATCTCTCACTTGATGATGTTAATCAAAGTGTATATGAGTATGAAACCATGTATGGGTTCCCTACTTATGCTCAGTGCGAGAGCGGATATGAGCCAGTACACACGTACGAAACCCTTAGTCATCTTGATACTCACAACGGGGATACTGAAGAGGCTGACCAGCAAGACGATGACTCTGATCAGTTATTCCAAAGCGAGTCCAGTGAGGACGTCGTCCTCATGGAAGACGATGGGTATCTAGATGAGACAGAGAGTCGAGACTCTATCTTTGTATGCGACGACGATGTAGAGACATCATTTGATCGTTTTAGAGAAGAGGAGACTAGAACGCTAATTGAGAGAAACCAATTGCAAGCCCTATCATCTCCAATTCCAATCGCTTACAAGAATAACAGACGCCGATCATGGGGATCTTACTCAGATGATCTTGATTGCGTTAGCTGCGTCCCGCCCCGCGAGACAGATGAGTTCTCACTTGTATCGTCTGAGTGTCGATCCGCGAAGAAGAGTACTAGTGCGCCGAAGAATACGACGATCATCTCTCCTAGTATCAAACCATCACCAAAACAGAAACATTCAATGAAGCCGTCTACGTGGATTTGCACTCGGCGTGATTTCCGCGACCGTCTTAACTCTGGCATTAAGATCTGTCCTGACTACAGTACGTGCAATAACGCGGCCTGTAAGAACTTCCACATTGAGGATCAGTTCATCTGTAAGCACGCGACGAATGATAACTACTGCCCAGAGGATGGATGTGATAAGATCGTGATCAAGAAGTGCAGAAAGGGAATGAAGTGTAAAGACAACACATGCTCATATCGCCATGTATAAATCAAAAAAACACATATCGCGATTGACACATTCTCTTTTTTTGATTAAAATGTGTGATACTGACTGAGTGGTATTGATGATATCGCAGCATCGATCGCACTGAGCTCATTCTCTGTCCATTCGTCTTTGTGTAGATTGTCTTTAGTGTACTCCCTAACGCATTCATACTTGAGAAGGATATCAGCGATTCGTATATTGGAATTGTCCAATGCATCAACAATGAACACATCAGCTAACAGTCTACCATACTTATCGTAGTCATGGATCTCTACATACACAATCTGATCTAGAATCAGAGTCTTGATCACTTCGCGCAGTCGCTTGGCTACCTTACTCTCTAGCGTGGTACTAGCTTTGACCTCTGGTGAATCGATGTCTAGTATGCGGATTGAAAATGAATGACATGTTCCATTTACATCGAATGTGATGGTGATCGTGTCCGCATCGTAGACAGACATGACACGTGCGAATGTCTTCGTTCCTTTGAACGTGAACTTGGTTACATCTGAGATGTCAAGACATCTCAGTCTATCAATACATTCGTGTAGATTAGAGTCCATCTTACTAATCTTGATTGTATGTCTATATATCTATATACACAATGCACGACAATTTTAGTATTAGTGAGCTACTAGGCAACGAGCTAGTTGACTCAAATGGTTCTCGATTCCCATCTGATCGATTGATTGGTAAGAGCACAGTTGCGCTATATTTCTCTAAGAATAAGTGTAAGTGGTGTAAGGAGTTTTTCCCAGTACTTGACTATGTATACAAAGAGATCAGTACCAGAGAGCCGAATCTTATGGAGGTAGTGTTTGTATCTTCTGATGCATCGCTTGATGAGTATCAGATCAGTGTATCTGGATACGATTGGCCATCCGTTCCATATGAGAGACGCGATATCAAGGAGATGCTCATTTCTAAGTTTGGCTTCAAGACCGTACCTCAATTGGTAATCTTAGATACTAGTACTGGCAAGGTAGTCGATGCCAAAGCACGTCGCACATTTGAGGGTCTTCAAGATGATATCGGTATGATTATTAATACGATTTCGCGCGCTGAGTTCTCTCTATAGACATTCTGGTCTACTGGTGTATAGGGAATTCAGCGAAATAATTATTTTTTTGTAATATCTTTCAATATTCTAATATAAGCTGTAATTAGAGCAACAACATCAACATAACATCATGGCCGAAATTGCTGGTGGAGCGAAGAAGGTAGTCCGTAAGACGGCGGCGAAGAAACCGGCTGCTAAGCCCGCTGCTAAGAAGCCGGTAAAGAAGACCGTTAAGAAGACGGCTGCTAAGCCCGTTAAGAAGACCGTTAAGAAGACGGCGGCTAAGAAGTAAATATCACAGAAACAAACAATCATATAGTGCATCTTTTTTTGAAACTGGATAGAAGCATAGTGTGGCGGTACCGGTTATCCTTCTATCGCTACTAGAAACAATATAGGAATACGAGAAGGCGAATCGCGGATACTATGGTGCTCATTGATGTGTAAGACAATATAGTATCTCTATTTTTTTGTTTGTTGCAATATAGATTCTCTCTCTTAATCATGAGTGGCCGAGTCATTTCATTCGCCGCTGGCATTCTAACCATCGCAGTATTGGTCGTGTGTCTTATTCTCATCTGGACTGTGTACGGCCAAGATCCCAATGATAAGGTATTCATTAAGGTTGTATGGACTCTATCGGCTGTAGCAAGTTGTGTCTTCCTGTTCCCTATGTTCAAGTGTCTGTTGACGGGACTGAGCAAGGCTCCTATCAATAAGGTATCTCCTTATACACAATGGAAGACATTTAGATCTGCTATGTCTTCTCGAGGAGATACTACTCGTACTATCGCGGTTGGCCCGAAGTCAGCTAACACATCCTCTCCTAAGCCGGTCGCTCCTAGCAATGAAGTGATGACAATCAATCCAGGTGAGTTGGACAAGCTAGATGATTTGTTTCCAGTTGATCTGAACTAAGAATCTTAAGAAATATAATACTTTGGTATCTCATATAAGACGATACAATGGAAAGCGCACTCTACGTAAACGGAACCAAGATACCAAGAGTGAATGACTCTGAAATGCACTTTCTTAATCGCCTCACTATTCTCTATGGCCCAAGTGGATCTGGCAAGTCATCCTTGATCACTCATATCATCAACACGATCAAGGATGATGTTCCAGTCGCAGTAGTGTGCTGCCCAACCAATGCAATGAATGGAGATTACAATGGTGTGTTTCCTGAGAGCGTTATCCATGATGATATGTCTAAAGAGCTTCTAACAAACATCTTTGAGCGTCAACAGAGTATGATTCACATGTATAGCAAGGTGAGAGATATCGATAGTCTCCGTTCTATTTTTGTAAAGACTGCATCAATGGATGAGTTAGATCGAGTTCGCAAGCTGGACAAGATACTACGTGATGGTACTAATCTAGCAATGAATCAGTTTAGCAAAGAAGATGCCGAGGTGGAGATCCAAGAGCTGACTGATACCTATACTCGTAAGGTTAGACGAACTATGAGAGAATCAATCAAGTCCAATCTGAATGCGCTATCAAGTCGTTCTGATCTTACCGATGATCAACGTTTGATCATTACGAATTTTAAGATCAACCCAAACATGCTTCTGATCATTGATGACTGTGCGGCTTCGATCAAAGAGTGGCGCGATCTTACCGAAACCAAAAAGCTGTTCTTTCAGGGCCGTCACTACAAGATCACTGTTCTTCTAACTATGCAGAATGAAATAATCATTCCTCCGCCTCTCAGACAGAACGCCCATATTTCTATCTTTGCAACTGAGAAGATCGCTAATACGTTCTTCAATAAGGCATCGTCAGGAGCGACCAACGAAGACAAAAAAAAGATATCTAGTATCTCAGCCGCTGTGTTTGCTCCATCCGACAATCCCAATCGACCAAACTATAAGAAACTGGTTGTATTTGGTTCTATTATCAAGACATCTTATCGTTATCAGTTCATGATAGCTAATCCACGCAAATACAAATTTGGAAGTGAACCATTCTGGCAGCTATGCACTCAAGCCAAGAAAGACTCCGATGGGTCGGGTGCTTCTAGTAGCAAGTTCAATCGTATGTTCAACGTGAAACCACAGCCAATATTAAATTGTTAAAATTGAATAAATGTACATATGTATATCAGTACACGAATCTGGTTATTTGAGAATCTAGGACAATGCCTTGCACTTTTCTTACCAAGAAGAATGTCGTGTGTGGTAAGCCAGCGATCTACGTGATCGTCCCTGAGCTAGTTGGCTCATGTGGGCTACACATCGCACTCGCTTACAACCAGACCAAAAAAACAAACCATAAAAAGGCCGATATGAAGCTGACTGAGATGGCCGACATCAACCGATACAAGACCGAACCCGATCTTAGTATCTTGAAGGCCAAGGCTGAGATGGCATCTCCTTCTAATGAAAAGGATGCTAGTCAATCGGATTCTAAAGAAGAGACAGTTGAAGAAACGATCGACGACGCCGCTGAGATGAAGACCGATGTCCCGCCTGATACCAGTGAGCAACTGAGTCCGGTTCAGTTGAAGGACTTGACTACTAAAGAAGTGATCAAGAATCTGATTGCTGAGTATGTCAAGACTGCGTTCAAGATCGATCTCGAGTTCGGCCCTTCTTACAAGACTTCAAGTGCTTCTCAGACCTGTATCCATCTCTTGAGATGTAAGCTAGACAAGAAGAATGACTATGTGATCAAGTTTGCTTTTGATACTGAAGAGGCAATCGATAGTATCTATTGGGAGTTCTGTATGTATCGCAACTTCGAGACCCAGGCAGATCTAGTCGAGTTGTATACTCACAACGGTCGTCCTATGTACTATCGCCAGTTTCGCAAGTATGCGTTCCTTGTGTACAAGGTACATGGATCTCCTATCAGCACTTCTCTTTCTGATGAGAGACGCCTTACGTCCGACATGGTTCGCCAGATGATAACGATCCTTAAGAATTGTCATGATTCTGGAGTAGTGTGTTATGGCATGGGTGTTTCATCTTGGGCTATCAATGATAGTAATCGAATCAAATACTATGGTTTGCACACCTCCATGAAATGGGTGGATGCGTATGTCGAGCCAATCCCTCAGGTCGAGATAGAGAACAGCCGTAAGGTGTCTGCTCGTAAGACTCTGTACTACTCTATCAATGCAACGAGCAAGCTCACCATCTCTCGTATCGATGATATCGAATCCCTTCTATACATCGTACTTGACTTGATGAAGGTTCCTCTTCCATGGGCAAACACGAGTGTCTGTACTCAGATCATTGTGGCCAAAGAGACGTTTATGCATGGGCAATGCTCAGTGCCATATGTGTCCGAGATCACGAAGCTCATCCGAGATACTGGATTTGAGTCTTCTCCTGATTACGATACTTTGACATCTCTCTTTGTCAAGATGGTTGATGCTAATTAGACTTTCGCGTTCATGAGTGAGCTCTGACGCATTAGTAAGATTTGAATCGCGTATTCCATCTTACTCAACTTGGTATGCAGATATACAATGATGATGAGCATGATGAAGAAGATCATGATGTGAATCGTTTGCATCTCATTGATGAGTTGTGCGCAGTTCCACTTATTTTTTTGTCCAAGAATAGGATTGCGCGAGCCAACATATGGTTCTCGTTCGCGTTCCGCTCCTGAGCTATACAGAAGGTTGTAAGCTGGCTGAGACCCAATCGATCTACCATCAATGACTTGATTAGGGCGGACATCAAATGTCTGTTTTGGGGCCGCAGTTGGAGCAGCAGGCGGCGGCGCCGGAACAGTAGGCTGAGGGAACACAGTATGAACCTCACTATAGTCATAGTCTATATCATGATACGTATCATCATAGTCTGGAAACATGGTTATAGCGCAGTTCCTCTTGTTCTATATATTACGAGAATAGAGTCTGTAGAAATAAAAAAAGATATATTACTCACTTGGCTTGTGGGCCAGGTGATGCGATCAATCTAAGAATCAATGATTACTTAGATCTCATCACTGTCGTATCCGTCTTCAGACACATGGTCATCATCTCGGGTGTCATCACTTGGCGACGGTTTGTCCTCCTCAACTGGCTTCAGCTTGGCCTTCAAGTGCTCCGTGATCAGAATCTCATGTGGGCTGGGGTAGTATCCTTCCTCTACAATCTTGTAGTTGTGGAGACGAGTGATACCGTTCGAGGTACGGAAGTGCTTCATGAGCTGACTGTTTAAGAACAGGGACTTGAGATCATCGTTGGTTCCCTTGTGAGGGATGTTCGATTGAATCTTGTAGTATGTTCTGAAGAGAGAGATTACCTCATCCATCTGCTGTGCCGCGCCTTCAGAGTAGTAGCACTTGCTATCAATGAAGCGATTGACGATGTCTTCCTTGTTGCGGTACTCAGCGGTCTCGCGATCGATCGTGTCTCTTGGGACGTTGCTTAGGTTGCCACCATACTCAGAGTATAGTTTGGCTCTGTAGAATGACAGAATCGATAGGAATGCTTCTTGATATCGCTTGTCTACCAAGCATCGGTCAGTGAGAACCGGATCACCGAGTCGCTCGAACTTGTTGTCTCCCTTGAGCTTCGATACAAAGACCATCTTGAATTGGTATGTAATGATACGTCTCCAGATCGAATAGTCCGTGCTCTCAATCGCCAATCTGTTGTTCGTGGTGACAACGAAGTTAGTGTTCGGTTTGAAGTTCTCCTGTTCCTTGAAGAGCTGACGAGCAGATAATGTCTCCTTACCAGTATACTCCTTCATGGCCGCAGCATTGAGTCTTTCATTCTTCTCACTCTCAGACATGATAGCAAGACGAGCATGCTTCAGTTCCATAAGAGCCGAGTTGGCCGCGGCCGACTTCGCTCTCACCTGTTCTGTGATGAATGAGATCGGTAGCTTGCGAACGTATAGATTGCCTAGAGTCTCCTTGAGGAACTCCATAAGGAAACTCTTTCCGTTCGAGTTGTGGTGCACGAACCCATCAGCAGACACGTATCTGTGGTTGCCATCTAGCTCAAAGCCATAGTAGTCTCCCTTGCCGATCGATTCAATCTTGAAACTCTCAGTTGAGTGATGAGTGTACAGATAGTGAGTCTTGGTCAGATCGAGATCCATCACCTTGACATCATGAACCAATCCATGTTCATCTTTGAGAGATAGGATGTGATTCTGGTTGACGACGAACGGTTCAGATCTGGACGGAATGATTCGCACCATCTCATCTTGGCCTCTGTATAGCTCTAGAACATTGCGTTCAGTGCCATCGTCGCCGAGGATCTTGTCTCCGATCTCAATGTCTTGTACCATCTTGGTCTCTCCATTCATCATCTTGATGAGAGAGTCCTTAGCGTGGCATCCGATACCGGTCAGAATGAAGAACAGACTGTCTTTAGGTAGACCATCGAGTGATGTCGAAAGGTAGATCATGATGTAGTTGAATGCATCCATCTCATCCTCTGGGAACATTGACTTCAGAAGTGAATACACCTGCTTAACGTACTTGTTCTCTGGGTCATACGGTACGTATCTAGTCTCAGAGTATAGAGATACCGGATACGAGTGGTACTGGTTGAGTAGCTTGATGTCTGGTCCGCTGAACTCAAGTACACCGTTGGCTACTCCCATGACATGCGGCACTTTGTCCATCTTGTGAAGGAAGCTGTTGAGACGGAATCGAGACTCGGCCTCCATGATGATGGCCTTCTTGTACCCGATGGTAGATAGACTACCGATTGACTTCTTGAACTTCTTTCTGATGGATTCGAACATCTTGAGCTCATCCTCAGTCTCTAGTTTGCTGATCTTAATGTCCAGCTCATCAAGTACTCGCTTGCAGAGCTTCGGTAGCTCATCCGCGATGTATCTGATCAGAGTATCTGGGGTAGCTCCGACTCGGCGCCACTTGAATAGCTGTCCAGTGAGAATGTCTTGATCCTTGTCTGTCACGAACTCGTACCATGTAGTGCCAACTAGACTGTTCTCGGTTACGTACTTCTCCTTGAACATGAAGAATAGGTATCTCGAGAACTCTGTGTGTTGAAGGTTGCCACAGATCGTGCTCTTCAAGATATCACTCATCATCATCGTGTCGATGGATTGCATTCTGAAGTGCTTGTACAGATCTGGTGAGTCTAGCTGCGCCCAGTAGTAGATGGATTTGAGACAGAATGTCTTCTCTCCTCTGTAGTTGATAGCATCATCCCATAGTTCTGTTAGAGCCATGGAGTCATACTTCATCGGGGTTCGTTTGCTGACCCAGATTGCCAGTGGCTTGAAGTCATGTCCACCAGACGCAAGAGCATAGATGATGTCTCTCCATGTGTTGCGGTCCGCGATGCGGCGCTCACTGAGCATCCCAAGTAGATTCTTCACGATTTCAATGTCTGGGTTGTACAGAGACATGGTCGTGATCTCACTCTTGGCATTGTCTAGTTCTGAATCGATAGACGTGTCCGAAGACATGAAGTGCTGGATATCACTGAACTTAGACTTCTGTGGAATCGCAAGTCTCTTCTTGATGATCCCTCCTGCCAGTTCGTAGTTAAGCGACGCTTCATATGGCAGGTTCTCTACTGTGTTGATGAGAGAGGTTGTCGTCTTCGCTCTAACCTTGGTCGATATGTTGGTGTAGTTCACCTGATAGAACATGTGATACTGATACGGTTCACTGACCTCGCCCTTGCAGCTACCAACTAGGTAGTTCGGTACATAGGTACTTGCCGGATCCAAGATATCGGTGATTGATAGCTTGACGTTGTTTCTCATCTCTCCCTTGAGTTCTTCGTTTGAAACGAGATACTGGTAGACACATCGTTTGGTGATCTTGTTGATCTTGATCGATGGCATGATGAGATGGTATCCATGCTTGTACTTGTGTAGTTCTTCCTTATACACTGGCTTCGGCTTCGAGATAACGATAGCATAGTCAATGATTGGGTAGCTATCATCCTCTCCATCGATGCGCATAACTAGGTTGTTGAAGTACCATTCGTATGCAGTCTCGATGTACTTCTCGAATGACATTTCATCAAAGATGTCTCTGTCGTGGTCAAGAAGGATATCGAAGTCGAGCATGAGTCCTGATCCAACTGTGTAGTCATCTGCCGATGCCTGCAGTTCTGCAACGTGCAGAACCGTACCGTTGAGGTAGCACTTGTTGATCATGTTCATGAACGCGGGGATCTGCTCCTCCGGAACAGAGATACTTCTCTTAAAGTCATTGTCAGTACAGACAAAGTTGGATTTGATATCCTGCCGTTTGTCTTTGCTAACGGAGTACTTCTCAATGAACTTACGGACATCTTGAACGCACGGCTCTAGGTTGCCCATAATGCAGCTGATGTTGGCCTCGCGCTTGATCTTGCTAGCACCAGCGGACATCTTAGCAGCCATTGAATCTGTAAGTTAGTATCAGTCAATTAGATCGTTATACGAGTCTATATATAATGGCAAATAAATCAATTTTTTTAACATTGCACAGACATGCAACTAGCGATCAAATGTCGCTTAGAAGTGCAAAAACATCTCATTACATTTGTCCTCTAATTCACTATCTATGGATAACCGGGCAAGACCATGTCTGAGAGAGATAGATAATCTATCGGTATATTTAATATATACTTTACATAGTATATCACCTCCAGTCGCGACATTGTAAGCGACCCGTCAATCGTCTTGATTTGCAATAAGTAAGAACAATGAACACTGTATCTATGCTTCAGTCTAAGCCAGTGAGTGGCACGATCCTGTCTCACTTCTGTGGCCTTCGTACTCATCTCTATGCGATGGGTGTTTGCTGGGTTGACTCAGTTAGTGGTCAGTTTTCAGAAATTGATGGATTTAGCATGCGTGTAATTCTATACTCGGATCGCAGTCGTGCCAACTTCGAGAACCCAATCGTAGCCGAATGCAACGGTCTAGTGCTTTCCGCTACAGTTCAATCGGGATTGGTGCTATGGAAGGTACTATGCTCGCCTCTTCCAACTCTAAACCAATCGCAATTCTCTATGAAACAGTTGGCCAACATGTATGCGAAGGGATCGTATGACACATACGAGGCAATGGATGCTACAGTTGTAAACCTGTACTGGAACGATGATAGTTGGTCTATCTCGACCACCAAAGGGTACGACGTAACAGACATGATCATGTGTGCTGGGTATACATACAAGCAGGTATTCGAGAGTATCGTGTCTCACAAGTATCCAGAGTTCAACATGGGGGTGCTCAACCCAGAGTACACATACACACTGAGTATCCGATACTCAAGCTATCATGTATTTGTAGAGAACCGAACGAACCTGTCGAGCAACACATACATCACTCTGATGTCGGCCCAGTACACTAGCACTGGTACTAACGATCTGAATGAATTCGATCGAGTCAAGGTACTCAGTGGCTTCTGTACTAGTCTCCCGGTTAAAGGTCTCAAGAACAATCTGAACCATCTATTATCTAACTGTAAGAACAGTATTCAGTCTTACGAAAAGGTGTTTCCGGCACAAGGACACAACCAGCGCTCCAAGGGAAACAACAGCAAGCCGGTGTATGGATACATCCTTAGAACGAATGATCTTTCTATTCCGGTTAGCTACCGAAATGTGTACATTGAGAGCAGCCTCATGAAGCTGATCCGCAATGGTCTGTATCGCCACAACCATGACAACCTTAGAGATGGTGATTACAAGATGCTTACACTGTCTCTGTTTCTCAACCGCTCTTACTTTGGTAAGTACTACCGTGTGTTTCACCAGTACAAGGATGAGTTCGAATCTCTTGGTTTCATCATCAAGGGCCTGAGCGAGTCGATTGCTAAGAGCATCCTAGGCACAGAGAAGTATGAACACGATCTCGTTATCTCTGATTTCATCTCCAATGTCATCACACAGATGAAGAGCGATTCGATCATCCCGTCTGACTCAACTGATAAGGTATCTCTAGAATCTACTTGTATGGATTACATCTATAACCCCAAGTACAGATCGTCGCTTGAGAACATCATCATGAACAGTGATCTAGTTAAGCTAGTTAGCTAGACTACCACTTACTCTCTCCAATACATAAAACACACAAAAACAATGCGGCATCTGCCGTGTTTTTTTTGAAAAAAATGCAAACTTGTGTACGCTAGACATGTACGTAGACACGTATCGAGAGAGACAGATTGATCGATGCCTAGTATCCGAGGTAGTCGGAGATCATCTTGCCGATCGGTTGAGGGACGTGCTCCATCGCGTAGAGGGTTGCCCGACTGATGTATCTGTCTCTGAGCTCTCCTGCTTTGATCGTGAACATGACTTCCTTGTATCTGTACGCCATCTCCGGTGTAAGATGAGAGTTGTTCTGGAGCACCCAGAACTTCTCCAATGGAAGCACCGTCTCGATCTCCATGAGCATCTCCATGTTGACAGGCTGAAACCGCATGATGATCTCCAGCTCGTCAACCTCCCACACTCCGGTCATGATGTCCTTGATAGACAGGTTCCGGTTGTATCGAAGGATGCTCTTGCGGTCGATCAGATCAGAGAACTCAATCATCATCTCAGTGGTGAGATACGAGTTGAGCGCTTCTCCGGTCCAGTCGAGCTGATGCTTCCATCGTCGAATGAATCCAAGGTTGGAGACCAGCGAGATGTTCTTGTCTGAGATCCACTTCCAATCTGATCTAGATAGATCAGTACTCGCCACGAGCTGCTCGTCGATCGCGGAGTACCCCAGCACCTTGCCTCTCAGGATCTGATCCTCTAGACTTCCAGCTCCGTATGAGTACTCATCGAGGTAGCCAAGGATGGCAACTGCCTCTCGGTTCTCCATGATGCAGAGAGATGGTCGGTCGTATGGCGCATATCTCGGACACACAGCATAGATGCAGAGCGGTACCTCTTCGGTGTCTTCGGCGACCATGTCCCAATCAATTCTCTCATAGAACTGACACGAGCACTCGTCATCGCAGTCGCACTCGTCGACGTACTCTTCGAACTCTCGTTCTAGCATCTCAAAGACGTGAGTGTGGTATCGGTACCCTCGGTTCTTGATCTCTTCGGCAAGGCGTCTTGCATCCAGGAGGAACTGAGCGTCGCTCTCTCTGAGATCTCCAGTCTCGGTTGAGTTGATGTCGATCTCAAGAGAGATGTCATCAATGCACCCTATCATGACCTGGTAGAGGCTCTCTGAGATGGACGCTACATCGTCCCACTTGAACAGGTCGGCAGAGTACCACAGACCATCGAGGTGAGTGCGGATCTCCTGGACATGCATCATCCCAATCATCGAACTGGCTCCGAAGCGGTAGTCGCGCGACCAGAACTCGCGCATCTGCTCTAGAACATCATCAATGCGGCGAATGGCGTTACCAATGCCTGAGTCCATAACCTGAGCATCAAAGACGGTCGACATGGTGGCGGGGAGAGAGTGAGCTGGGAGGAGCGGTAGGTACTAAAGCTAGAGTAGCAGTGTACCAGTATTAGATATATTGACCAATCAATTTCGTGAAACTATACTATATTCATGTAATACGCTTTCCATACTTCTTGATTGTCGTATCTATCGAATATGTATTCGGTAAATTCAGAGGACACTCCCTGTGGTTGTTTGTACAGAAATATATCTTGTGCATCTATGTGTCCACATTCTATGAGCTGGATGAGATATGATTCTGGGCATAGAGATAGTACTATAGATTCAATCATTTTGGTTCTAATTACTAGCCCTTTGATCGTACCTGATGGATGATATGATATGTAATATTTCTTAAGGATATCAAGCGTTATATACTCATTCTTATGAGAAGCAACGTTTAGCAATTCACTGATGCAGTTGTTATGTCTAAGATATGAATCCACGTCTGATTCGCTACTGATCGAGTTGAACATGGTTCTATCCATTCTCGTGTATATGAGCTTGCTTGTATATTTATAACAAAAAAAGATACAATGTATCTTCTCTTCCATAGATACATCCATGGGCATTCACTGAGACTCAACTCAATCACGTATCGAGCTTAGCTTCGATGAGGATAGAGAGAGCCGCACTTATCTTCTTCTCTTTCTCAAGAGCAAGCTTGAGTTCCGCGATCTCATCGGCGTCCTTCGTCTTCTCATCAAGTTGCTTCTTGAGATCAGAGATAGCGATGCACCGAGCGCCATCAATCAGATGCATGTTGGACACGATGCGTTCGTACTTGGCGAGCTGCTCTTCAAGATCACTGACCTTGGTAGTAAGAGAAGTGATCTCGTTGGACTGCTCTGTCATCTTGTCGTACATGAAACCGATCACGCTGCGATCGGCGCTGAACTTGGTGGCGGACTGGCTTGACATGATAGTGTGGATAGTATGATCTACACTGTATTAATGTATTTAAGTAATCAATTTCGTGAAAGTATGATTACGATCTATACGATACAATCTTGACAGCAAGGACTAGCTTGAACAGGCCTCCATCGATCTCTGTACAGATATACAACATGTCTTCTGGATGTACATAGATCTTTAGATTCTCCGCAACTAGCGCCGATGCGATACTCTGAATGTATTCGATACGAACTGTAACCGATAGCATATCATTTGGTTCCATTGAGCTGTTGATCTGGAAGAGCTCCTTGTTGGTGATGATGGTCTCACAGTCTACTGTCTTACTGCTACTGTCATACGGGAACGATAGCAGAACATTAGGTCTCTTCTCAATCGTGAAGTCCTTGCTAAAGCGAGCGACGTCCGATACTATCTTCTTGAAGTACTTGCTAGACAATGTGAAGTTGAGAGGATACTGTTGGTATGTGATCTGATCTGCCATCATATCCATGTTGTTGGTTCCCTCAATGAGTGAGATACGATGGAACTCCTGTACTCCTAGTGTTTCATCATTGAGAATGATGTTGATAGATTTCTTATACGAGTCTTCTGTCGCAATGATGTAGATCGAGTCATACGACTTATCAATCTTCTGAACTACCTTTTCAAGGTTTTTGGAATCTAGATTGACTATGATGTTGTGCTTGCAGTAGTACTGAGTTAGCTTGGTCGAGTCAATGTCGATACTTACAAAGTTCTGAGAGATACGACCCGCGCTACTGATGTTGACCGATGAAAGCTTGAACTCAATGCGGATGTCCTGTGTATCCATGAGCTTGAAGAGATTGAAGATTCGTTTGATTGTGGTTGGTGTATCGTATACGAGTTCAATGACATGCGCCGAGTTCTGCGGCTTCGGGATAACACCCTTTCGCATAATACTCTTTTTCTCATTCTTATCTACCTTTGGAGGACGACCGACTGGTCGCTTCTTAGTCTCTTTAACGTCCTTCTTAACTTCCATATCACTCATTTTAATTATTTATTTGAGCAGATGTTCCAGAAATAATTAATATTCTATATATCTTGTGTAGTAGATTTTGAATTTATTGTTGAATATTTTCACTAAAAACGGACTAATACTGGCCCATATAACTAATGACGTAAATGAGACAATTAGTCTATTGTAGTTAAATATATCAAGACTCCATTCTAGAATAGAATGTGCTATTCTAAATGAGTATGTAAACAATCCATTGTTTACTCCAGAACCGTGGTGCATAAACAGTAAATTAATCAAGTATGCTAAGAATATTTTCTTGTACACCATGGTTTTACATTCGATAGATGATGCTGTACTAATGATAACAGTTGACACTGCTAAGAAAGTAATATTGATCAATGCGTTTAGCATCAGGAATGAATATGTTTGTATAGTGCTACTAGCCGAAGATGGCGATACCGCCCTAATTAGGTCATCATCTGAGATTGTTGTCATGTATGTGTAATATATACCACCGATTATCAGATTTCCCAATACAGATGCAATTAGATCCAATACAATATAGGTTATTATGGTCTTAAACCGATAGTTAAATATACCAGCATTGATAACGATGTATCCTAATGTAAGGCTAATTGATCTATAGGTAGCTACTGTGGTGGCAGCATATGTAACGCCTAATAAGGATATATGATCTAGTGTAATCTTGATTATATATCTTGCTAGTGTATTGTCGGTCATTCTTGATACTAGAATGACATTATTTGCTGCCATGATTGAGTACACCATAGTGGCGAAGAACTCCAGTCGATAGAAGTACCGGATTGTAGTTGTTCGGTCATACACAACCTCGCCATCTTGATCTATCACTGGATCTCTATCTAAGTTGAGATTGAATCGATTGAATTCGTGGTCTAACATTGGTATATCATCATTTAACAAATCCTCAACAGAGATCTGTATATGCCGATCTTCAAGTCCAAAGTCTAAGGCTGGATCATTGATCGTATTGTTTCTTTGTAATAAAAACTCGTTCCGTTTTGCTATATATGGAGGAGTATTGATATTGTCATCATATGATCTAGGAGTGAGCGCCGATGTGTAGGCATCTGGAGTCATCGGCTCAGGATTATTATACTGATCATCGACCGATATATAACTGTCAACCGATCGTCTATTATTGGTTAAACCCATATGCAGAGCATATCTATCAAGATCATCTATGACATGACGGTCTCTAGACATCATATTGAATGAGGCGGTACCACGTGGTATATTACTTAGTAGACAATTTTATATAGTCCACTAACCATTTAGGCATCTTTGATATTTTGCATTTACTGGGTGATTGTATCCATTTATATCTTTTCAGTCCATTTATCTGCATATCACTGGAAGGCGGAACCACAGCTTGTCTGTTGTCATTTAATATGTCCCAGCCAATTCGATGAGAAGTAGTATCATTTCGTTTTAGTATCAATCTAGAACTAGATGACAACGATTTCTCATATTTGAAATAGATGTGTAGACCACCACTTGGCGTCTTTACGATTGGAGTGTCAATCAACGGATAGAGACTCTCTATCTGCTTCCAATATACTAATCCATTGTCCTTGATATCTACATCCAGAATAGTAATGCCTGATGCCTTACCAGTCAAGACACCAATGTTTCTGTTTGTAAACACTTTTGCATCTGGAGTGTGATCAAACTGATTCCATTTTTTTAGAATTGGGATCTTTCCATTAAGTGGTATGCATACCCATTTGTAAGACGAATACTCATCTAGGTACTTCTCCATTGTATCTATACTTAGTCCAACATAATAAAATCTGAAATAGGAGCATCGGTTGTCTGATACGAGCAATCGTCAAATACCGACTTGATGAGTTGGGATCTGTGAGTAGCTGTTTTCTTGAATGCCTCTAGACATGACGAGACCAACGCATGAATGTTTCGTGATTTGATTATTGTCTTATCTGCATCACTCTTGGTCTGCTTGATGAGAAACCCAATTGGCCCAAGAAGACATGTCTTTGCGAATGAATCTATGAAGTCTAGCTTGTCTTGTTCAATGCCTAGTCGCTTACACATCTTCGATAGATCGCTCATACAGAGATGACTGTTTGCATCGCTTCCCTTACAACCATGTATCTTAGAATCCATATATACTACTCTCATGTCTAGTATTGCTCCTTTGTCAATGTTTCGTTCAGATAAGACTGGCATTGCTATTCCATTCGCTGCTAATCCAATTAGAGTAGTGAACACTTGTTCGTACTCTTCTATCTTTGTCTTCTCTGGGACTTTCATGATTAAGAAGAATAGTGCATCTGCTTTGGATCCGAGCTCATGGCCTAGGAACTCAGCACATTTCTTATTCTTGCCTGAGTGTATGGCTTCGTATTCGGCGACTCTGACATTTGATGTTCGGTTCATGTATGATCCTACCTTTGATACATAGAGATGTCGCCATACAGGAACACTGATATCGTTTCTGTTTAGTTTATCTTCTTTGTACACCGCACATACCATGCCATGGCTAAAGAGATCATCATAGATGGCCTCATGTTTGTCTGCCTTTGATGCCAGATAGTAAAGCAGTGTTGCCGAATTGGATGCCATCTGTATGGTTGGCATTAGAGAATCTATCTGTTCCTTGTATTTGGATATCGTATCATCTGTTATCTGGTTAAAGACCTTATAGATAGTGCTGTGTTGGTTTGTTTCTTGTTGTTCTAGAGGTATGAGACTGACTACATGAGATTTGAAATCTATGGCAACTAATATAAGCTTTCCAGATTTTGTCTTAAGGTAAAGCGGTCTCATTTCTATCTACCGACAATCGTTATCTATATTAGAATAACAAAAATGTCAACTGTCGGGGCATCTAAGAATCGAAGTAGTCGACTCGAGTCTGATAGCGATGCTGGCAGGGCATCTAAGTCTAAGCTTTCTAGTTATAGTCTATTTAGCGATAGTGATGACGAGAGCGAAGCTAGAAAGAGACGACAGCGCCGATTCGCAACATGTGGACATCAGAGTGATACAGCCGCGTTATCTCGATCTCGTATGAATGCTGATTCCCATGCATCTGGTAAGATAGGAGGAAGTAAGGTGCATGATAGTGATGTTCATAGTGATATCGCCAATGAGGACAAGTCAGAGGTAAAGTCATATATGGACAAGTCTCTGTATCGATCCATTGATCTGTCTATGATTGGTGATGTTCCTCATAATACAAAAATCATGTACGTAAAGACAAATGGTGATACAATCTTTATGAAGTATTTTAAGAAATATGATCCTATCACTAATGATATCACACTAGGTTTCTACACTAGCGATGACAAGAACTATGACTACTCTATTAAGAATGTATCTGAGTTCTTGGTTGAGAAGGAAACTAAGGTTGGCGCTGCAGAGATTGAGAAGGACAAGCTTCGTGATGCAATCGAGATCAAACAGTCTGAGTGGAAAGACATCGCCGAGGGTACAGTCATCTCGTATCGCAAAAAAGACAAAAAAATGGTGTACAAAGTAAAGTTCGATAAGTATGTAAAGCTGAAGAAGGACGGCTCGACTCGCATCGCATTCATTATGCAAACTGGAAAGAGCTATCTCGCAAACCCATCGTCTATAGATACTATCTATCGGCACATGAGTGGAAGCGATAAGATCATGGCGACTGTGTTGAAGCAGCTCATGATTCTCGAGAAGCGAATTGAGAGATTAGAAAAAAAGGTTGTGTATAAGAAGTGATTTGATGCTTATTCTTGACCTAGATACATGTACTGACGCTGGCGCTTGAGCTTCTCCTTAGACGACACGCGTACGTTGCGCTGTCGCGAGTTATCTACGAACACTTCTAGGCTGTTGTGTTTCATATCGTTTACCTTTTCTTGGTCAATTGGTTTGTTTACGTTGGTGCTAGCAACTAGTGCTTTTTTTGCACTGAGGCCAAGTTCGTATAGCTTATCAGCGATGTATTCACTCATGCTTGCTTGCTGTGTTCTATATTATATTCTCCATCAGAAATATAAAATTAAAATAATATACAGCCATGATATGCTCCTGTAAGAGAGCTACATTCAAATATGATATTCTGGGCCGCCTAAAAACAATTCGCGGCACCCTTCTATATTACGAGTTTAAGAATAATAGGTATCTAGATCAGTGCTGTTTCACAACACTGATCTCTTCTCTATACACAGTCAAAGATATTAAATGGATGACAAATAGTATCAACGTCTGTATCGCAACACAGGCTGATACTGCTCCTCCGGTTACAAAGACATTGTATCTCATAGAGCCGTACTTGCAGAATGATATGGATATGTACCTATCGCACATAGATCAAACAACAAACAAACCAAAATGCGAAATGGTTAGATACGACAAAGAGTTCCGCATCACTGAGTTTGAGATTCAGAGACTGCTCAAGCAGAACAATGAAATGTATAAGAGTCTTATAGAGGCAGACAAGCGAGCATCATCGGTTATATATCTGTACAACGCATTGAAGCATGATAAGGACATCATGCTCAATCAGATAGAACTTCTAAAGAAGAACCAACCGGATTGTGCATGCGATTCCGAAGAGGTAGCACCGATCAAGCGAATCGATAGTGATGAAATGCTTGCAATCAAAGAGGATCTGAAGATGATCAAGAAGGATGCGACCGATAAGGTTGCTAAGTATCAGTACGAGCTCGAAGTCGCAAACAAAAAAATAGTGGATCTACAGTCCAATGTAGATCGACTACTTGGTCAGATCGACTGCTTCAAAGACACACATCAATGGAGCTAGAGTATCTAGTCAATCACTTCTTGATTATCTTCTTGGTTGTCTTCTTAGCTTTGGTCGCTGACTTGGCCGGCTTGGCACTTAAGAGATCCTCTGCTAATTCGTCATTGGTTAGCTTATTCGCGGCAACGATTGCATCCAGATCAGTCTCCCACATCGACTCGATCGATGTTTTTTTGACTTTTTCTAGATGCTTCGAGATGTCGTCTCTCTCCTGATCTAGCTTGTCCGCGTTCTCATTGGTGATGCTGCGAATTTGCATGTTGATTAGGTACTTGAACTCTGGATCATTCTCTGGGATCATATCGAACTTCTTAGCCAATAGATGATCACTTAGCTGCTTTGCCTTCATGTTGAGAATATCAACTGAGCACTGCTTGGCGCTCTTGACATACCGAATGAATCTTGCCTTGTTGCTAAGTACCTTCAGCTCGTGTTCGAGTTGGTTGATCATTGCTTCCTTTCTCTTCTTATAGAAGATCAGACGAATGGCATAGAACTCATCAATGATCTCTTCGACAGTATCGTACTTGGTGATGATACCTTCCTTGTTGAAGAGATGCATGTTGTTGTACGACAGACTAGAAGTCAACTTGAGTAGTCCCATCATGGTATCTCTGTCAGTTGCCTTTGTCTTCTTGTACGCGGCCGCATCCATGATGAGAGTGAAGTCAACAATGATATCAGAGTGATTGAGAATCACATCTTGAATCCCAAACATCTTCTCTGTTAGCATCTTCTCTAGCAGATCCTTGTATGACTCAGTCGACGTGCCGATAGGTAGCTCCGTGATTCGAATCGCCTGTAGATCATCTAGGTACTCAAACTTGCCATAAGAGGTGTATGAGTTCTTACCAGATTCCAAGATGCTTCCATTGAATCCTCTGTACCAAGGGCGGAGTGCCGGAGTATCGGTTCCACGCATCTTGCACTTGAGGTAAGCACAGATATCAACTGGGTTGTACTTTAGTACCTTAGTAGAGAAGCCAGTGCCGATACCGTTCGCTCCATTGACGAGTACCATCGGGATCACGGGGACGTAGTACTCTGGTTCAATCTTCATGTTATCTGATTCGAGATACTCGAGTAGCTCAGCATCGTCCTTGTGGAAGATGGTCTTTGCTACCTGAGCAAGCTTCGTGAAGATATAACGAGGAGACGCTGCGTCATCACCGTTCCACAGTCGCGTTCCAAAGCATCCAATTGGATCAACAAGATTGATGTTGTTGGAACCAACATAGTTCTGTCCCATGTTAACGATTGCCTCCATGAGGGAAGCCTCGCCATGATGGTAGTCTGTCTTCTCAGCAACCTTCGCGCCAAACTGAGCAACTTTCATCTCAGATACCGATAGATACTTGATCGCTGTGAATAGGATCTTTCTCTGAGATGGTTTCAGTCCATCTACTACGGATGGTAGAGATCTCTGGTTGCTGTAGTAAGAGAAGTGAACTAGCTCCTTGTTGATGAAGTCGCTGACTGCGACCTCTCGTACGGAACGATCGATGTTGTCGTTAGGATCGTATCTGAACTTAAGCCACTCCTTGCGGTCGTTTGCCTTCTTATCATTGAATGCCAATTCAACCGAACCATCCATATCATCATCTGGGGTCATCATGAGTAGCTTGCTATCGATGTTCTCAAGACACTCCTTTGCCTCCTTTGCAGTGGACGTACCCAGACCCTTGTAGTACTTCACGGAGTATGTGTGTGCGTTTGGAGTCTGTTGTTCCCATCGGTTGAAGTCATTGAGATTCAGAAATGAGATCGTCTCTGCCTTCTTGTTGACCTTAACGATAGGAGTACTACACAGGTTGAGGTATCCCATCGCGATCAGTTCTGGCCAGAAGTAATGAAACAGATTCAGAATAAGACCGCAGATGTGGTTGCCATCTTGATCGGCATCGACCAAGAGGACCACACCGCCGTATCGCAATGACTTGGTTGATGTATACTTCTCACCATGCTTCAGACCAAGAATCTTAACAATATTGCTGATCTCCACATTGGCAGCGATACTAGTCTTGCTAGCAGCACGCGCGTTCATGAGCTTGCCCTTGAGAGGGAAGATACCAAATCTATCTCTTCCAATTACAGTGATAGCACTCATTGCGAATGTCTTAGCACTGAGTCCCTCTGTAAGAATGAGCTTGCATGCATCTGACTTCGCTGTTCCAGCATGATTAGCGTCTTCAAGGCCTTTGATACCAATCAGTCTAGCGGTCTTAGAACCACTTGTCTTGTTGAGACTCTGAAGCACTTTGCTCTCTCCAATCTCTGTGAACATGTCAATCATGTCCTTAGACAGAAGCTGCTTGGTGAACTTATCACTCATCTCATATTCACTTCCGAATGATCGGCGATCCGTCTTCAGGGCTTCCTTTGTCTGTGAGCTGAAACTCGGGTTGACAATGAATGCTCTAATGAACACATGTAGCTTTCCTTTGATATCGGACGGCTTGAGATCGAGCTTCTTTGCTTTCTTGATCTTCTCCGTGAGAGAGGCAACCAGTTTGTTGACTACTGTGTTGACATGTGTTCCTCCGTTCTTGGTATGAATGCCATTCACGAATGATGTCTGTTGGAAGCCACAGTCGCTGTGCATCACACCAACCGTCCATCTCTCTCCAGACACATCTGCAATTGGCTTCACCATCATCTCTCTAGAAGCATACAGGTTCATGTAGTCAATTGGGTTCTTGATCGAGATTCTCTTCCCGTTGAACCAAGTGATCACTGTTGCCTTGGATGCAAAACTGATATCAATCAGTCTCTTCTTCATGAGAGATACGATGTCGTCGGTTAGAGAATCAATTCCGAATCTTGCAAGATCTGGAGTGAAAGACACCTTGGTGAATGGTGGCTTAGAAGCATACGCGCTGATCTTGCGCATGTAGCATTCCGACATGTTGTCCTTCCATGCAAAGCGCGTCTTCTTCTTCAAGACAGAATCAACTGTCTCTACTTCAAAGTTGGTTGACCAGATGTTTACTAGCTTGGCGCCGTATCCATTGGTTCCTCCAGTTACTCTCTCTTCAGTATCATCGTAGTTGGATCCACTTCTAAGGATCCCAAAGACGATCTCTGGGATGGCCATCATTGATGACGCCCCATTGACAACGACCTCTTGCTTCTCAGATGAGATACCAGATCCGTTGTTCTCAATTGAGATAGTATGAGTCTCTCTATCAATGTTCACCTTGATGGTGTTGCATCCAGTGCCCTCTCTGGTCGTCTGATCAAATGCGTTTAACAAGATCTCTTCAAATAGAGTCTGTAGACCAGGAACATAGTTGATAGTTCGTTTCTCGATCGAGTGATCGCCATCGGCATCAATTGAGGAACACACATACATCTCTTCAGAGATAGAACGGTGGCCACCAATGTACATACCAGAACGCTTGAGCACGTGCTCAATGTCGCTAAGTACCTGAATCTTACCGGATGAAGCAGTAGATGAGCTCATTGGTAATGATGAAGTGGACCAAGATGGATCGATAACTTGAAACGGTGAGCACAGATAGTGTCTGAGTATAATCATACTCATAGTAAATCAATTTTGTTGTCAAAAAAAGAAGAATATGCGCCTAGATGGTCGCTTGCGCGTTGGGGGCCGTTAAAATCGACATCACTGTGTTGCATATGATCTCTGCATGATCAAGTCTGGCATCAGTATTATGATTGTGTATGCATTGTGTAGTATGATGATCGACCATCTTATTATACACTCTCTCAACTGCGCCGTGAGCCTTCTGGTTGCTCACCTTATTAGCAATCGCTAGGTTCTTAACATCAAGCATCTCCTTTCTGAGAGACTCAATTGTTTCGCTTTGCATGTTAACGATCTTGATTAGAGAGTTGATCTTCTCGGATTGAGAGTTGATCATGTCTGCCTGTTGCGAGATGATGCGATTGAAGGCTACAACGTTGAGTTCCATTCTGGCAATTGAATTAGAGTTGATATGGCGTTCGTGGAGCGGAGGCTTGGTCGAGGCGATTCCAGGCGTAGTAGAGATGCTCATTATATTCTTGTATACGAAGTGTATATATTCACTATACAATAATCAATTTTCACAAACAGAGAGGAGCTCTATAGATTGAAATAATTGTCAATATCCATTGGTTGAGTATTGGACAACGGCTGATACTCGGCATTGTAGTTGTTCTGGCAGTTTGATAGATAGTGTCCAGCTTGGCCACATCGGAAGCATTGCCCAGATGCCGAGTACAATTCATTCTTTAGCGCTCTATACTGATACTCATGAAGTTGCACTTGAGTGTATGCGCCGCCTCTCACGTTTCGAATCCCGTATCTATACATATACACCTTTACTAGTTTGTCTTCATCGAACGCATCACAGTTTGAGTACGCTTCTATTACTCTTACCATTGGATACTCCTTCACCCATGCGCATGAGTAGTTGCTATGCTGATGTTCGTCTAGTCTTCTTTCTAGATCAGAAGTCCGGCCTATGTAGTACTTCCCGTTCTGTAGTTCTAGAGCATAGATATATACCATTATGCTGTCTATTCTGGTCTCATTGAATGGATGGATGGATATATTAGTTGTTGTCAAATAGATCTATATAACACACAAAAAAATGAAAACTTCACGAAATGCAATGTGGCTCCATACATCTAGTACACGTACTGAGAGATCATAGATGCAGCGTTCACCGTCAGACTGTCGATCTGGAAGATGAGTTGCTTGACCTCGTACAGCTTGAGTAGCTGCATGTATGCCTCTGTCTGGTACCCAGCGTATCTCTCGCAGAGATGCGCAAGATACGGAGTGAGCGTCTGGTTGTCCGCAACCGAGATCAGTACATTGCTGTACCCATCATCGATGAGTTCAATCGCCATCTTGATGGTCTCCTCTGACTGAGCGAACCGAGCGTAGAGTGTCGCCGCATCTCTCGGACACATATCACTGTTCTCTAGAATGAACTTCGTCAGCGATGGCGTGGACGTCATGCAGTACTCCAACAGAGGGGACACATCTTGCTTGACACGCGACCAGTTGCGGATGATCGTCTGCGGAGATGCGTTCACTACCACTCCTCTGTGCGACCAGTTCATCAAGTGTCCGTATCTGGCAACCGCCTCAGCCGGAAACTCAGAATAGATTCCAATGGCGTTCGTCCATCTAAGAGGAGCCTCTTCGGGGTCGGCGAACTCTTCACCTGCTGCACCAAGGCACCAATCCCGATATTCCAGAGCTCTCATTGGGATCTGGTTGTACTCCTCTGTTAAGAAGAATGAGACTGGGTTGGTTGTCTCTCCGACGTCGAGCGTACCATACACGTCATGGTACATCTCTGTGAGGTATGTTGCCTGATCAAAGTTAAACGGGCTGTGTACCTCTAAGAGTTCCATGACATCGAAGTCTTGGCGACCTAGAAGCACGATTATGTGACCGATCGTGGCAGCACGGAGACCGTAGTACTTCTCTTTGTCATCCAGACGCATGATGGTTGTCTCGATCTTGTGCACCTCTGCTCCGAGCTTGTAGTACACCTCGTTCACTCTATCTACAACCTCCATGTACATGCGAATGACGTCGTTCAGAACCTGACGACTCTCCATGCTCATGTCATCTACCTGAAGTAGAGAAGTGAGACGGTCGAGGGTGCGTGTTTGCATGATCGTGTACATCGCTCCGGCCGCCGAAAAGGCATCATCTACAAGGATGCAGTAGTGCAACACATGCATCGGTTCTTGGGTGGATGCTATGATCTCATCAACTGATTCCTCCATAGAAGGATCGTTGACTGCGATCGAAGCAAGTCCAGACTGAATGTTGTCCAAGTTGGCCATGAGCTTGACGTGCATGTCATCCTCGTGGAAGAGGGCGGCGCTGTAGCAAACAAACTCCATCGTGAAAGTAGATGAGAGAGAGGAAGGGTGGCAGGAAGGCGGCGGCGGAGGGTAGCGGCGAATCGGCGCGGTCGGCAGAAGGTAGTGTAAGTGTACACTACGATGGCGGAAAGGGATCACAAATATAAACAACCAGTCAATTTCGTGAAACTAAACTATGTTTAACCTGATTTTAGACATGTATATTGTATATAAAGATGACTACGATTGATATCTCTCTAGACGAGACCGTCCCAGTTCTTACGGTGAATGGTCAAAAGTACTACAATGTCAACATTCTGAGTAAGCTATACCAACTGAGTATCAGTGGATTCGATACCAATGGACTATACGAGAAAGCATCTATGTTCTTTGCTCACTCTGGTGTCCCATTCATTGGATGCAATCTGGCACTGCCTAATGCAATCATTCCAAAGAGATCGATTGAAGACGTTGGGTATGATCTTACCATCGTGAAGGTGGACAAGGTTCTAAGTAAGAATACGATTAGATATGATACTGGTGTATCACTGCGGTTGCCACTAGGCTTCTATGCTCAGGTGCACCTTCGAAGCTCCATGTCTAAACACGGATACATTCTATCTAATGGAACTGGAATCATTGATCCAGGATACACAGGATCGATCCTCATCTGTCTTACTAAGATTGACTCTGAGCTTCCCGACATTGAGCTACCCTGTAGATGTGCGCAATTCGTAATCACACCATATGTAAATACATCGATTCGATTTACAGATTCTAATCTGATTACACTTCGAGGCAATGGTGGCTTTGGCTCCACTGGCTGAGACCAATAGACGCGAGCGATCGTCTATTTTTTTGAAAAAAATACGACACGATTGTGTCTGAGATGACGCTCGATCATGTTAAGAATGATTGAGTTAGTCAAAGCTCATATCTCGTAGCACTTGAATGATGCGGCATCGCAGTGGCACTCCTTGCTTGGAGAGATCCTCATAGTACATCTTACAATACTGGTTCTTGTACTTGGTATCGAAGTTGGCAAGGCAATCTTGGTACAACCAAGCGCGGTATGCGTAATCTCCGTTTGGAACAGAATTGAACTTGATTCCATTCTCAGTCTCACACACAAAGATGACACAGCCGCGGTCCTTGCCATTGCCTTCTTCGAATCCCACAATCTTAAACTCAGAGTCGAATGCTGCCTTTCGCTTGAGATTGTACAATGAGCGCTTCTCTCTATCAAAGCTAAACTCGTATGGACGATCTGCGTTCTTGTACACGATACCTTCATACTTCTCTTCCAGTTTCTTATAGAAGTACTGATCACCGCTCTCCTCATCGTCGACCGTTGTTGTCTCTGTAAGGACGATGTGCTTCGATCCCCCCTTCTTGAGTATCTTAGTCAGATACTTGATTCGCTCCTTGAATGGGCTGTTAGGTTGCAACAGATTGGAATCGGTTGGAGAGGTGATAGTAGTGAAGCAGTCAAACACATAGAATGATAGACTGATCTTGTCTTTGGTGTTGCTCTCTGAACGAACGATGCCAGAGATATCTTGCAGATTCATACCATGCTGGTACATCTCTCCATCGATGATAAGACCAGGAGTAAGGACCTTAGAAAGGGCTTTCTTTAGATCATCAAATCCATGGATCTCCTTATGGCGACGACTGGATAGATACACTTCTCCCTTGTCATTCAACAGGGCCACCATTCGAACTCCGTCTAGCTTGGGCTGCACAAACACCGGATACACAATCTTCTTCTTCTGATTCTTGTACACGCTGAGTGCCATGGGGAATGGAACCTGAGTGGCACTAGCAGTTGCTGCTTGGGCCGGTGTATCAGCATCTGGTGCTGTTTGGGCATATCCACTTCGACACTTCAGATTGTACTTTGATGTTGCTTCTGATATGGACTGTGTGAGAGGAGTGGTCGCATTTGTCTTCCCGATGTTCTTGCCAGATCTGGTAATGGTTGGCGCAGATACGGTCATCTTCATTCCTACGTATCCATATGTAGACACGGTCTTACAGTAATGACCCTTACCAATCTCCATCTCTGCTGAGTGAATCGGTACTAGTGTATCTTTATCATCAAATAGGCTAATGGCTAGAGTCCATGAACGCAGTTTGTCATTCGATCTGTTGAACAGGGGAACGTAAGTGATTGAGCCATTGTCGATAGTGTAGTTCATCTTAATGCGGAGAAGGTGGAAGTCTGTGTATCTGTTGATATACTATTGTACTCTTTATCAATTTTATGAGAATCAAAAAAACATGGTTTGGCTTCTGGTGCTCTTAACCAAGCTTACGTTTTTTTGAGGCAGGCTGATCAGTATCCTCTGCTTCTTTGGGAGGTGGAGGAACATACCCTTTAGAAATGAGATGAGATCGCAAGGCGATCAGCACCGGGGATGCATTAGTTGTTGTCCAAATCGTGTCCATTGTTAGTGAATATACATATATGTACTCTTGTATCTAGTCTATGCATAGCAAACGCAAGAGCAGTTGTTCGATTCCCATCTAGATACGTTAGCCACAGATGGGAATGGTACAGATGTTGATGATCCGTTCATAGACACATTGGAAGGGGAGACCGATGGTGTGTCTGATGAAATGGTTCCTATGTTCTTGTTGTTCCATAGAATGTTAAAGAAAGAGAGATCGAATTCTCCTGCCCCTCCGCTACTAGACTGATACGAGTCCGACTTGCCAGTGCATCTCCCATCTAGCTCTCCTGGCGGTTTCAGATATAGATAGTAGTCTATGTTGTTGGATGGTGATTTGGTGGGTAGCTGCCCAAGGCCCGCGCCCTTGTAATTACACCATTCGTTGCTTTGACTGGGACCGTTGCCATTACGACTAGTATCTATAACGCACTTGTATTGCCTACCAGATACATTGATGAACTCGCCGCAGTACTTTTCCATTTCTGGAGTTGATCTGTAGTTTGATAGATTGATTGATATACCGTTTAGTTTGTTCTTGGTATCAATCTCGTTCACTAGATCAGACATAGCCTTGCGATCGCTGTATCCAAATATAATGGTCCAGAATCCTACATCTATATAGATCTGAGCCGATGTGTCTATGAGAGAATCGTATGCGACTTGTACATATGCTTTGTATCCATTAGCAATGCCACAATTGCCATTGATAGATAGAGCGAGAGCATCTGGTTCTAAGATATATATAACAGGAGCGGATCCAACCGTGGTCTTTAGTGTTTCTATGAATTTTTTGTAATCGTTCATGTCTTTGTTAGAGCCAGAACTGGATTCTACGCCAGCACAGTCCTTGTTTGGTATTCCATATATGATGATCACGCTGGTTTGATTTTGACAGTTCTTGATTGCATCTCGGACTCCAGCAATAGGATCCGAGTTTCGGTCGGTGTACCAAATCGGAAGTGATATAGATCTCATCACTTTCAGCTGATCAGATGTGAGGCCTACTGAGTCGTATCGGCTAGATGCAGGATAGGAACACAGAGTTGCGATGGAGCTAGACAAGAACGTCAAATAGATGATACTTGTGTAGAAGTAGATATGTAGTAGAGATAGCATGGTCAACTAGGTATGTATTTGATGTATTGACAGGTTAGTAGCTGTATGACACGATAGTGTTGTATCTGGTATATATATATAAAAAAATAATATCGCGTGGTTCTTACTATCATGCTCAATCAAACGCATCATTGATATATGACTGAGTTGTCTCGCCACTTGGCATGGTAGGACTACTAATCTGAGTAATCTCAGTTAGATCGTTTATAGGATGAACCAATGATGAGGAGTAGTACACGCCGGACTCATGAGTATTTATCTCGCTGTCTCGTTCAGATTCCGTATCAGACATAGGGTCATACCCATCTTCATCTTCGGAGTTGCCACTAGATGAGGTACTCTCGTCTTCGTCATCGGATTCTCTATTATCTTGAGTCTCATAGTCCGCATCAGAGACATCTGATTCTTCATCAGAGCTATCATTAGAGCTATCATCAGAGTATTCTTCAGTTGTCGATCTGCCGCTATGAGCAGATCCTGATGTGTTCACTACAATGGTAGGACTACAACGAGTAAGGTCATCGATCGTCTTTCTCAACATACGAACCTGCTGTTCAAGAGATTCTGAGATGATGACTGTTTCGTTGTAGTCTCTCTTGTATGCATCTGAGAGATTCTTATAGTTATCTCTGTCGAGCTGAATGTCCGCTGCTATCTTCTTGTAATCATCAATTGATGCCTTGCATTCGTCTTGAGTGTACTCATCAAGAGCAGAACTCACTTCTATGTATGCTTGCAAGTCGAGGGATCTGATGATCTCTAGAAACAGTAGTTTATGAACATACAGACTATCTCCAATGTACTTGTGTACGTGGTAGATGTTGTATGTCTGTCTGATCATATCGATGACTCGTTCATATCTCTCTTTAATGAGATCCATGGTAATCGGGTATTGCGAGTCCGGTAGGTACGCATTGATTGTCGTATTGAGTGCGTAGAAAGAGGTCTCAGAGTCGATCACGATCTTTCCGAATGACATAGTTGCGCTGCTTAGAAGAGAGTAGTAGTGTTGAGTGGTCTATACGCGTTGTGTATATTTTTTTGTGTAAATTTATCAATTTTCATAATACGATGGTAGCTCCGTGTCGTGGAGAGGACTATACGTAATCTTGATTCCACAGTATGGTGACTTCGTTTTCTTGTAATCTACGCTTTGGTACAAGCCAGCCTCAACTGCCTCTGTTAGTACAAATCTAAAATTGCTCCAGAACATGAAATCGTGTCCGTATGTCTCATTAAAGAGATGCGTCATTTCGTGGAAGAGCACAAAGGCCAGATCATTGTAATTCTTCTCTAGTTTGTTTCCTTGTTCCGGCGAGCGAAGACACATGGCAAACGTATCCCCCTTGTCTATAACATAGCTGGTATCGCCGCCAGATCGCTCTGGTATGTTCTCTTCTAGATTAGGCGTTCTGTAGTTCTTGATGAGATCATTGATTCCCTTTCTAACTCTGTCTTTAAACTCTGGCTTGATCTTGGTCATTCCATCCCCTAGAATGTATTTGTTTTTTAGAACGTCAATTAGCTGGTTGGCTGTATCGTTGAGTCGGCTCATTACTCTAGCAGCCTCTTCTGGATTGTCAAGATCTTCGTGGACCTTGAAATCGTTTCCACCAACTCGGATCTTTACGAATGCCTCTGTCTTTGGAGCCGATCTTGCTACCCATCGATTATAGACAAGATGATCTTTGTTGTTAAAACCATCTCGAGTTGACTTGTTTAGAAGCAACCGCTTTAAGGCCCATGTTGTAAGTGCAATGCTAGACATGACTAACATCGCGATTACTAAGAATACCAGTATGCCTACCAAAGCATTAGATTCCGTGATTTTCGGTATTATAGGAACAAATGGACGCCTAGTGGTATCCATTTGTATAGATTCTGATAGCAACCGCGTATATGATTTGTCGCCTAGTTAGATTTATATTAGGTCAAAGAACATATAACGTACAAAATATAATCTGCTCTACCATCATCATGCCGGATTCACCGATGCGTTCTAGCGGGGGGAAGCTGCTCTTTAACACATGTGCTCCTGTGTGTATTAAGCTATTGAATGTGAACCCAGAGAAGGAATTCTATGTTCATAAAATATTTGTAATCGTTGGAGAGTGCTCGGATAAGATCAAACAAGAACTGAAACAGCTAGCTACTGCTCTAAACACGAAGTCCAAGATACCGCAACTTAGCGCAATACCAAAGCTATACGGAGCAGCATGGAAACAGGTATTATATCTAGATGAGTTTAAGGACAACAATTGGGTCAAACAGGGAGGCAACATACTTAGCAATGACTGGGATGAGATGGACGATGATGAGTTCGATCAACTTCTCAATGAAGGCATTGGGTCTACGTATGGAAACTCGTATTACAACAAAACGAAAAGGGTGAGTAGCAAGACGCTGCAGTTGTCTAGCACCGGACTAGAGATCGAGTTCATCACAGACATACCCGTATACGAGGAAGACACCATAGAAGAGCTCAAGAACAAGATAGAGTACATCACGAAGATACCATACTACAAGCAGTATCTCGCTAGTGATGACATGGCGGTCGGGTACTATCTAGAGATATCGAACGGAGTCCACATAGATGCTATTCGACCAAACATCCTAGACATAGACTACTCGATTACAATCGCTGGGGTTCCCATCCATGAAACATTCAACAAGATATATGACAACATCAAAATCATAGCAACTGACTACTCAACGAAGGTCGGCGATATCGGTATCGAGTACACGTTACTCACATTGGATTCATTCATCTCGGACAAGTATGAGCTGCAATACATTTCTAGTGCAGATACAACTAGCTACTACTCTATCTATAAGGGATTCATTGGGATGTACTTCCCAATCATAACAGAAACGATATACCCCATGTATGTGTCTAACGAGAATGAGCTATACTCATACTACCCTAGTATCAGCCTCGACCGTAAGACCTTCAAGGACAAGCTGGCCAAAGAGACATCTATGATCCAATCCATAAACACGATTTCAGATAACAAGGTATCGCATGTGATCAACACCAAGAGTCTGGATCTAGTATTTGATGGATACGGCGATACGGTCATTTCTATAAAACGACTATTTGATGCGATTGAGATTGCGACCGTTGTAGATGACAAGGGCCGCCCGATCGTGAACTACATAGACATGGTCATCTCCGTGAAACATGTATCAACTGTGATAAGAAAGACCAACCTGATCACCACGACTTCGCCCGCTAAGGTATCGTCCGATATACAAACAAATTCAATAGAAATATGTCTTTTTCCCACTGTTAACTTCAAAGAGATCAATGTACTAATCGATGCAACTGGTTATGTTTCTATACATGGAGAGACAACTGGAACGGTCCTCATGGACAAGGCTCAGTTCATATCTGAGATTGAAACCATAGTAAACAAGATGTTGAAAACAATAAACTCTCTAGATGACTCGATCTTCATTACCAATCACAAACTACCAGTATTGAACACAAAGGGAGATTCGTATTCGATCCGACATGCCTCAGTTGGTATCATGTTCAATCAACAGTATGATTACGATAAATTCATCAAAATGATGGATGACTTGTTGTCTACCAATGTGTTTAAGTATGCGAAGAATGACAAGATGAACACCGGCATCATCTATGTTCTAGCCAAGAACATAACATCGTTCTCTAAGACAGCAATAGACTACATTACCAAGACATCGACAAACACATTCGACTATCTTAGCGACGAGTCCAGACTCAAGAACATGATGACCATCTTCGATAGTAAGAAGATCTACATCAAGTACATAAAGAACTATCTGAGCGTCGAGATCCTTAACCTGGATCTGGCAGAAAGTCAGTTCTATGTATCTCTTGTTCTGCGACTGGTGGCATCCAAGCAAAATGATCTACTCAACAATAAGACATCAACGGACAAACTGAAGCTAGTCGATCCAGTTCTATTCAACTACAAAGCAGATACTCTGTATCCGCGTTTATGTCAAAAGAAGATGCAACCGAAGATCACCACGAAAGATGACAAGAAGGGAGTCAAATACATCAACTACACATATAACAGAGATGAGTACTACAAGTGTACGGATAAGACATACAACTATCTAGGAATGATCATAGGACAACATCCAGAAGGATACTGCCTTCCGTGCTGCAGAAAGAAACCGGTAAAGGACGACCTTATAGAGAAATGCTCAAAGAGCGATTCTAGTGTCAAAGACCCTAGTTGGCACTCGAGAACATATGTACAGTACATCATGGAGTACCCAAGTTCGTCTATGCCAACATCCAGAATCATAGACCGAAAGTCGTATCTACCTAAGTACATACAGAAGATATTGGGAACCAGTGGCATCATTGCCAACGGCACACTACGAAGCATGGACATGTACAATCCAGATTCGCATCTAGATGCAATCGGTATCTATGCAGCATACTACAATGTAAGTATCAGTGAGATGGCGATCGCCATCAACACATTTCTGTCAAAGGGATTCGAGCAATTTAGCTATCTACTAGGCGGAAAGATATCAACCATCTTCAATGATTTGAATGGACTCATGCATGCAATCAACAACACATTTATTCTGAATAAGCCAGTTGACACGGGACCGAGCGAACACGATCTCACATCCCAATGGAATTCAATACTTGTCGAGATCATGTACTACTATGGACTCAACACATTCATACTCAATGACGATTGTGATGACAAGGGTATCTCTCTCACGAACACAGAGATGTACAATCCAGAGAACCAAACCATCATCGTTCTGACCAGATACAATCAGGAATACAAAGACATCTCAGCCATATCTACATGGGCAATGATTCCTATCACAGTCGAGTACAAGGTATCTAAGAACATAACGGCTAGTGTAGTAATGACTATGCCTCATGAAGTCATAGAGGCTTGCCTCAAGATACACAGCCTGGCAAACCAAACTCAGTACATAGCCAGAACAAAACAATTCACATATTCTAATATTGCAAACGTGGCTGAGCTTAAGAAGAAATACATAACCGATAAGTATCGGCTTGTTGCAGTACAGGCCTCATTAGCAAAAAACAAAGATATCATGATCTATCCACTCAACGAGAAGGTGAAGTTCGATGAAAGCATAGAAGCCGACACCATTAACTCAGCGTTCAAGAAGGACAGCACTACGGCATCTGTAGATGATTTCATCTCATTTATACAGAAGTATAACATGGCGATTGTCAATGCCAAGACAGTAGACACATCTCTGATTGAGTACATAAAGATCAACATAGACGGCACTGATATGAAGCAGCTCTGGGCCAAGACACTCAACCTCGGAACCCATCCTAAGTACCTTGTAAAGGTGATTTCGTTTGTAATATCGGATGAGAACGTCATTGGATCAGTCGTCGGAACCATTGACAAAGACAAGATTGTAAATACATATCGATGCTACTTCGCGCAGACCAGTATTCGTTCTGTTGAGAAGACAATAGCATCATACTCAAAAGACTACAAAGGATCCCTTGATCATATCATATCCTCTGGAAAGTCATCCGCCAGAAGTGGAGAATCGGTAATGGCCTCTCACTTGGTCAGTGTCCTTACTCATCCTATCAACTACTATCGTTTCTCTATAAAGCACTGCATTCTGTACAAGTATAAGGATCGGGTATCTGAATCGTTTTGGCATCTATTTAGCGATTGTGTTGTATCGCCATATGATGCTGTTCCTAAAAACAACGATATTGCGAATTCGAGTGAATACTTGTCTGGTTTCTATATGAGATACGTGTATAAGGTGTTTGCATACAAGGTAGTTGAGATCCTCTCTGATGTCAAATCAGATGATATAAAACAGGATCTGTATGAGGCGCTGAGTAAGCTCACTGACATGGAACTGAAACTCATGAGCCATAATACATCATCAGACATTATCTCATCTCTGCAAACCA
>JACCDS010880815.1_pt1 | contig 42348 bp, 24 predicted proteins | sample 7446441 | NCBI WGS metagenome assembly JACCDS01 (sample SAMN15323445, study PRJNA562643) | freshwater metagenome | isolation source: river surface water | place: USA:Blue River Watershed | collected 2017-08-17 | reverse complement strand
TACCTAGAGCAATATTAATTTTTGGCAACACATTAACCGTAATTTGATCGGCACTCGAACATCCAAAGGCGTTGGTTACAATTAATGAATAATTTCCAGGACTTGAAACTGTTATACTTGGTGTAGTAGCACCCGTATTCCACAAGTAACTAGCACCTGTTATTGTTGTAGACAAGGTAGCAGATTGACCGAAACAGATTGTTACATCAGCACCTAAATCAAACATACTCGATTGTCCTACATTAATAAATCTCTTAATAATTGTATCGCAAACATTAGCACTTAAATCTTTTACGATAGCTGTTAATACAAACATACTATCAACATCTGATGCACTAGGAATGAAACGAATAGTATTACCATTAAGTGCTACCGATCCGTTTGCATTTACATTATTTTGTGTTTTAATAGTAACACCTGTTATGCTCCAAGTTGTTCCTAAGCCTGCTAAGTTAAATCCTGTTGGTGTACTTACATTGTATTCAAGCGTATCCATTGCACAAGCACCATCAGGATTAGTTACAGTACCTGCATTAAATACACCATGGAAAATAGAACCTTGTGTATACGATGTTCCTGTTATAGGCAACGAAGTTGTAACGGTTACTTCTTTACGAGGACTAGGGCAAGTTTCAGAACCTCCTGTTACTCTCCAATTGTAATAATAGTAATAAGCTGTAGTGCTAAAACTATTACCAGTAATTGAAACTACACCCGGTACAGTGTATGGATATGAACCACCTGCAGAATTTCTCCAAAGACCACCTGTGGTTGTACCCGGACCTCCATCCAATCTATACTGTGTGCCTGGCTGAATTACAAATCCAACCGGTATGCGTGTCATTACTTGTGAAGTAGTAACGGTAACGGTACGTGTTTGCAATACTGTTCCTGTGTTGCTAAGTAATCGCACTTCAACATTACCTGGTCCGTTCGGATAAATTGATACCGAATCGAGTGTAAATGTCGACAATGCATCGAACTCTAAATATTGAACACTTGGATTAGTGAAATTACCATTCGTACCGATGTTCACATTTAATGGTCCAACTGTAAACGAACTTAAATTTCCTGTTGTACCAGAAACATAATATTTGGTAGTACCATTAATTGGCGGAGTAATAAGTGTGTCGTTTTTAGTTAACAAATTACCACCTACAGGTGCATCATACCATCTGAAAATGTTATTCGATCCTGAGGCCACTAAAGTAGCTGTACTACCTTTACAAACACTTACATTAGAAGCCACCGGTAATGGTGAAGCTTGTGATGTTGTGAAGTTGAAAGTTAATGTGTCGTTTAAACGATATGCATCGTTACTTAATTGTGAATAAACTTTTAAATTAATTGCTCCATTAAAATCGGTATTGTATGTTCTAAATACAATTGTATCCACATCGCCACTTGCTAAAGAGCCAGTGTAATTATAAGTAAGTGAAGTATTGTTAACACCACTTACATCTAATTTCAAATTAAATCCTGTTTGTACTGATGACCCTGTGTTTAATATACTTAATACAACACTGTCGTTTGTTGAACCACAAGCATTAATAGATGTAGGGTATAGTATTTCAACCAGACTTATATCATTTGCAAACGAAGTAAACTCGTATGCACCAATATCAGGTGTAGAGATACTTCTAGGTGTACCATTTATATCATCAACAACAGAAGATAAAACAAGTCCTTTATTATCAAGTGCAGCAGATGCTGGTGAATAATCGTTTTGATTTGCAAAAATAAAGAAAGGATTAACACTGTAACTGTTTGCATCAAATGCACCACCTAAAACTGCTTTCCAATTAGCAAGTGTTGTTTGTGCTGATGAGTTATAACCTACACTTCCATTTGGAACATAAAAATTATTATAGTCAGATGTAATTGGTGAAGCTGAAGTAACCATATAGATACCATACTTCACACCAGAACCTGTTCTTGTTACAACTATATTATTGTTTTTGAAATCAATACCTGTTGCACTTCCTGTTTGGTAAAATCCATATGATGAACCTGCTGTTGAAACAGTCGAATTTTCTGCAACTGTATTATTGTAAAACATCACGTTACCCGAAGTTGAATTGTAAAGGTTGTAATGTGTTCCATTATTACCATTGTTATAAATTACGTTATTCCTAACAATGCTTTGTTTACCAGTTTGTGCCGCTCCTGTTGCGAAACCTATACCATACATCGTACTTGTATTGGTAGGCAATTGATCGAACAAATTATGTACTCTATTTTTTTCAATCGTTATGTTTTGTGAAACTCCTGAACAATAAATACCATATGTTGTGGTAGTAGCTGTGCGTGTTGGACGTGAAATATCATTTCCAACGATGCGTGTACTATCGGCATAAATATTATAAATACCGTAAGAATAGAAATCTTTTACTCTATTGTTAAGTATTGTATTTCCTTTTGATAAAACATTTCCTCCATTGGTTCCATATATACTTATTCCGTAGTAACCACCATTTGCATTATTATTTTCGATAATGTTGAATGATGAATTTGACCCAGAGCTTGCTGAATTTTCGGCACCTGAGAAAATTATAGCTCCGAAATTTGTAGATGTTGTATCTATTGAATTAAATGTTGAATTTTTGATATGGTTGTTACTTGCATTTGGTCCGATTAATAATGCATAACCTGCAACAGAACCAGGATTAACGTTAACAACAATACTGTCGATGGTTAAATAACTTGTTCCATTTAATCGAATTACTCCTCGCTCATTAACACTCGAAACTGTAGCATTTACAACAGACCCATTACCATTAATTCTAATCGTGTTTGTACTGCTCGCTCCACTAATGTCGCCAATTTCTATTTGACCAACATAAGGGCCAGCAGCAGGGTTCATGTTAAACACAACCGGTCCACATACCCCTCCTGCATTTAATTCAGTAATAGCACTTGTTAATGATGGATAGTTTGCACCTACTCCACCAATCGAATATACACCATTAAGAGCTGTTCTAAAATTGTTCACAGTTAAGGTGTCGTTCGTTGGGTTTGCATCTGCTAATCCATTAGGCTGACTTGTCCATATTTTCAAATCATAGATTTGCCCTTGAACAAAGTTATACGATCCAATATTTATTGTTATAGATGATAATGGATTTAATGCACCAGAAAATGTGTACGGTGTTTGTAATTGACCATTAATTGTCCAATTTACATTTACACTCGATAATATATTAGCACTTGAGTTTGATAAATTTACAGTAACTGGATTTACACCCGGACATACTGAATTAAATGCTAATGAACTTATTCCTGCATCTTCACCAAAAGCAGTAAACTCATACGCACCAATGTCGGGAGTAGTTACACTTCTTAAGCTGTCCATTATATCGCGTGGCACTTCAGCTAATGGTGTACCTTTATTATCTAATCCTCCTGAGTATGGTCTATAACTTCCTGACGAAGCTCCATTGAATAATGGATTTACATCAACACTATTTGGATCATATATATTATTGTTTGAAGCTTTCCAATCGGCTAGTGTTAAATAGTTACTCGAGTAAAATGCAATAGCACTTACACCTTGTCCGTTGGCGATGTAGAAGTTATTGAAATCTGATTCAAAAGTGCTAGTGGCTGCAGTAAAGTATAATGCTATACGATTTGCATTCCCTGGACGTGTGATAACGATGTTGTTATTTTTAAATTTAAGTCCAAGAGAAGCTGTTGAACCTGATTGTAAGAATCCGTTAACCACTGCTGTTGAACTTGCATTATCGTCTAACACAATCGTGTTATTATAATAATTAATATTATCACTAGAAGCATTTGCTAAACCATATTGAGTTCCATTGCTCTTGATATTATATATTAAGTTATTTTTAATTAAGAAATCACCCGATACACCATCTGTCGCATTGGTATAAATACCATAGAAAGCAGAGGTAGAAGTTAACAACGTTGGGAATGGATCATGTATTTTGTTTTTCTCTACTAATGTTCTAAATGAATTTGTACTGTTATAAATTCCATAAAAAGTACTTAATGTTGTTCTAGCTGATCGGTAGATTTCATTTCCAGAAATAATTGTACTGTCGCAACCTAATGTATATAATGAATAAGTATACGAATCAATTATTTTATTATTTCTGATAACATTACCTTTCTGATTACTAGGAGTTGTAGTGTTACCATAAAGCCCTACCGTATAATATCCATAAACAACTGTATTTCCTTCAATAGTATTAAAACTCATGTTAGAACCTTGCGTTGTTGCAGATGTTTCTGAACCTGATAAAATAATTCCACCGAAGTTTACTGTTGATGTACTTTCAACTGATTTAATGTAATTACGTTTAATGGTATTGTGTGACGAGCCAGATAAAATGTGAACCGGGAATCCATATGTTGATGTTGGGTTCATTTCAATTCTAAAGCTATCTATCGTAATATAACTTGCAGCTTTTAATTTAAAGATATGTCGAGCTGCACTAACTGTTGCATTGTAAGTTACCAATGAGCCATTACCATTAAATATAATTCTACTAGTATCACTTGCGCCTGCAATTGTATTAATGGTTACCTGTTCATTATAAGGCCCAGCTGCTGGGTTAACATTAAAGGTAACATTACCACAAACACCTCTTGAGTTTAACTCATTTACTGCCGTTGTTAAATCTGGGAAATTAGCACCAACACCACCAACAGTATATACACCAAGCATACCAGTTTTACGATTATTGGCATAAAGGGTATCGTTTAAATTATTTAAATCGACTCCACCATTCGGAGAAGAAGTCCAAAATTTAAAATTATATGTATTTCCAACTACAAAGTTCGCAGTTCCAATAAGTAATAATGTATCAAAACCTGCTGTTAAACTACCAGAATAATTAAATGGTGTTTGTAGCACACCGTTTATAGACCAATTAATAGTAGCAGTGCTCAAAGTATTTGAACCCAAGGTTCTCATTCTAACATTAATTGGGTTAGTACCGCCACATGCATTTCCTAATTGGAATTCTGTAATAGCAATATCATCTGCTATCGGAGTAAATTCATATGCTCCCATGTCCGGATTAGTTGAACTTCTTGTAAGTCCATTTATATCGGTAGTAACATTTGATAATGGTGTACCTAAATTATTTAATGTAGCTGCTGCTGGAGTAAAATCACCATTCGCACGATATGGGAAAATTGGATTTATACTCACACTATTTACATCAAAAGTTGTGTTTACCGCTTGCCAGTCGCTTAATGTTAATCGTGCTGAAGAATTATAACCAACATTACCATTTGGCACATAGATGTTGTTGTAATTCGTAGTTAAAGGAGTAGTAGAAGTAACCATGTAGATACCATATTTAACTCCTGTACCACCTTTACTAATTAAAAAGTTATTGTTCAATAATTCAATACCTGTTGTACTTCCTGTTTGATAAAATCCGTATGTTGTACCTGCAGTTGCGTTTTGGTAATCGAGTACAATAGTATTGTGATAGTACCCAACATTTCCACTAGTAGAGTTATAAATACCGTAGGTAGTACCACTTGTTTGAATATTATAAACAACGTTATTTTTTACAATCGTTTGTTTACCTGATTGAGCTGCCCCTGTTGATAAATGTAAACCATAAAACACCCCCGTGCCACTTGGATCTTGATCATAGAGGTTATGAATTTTATTATTAGCAATTGTTAAATTTTGTGATGCACCTAATATATAAGTAGCATAGGTTGTACTCGATACTGATTTTGCAAATGGACGTGAAATATCGTTTCCAATAATTTGTGTACTATCTGCATAATAATGATAAATACCATAGTAGTAGAAATCTTGAATTTTATTATTTAATACTACGTTAGCACGAGCAAGACTATTATTACCACTGGTACCATAAATAGACATTCCATAATATCCACCTGAAATCATATTATTTTCAAAGGTGTTATATGTCGAATTTGATGCCGAACTTATAGAACTTAGTCCGCCAAGCACAACACCAGCAAAGCCAGAAGAGCTTGTATCTGTAGTTGTAAAGCTTGAGTTTTTAATGGTATTATAATTTGCCGAATTCGTAAGTAATAATGCATAACCGTAACCAGAACCATCTATTACTTCAACATTTAAACTATCAATGGTTAAGTAATCAGTACCATTTAATGTTAACACCCCTCTATCAGCACTAGCAGTAATAAGTGCTTTCAATACTGAGTTATTACCTTTAATGGTTACATTGTTTGATGCAGTAACACCAGGTATAGAATTAATAGTAACTTTTTCTTCATAAGGACCATCAGCTTCAATTAAACGTATAGTAACAGGTGCACATACACCCCTCGATTGAAGATCAGCTACTGCCGCTGTTAAGCTATTGTAATTTGCAGGGGAATTACCTACTGTGTACGTTCCAATCATACCTGTTTTCAAGTTCGACTTAAGCACAGTATCATTTAATGTATTTTGGTCGGCAGAGTTATTTGGTAATGTAGACCACACTCTAATAGCATAGGATGTATTAGCCGTTGCATTAAAGGTTCCAATGCTAATAACTGAGTCTTTATTTTTAATTAATGATCCATTAAATGTAAATGGAGTTTGTGTTACATTGTTTATAGACCAGTTAAGAGTTAGTGAAGTTAAGTTTGCTGTTCCTCTATTTCTAATTCTAACATCAACAGAATTTGCACTTAAACAAATTGTGTTAGGTCCTTCAATTGTCATTACTTCTGCATCGTTTGTTGTAGGAGTAAATTCTATCGCACCAATATCTGGTGTTGTTGAACGGTTGTTACCAAAATAATCTTTAGTTACCGTTGGTAATGATAAAGCCACATTATTGATTGTAGCATTATTTGGTATAAAATTATTTGATGATGGACGTAAAAATTCAGGATCAACACTTACACTGTTTTGATCGTAAGCCGAAGAATTTACAGCTTTCCAAGCAGTTAATGTAGCTTGTGCGGAACTATAATAACCAACGTTATTTCCTGTTCCACTTACAAAAATATTATTGTAATCGGATGTTACACCTGGAGGCAATGTTGCAAGATAAATACCGTATTTAGCTGTTGTTCCTCCTTTAGCAATAACAAAAATATTATTTTTTAAATCGATGTTGCTAGTCGTTCCTGTTTGATAAAAACCATACGCAGATCCTGCAGTTTGATTTTTATTATCGAGGTTGATAGTATTATTGTAGAACCTAATATAACTTGATGTACCACCTGCATATAATCCATAATGTGCACCATTGCCATAAAAATTATAAACAATATTATTTCTAACGATTGCTTCTCTTCCTGCAGAGTGTGGACAATTTGTAAAGTAGATTCCATGTGGAGCATTGGTAGTAGTGATGTTAGCATTGTAAGCATCATGAATATTGTTTCCATCAATTAATGTAGAACCACTCACCCCATTACAATATACCCCAACAAAGTTAACTGACGTAACACGAGTTGATCTCGACATTTCATTTCTACTTACTTCAGCACTGTCTTGATTAAACAACGAAACACTGTAATGGTATGGATCGTACATTTTATTTCCGATGATTCGGTTTGCACGTGTTGAAGAATTTTCATTCAATACACCGTAGATGTTAATATTATATACACCACCATAGATAGTGTTATTTTCAATTAAATTTCCAACGAAATAACCACCTACTGTATTTAATGAAGAACTAGAACCTGTAAGAGTAATACCTGTATAATTTTGAGTAGTTACATAATTATTTAGGTTAATAATATTATTGGTTATTTTGTTGTAATTAGAATTAGAACCTAACTGAATACCCCAACCATAATTTACAGTTGAGCTGAAAGGCGTAATTACAAAACTATCGATGGTAACATAATCAGCACCTGCAATATAAAAACCATATCTAATATTAGTATTTACAGATGTGAAATTTAAGGCAGCTCCATGACCTTTAAAGCTTATCGTATTTATAGCACTAGTACCTTTGATATCAGCAATTCTAACTTGCTCATTATACGGACCTGCATTTTTATTTACATCAATAATAACTGGACCACAAACACCTCTTAAATCTAAATCGTTTGCAGCATCTGTTATTGTAGCATAATGTGCACCAACACCACCAACATTATAAGTACCACTCATGGCCGCTTTATAATTTGAAATAACAGATGTATCGTTTGAAATTCTGTTATCCGCTACACCATTTGGTAAACTTGTAATTGCTTGAAGTGTATATGCCGTATCTAAACCAATATTTTTAATCCCTACCATAACAATGGTATCGAATCCAGGATTTAATGTACCAGAAAAACTAAAACTTGTTTGAGGAACACCATTAAAACTCCAACTAATCTGAGCTGAAGTAACTGTGTTCGCTCCAAAATTTTTCAATCTAAAACCAATATTATTTGGTCCAGGACAAGTTCCACTTTGTAAGTTAGAACCTATGATACCAACATCATTTAGAATTGGTGTAAATTCATAGGCACCTGGATCTGGAGTTGTAACATTTCTAGGATTACCATTATAATCGTCGGTAACATTTACTAATGGAGTTGCGATATTATTTAAATCAAACGAATTGGGAGTTAAATCTCCATTAGGTGCGTCGGTAAAAATTGGTTTTGAACTAACCGAATTTTGATCCCACATATTTGTGTTCGCTGTTTTCCAATCGGCAAGTGTTATGTATGGTGTACTTACTAAGTAACCAACACTTCTAATTCCTGTTTTACCAACAGTGGTGTCCACAAAAATATTATTATAGTTCGACATTGCCGTTACATCGGCAGTATTAAACCAAATACCATGTTTGTTTCCACTTCCACCTTTAATAATAGAAATATTGTTGTTTATATATTTTACACCGTTAGCTGCACCAGTTGAATAAATACCACCAACACTACCTGCTGTAGCAGATGGATGATCAATTTGAACACTGTTGTATAAATATTGAATACTATCACTACCATTGGTATGTAAACCATAATTTGTACCATTACTTTTAATGTTATAAATAACATTGTTTTTAATGATTACTTCTTTTCCAGCTTTTGCATCGTTTGATGTAACGTTTATACCGAAAAATGTTGCAGTACTCGAAACCAATGCAGCTTGAGGATCGTGAATTTTATTTTTTGCAACATTTAATGCTAATGAATTTCCAGTAATATAAATTCCATAACTCGTTACAAAAGTAATCCTCTTAGGTTTTGATATATCATTATTTAATAGTTGAGTACTATCGTTTGCAGAACAATATATTCCATACAAATTAGGATCTAAAATGGTGTTATTTCTAATGATGTTTCCTTTCATTAAATGCTGTGAACCTGTTGTTCCAGTTAGGGTTACACCTGCTTGACCACCTTTAATGGTATTATTTTCTATAATGTTATAACTTGCACTTGTTGATTGTAAGTAAGAAGAACTGTTTGAACTAAAACTAATGCCTGAAAAATCAGCTGAACTAGAGTTCTCATCTAAATTAATCGTAGAATTTTTAATTGTATTGTAATTAGCATCGTTACCTATAACAATTGCTAAACAGTATAATGAAGTTTCTTCGTATTTAAAGTTGAAATTATCGAAAGTTACATAATCGGCACCATTCAAAAACAACAAGTGTTTATTGTTAACTTTATTAGCTGCAATGGTATCTGTTATTGTAGCTCCGTTTCCGTTAAATGTAATTTTATTTATCGCATTAGCTCCTGCAATTTGGTTAATGGTTAATTGACCCATGTAAGGACCTTCAGTAGGATCAACATTAAATGTAACCGGAGCACAAACGCCACGAGTATTTAAATCATTAATTGCTGCTTCTAATGTTGGATAGTTAGCTGTAAGACCACCTACTGTATAGGTACCTGCCAAAGCCGGACCACTAATGTTTACTTTAACTGTATCATCAGATGGAAATTTATCGGCTGCACCATTTAAACTTGTTGTCCAAGCTTTGATAGAAATTGGCTGACCTGCAGGAAATAATTTTGATGCCAATGCAATAACTCTGCTAGAATTCTCAGGAATATTTCCCACAAAATTTACAGGTGTTTGCGCTACACCATTAAACTCCCAATTAATAGTAAAATTAGTGAGTGCATTTACACCTAAGTTATTAACACGTATACGAACTGAATCGCTTGTACCAGCACACACACCCATCGGACTTACAAGTGTACTACTTGCATTTAGAGAGTATTTAAAGTCGATTCGCATTTGCGGATGGTTGGCACTAGATGATGATAGTGAAGCTGTAGGTGTCGATGTAGAAGATGAATTTATGTATCGAGTAGAACCCGTTGCATAATCTGGCACACCAGTTTGAGTATCGTATATCCAGGTAACAGCTGTTGATACTGCTGTTTGAGTATATTCAACATATATCGCTAAATTATCACCATTCGTTGTATTATATACATAGCCTTGTGTGAAAGGAAATGTTTTAAATCCTGATGTACTTCCTAATATTGTATTAGGACTAGAATCATAGACCAATGTTGCATTTGCAATTTCGGTTCCCCATGTTAAAGTACCTGGCCAAGTAGCGAGTGTAGTATTTTTAACATAGATTTTGAAATTTGATGCTCCCGTTGGAGCAGTTGTAACCGCTTTACGAAATGCTAAAGCCGAAATTCTATCGCCATTTGTTAGTCCTGGGAATAAGGAAGACTGATAAATGTATGCAGATCGGTTAAACCTATTTGCTGTGGTCCCAGTATTCATTGGGCCCCAGGTCACAGATGCAGTAGTAGTTCCACTCGGGCCTATCGTAATGCTTTGTGCTTGAACTCTAGAATTTATAGAGTGTATAGAAAATAGGATAATAGAAATAGTGTAAAACCATTTCAATTTTTTGAACGCAAAAGGCATAGAAAAGCCATTTGCTTGAGAGCTTAGGATGTTTTTCATAATAATTATTAAAATAATTAACTTTTCGGTAGAGTTAATAAATATATATAGGCAATAATAATACCAAAAATTCAAAAAACAATAGATAAAAAATCTTTAAGAGGTTAAAAATAAAGATGAACTAATTGCAATATCGTTCCATTTTAGTCGATTATAAAATAATATTCGCATTATTTAGCGTTTAATACTTAATAAAGCATAGAAAAAACATAACTCAATTTTTACGTTTATAATAAAGAAAAAAATCAACGTACCATTTATTAACTTCGTGCTATGAAAAAAGTCAGAATTGCTATAAACGGATTTGGAAGAATTGGAAGGGTATTTTTAAGAAATGCATTAAATAGGCCCGAATTGGAAATTGTTGCTATAAACGATCTTACCAATAATGAAACCCTTGCTCATTTATTCAAATATGATTCCATTCACAGAAGTTTTGCAGGAAGTATTTCTATCAGCACTGATGGCTTAATCATCGATGGAAATCATATTAAAACCTTTGCAGAAAAAGATCCTTCTCAATTACCATGGGAGAAGCTAGATATTGATATTGTAATAGAATCTACTGGAAAATTTTTGAGCACCGAAAAAGCTAATGCTCATTTAAAAGCAGGAGCAAAAAAAGTTATTCTATCTGCCCCACCCGACGATAAAACGATTCCTACTATAGTGCTGGGTGTAAACAATGATTTATTAAATAATACTCATTCCATTATTTCAAACGCTTCCTGTACTACAAATAACGTTGCGCCTATGGTAAAGGTGCTCGACGAATTAGGCATCATTGAGGATGGATATATCACAACTGTTCATTCTTATACTGGTGATCAAAATTTGCACGATGCTCCACACCGCGATTTAAGAAGGGCAAGAGCGGCTGCAGTTTCAATGATTCCTACGAGTACCGGTGCCGCAAAAGCAATTACCAGCATATTCCCTCATCTACAAAATAAATTAGGTGGTGCAGGTATACGCGTACCAGTTCCTAATGGTTCGTTAACAGATTTTACTTGTTTATTAAAGGCTGATGTGAGCGTTGAAGATATAAATGCAGCATTTAAAAAAGCATCAGAAAATGAGTTAAAAGGAATCTTGCAGTATACAGAAGATCCAATTGTGTCTATTGATATTCAAGAAAATCCGCACTCTTGTATTTTTGATGCTCAACTTACTTCGGTAGTTGGCCGTTTGGTAAAAGTTGTTGGATGGTACGATAACGAATGGGGCTACTCTAACCGTTTGGTTGAGCTATGCTCACTTGTTAAGTAAATTATCTTTTACTGCTTTTTCTACCGCTTCTTGTTTGCTTGCAACATGAAGTTTAACGTAAATATTATTTACATGCTTACGAACTGTTCCGTAACTAATATTTAATAAATCGGTAATGGCTAAATAAGTGTTTCCTTCCTTTAATAAACGCAATACTTCTACCTCTCTTGGTGTTAAACGATTTTCATCTTTTTTAGCATTGCTATCTTTTAATTTAATTTCTTCAGAAAATTTATTTAAAATTTTACGTGCAATGCTAGGTGTCATTGGTCCTCCACCAGCAACAATTTCTTTCAATGCATTTATGATTTCGGTAGGACTAGCACTCTTTAATATGTAACCTTGTGCGCCAGCACATATCGATCTAAAAATTTTATCGTCGTCTTCAAACACAGTAAACATGAGCACTGGTAAACCGGTGAAATTTTTGCTGATAATCTCTACTGCTTCTATACCATCATTTGGAGGAAGTTCTATGTCCATAATAACCATATCGGCTTGCGACTCCTGAATTCTTTCTACCAAATTTGTATAGTCAGGATATGAATGTTCTAAAATAAATTCTTCATAGCCATTTATCATTAGGCTTAATGCATTTCTAATTTTAGCGTTATCGTCGAATAAAATTATTTTGTATGGCATATTAATTATTCAAATCTTTTAAAGGTACATTTAATATTATTTCTGTGCCTATATTTATTTTAGATGTAATTTTAATATCGGCATTTAAAGCATTCGCTCTCACTTTAAGGTTCAGTAGACCATTCCCTTCTTTTGTATTTTCTATATCAAACCCAATACCATTGTCGACAATACTTATTTTAAGCACTCCATTTTCTATCAATAACTTAACAAACAACTTCGATGCTTTGGCATACTTTACAGCATTATTTATAGATTCTTTACATATTAAAAAAATGTCTCTTCGTTTTAATAAATCTATTTTTTGTAAATATTGAATATTGTTACTGTAATCGATTTCTATATTGTTTGATGCGCACATTTGTTTTGCATAATCTTCAATTTTGATGAATAAGAATTCGAATGAATCGTTTTTTGGATTCACCATCCAAACGATATCCGACATGTTCTCGATGGATGTTCTTGCGCTAATACCCATTTCATTTAAAATTGATAAAGCTTCATCATATTTTTGCAATTGAATTCTCTGCTTAGCAGCATCAGTATAAAAAGAGATACTACTTAGAGTTGCACCTACATCATCGTGTAAATCGCGAGCAATACTGTTACGAATATTAATTAATTTCTTGAATTTATTCGACTGACTTCTATTCCAAGTATAGAGTAAGAAGCAGCTTAGAATTACAACTGTAATTCCAAGAACTATGTAAATCATATGTTGTGTTATTTAATCAAATTTAAATATCTCTAAATTAAACATTAAATTTGAAAAAGCATTTATTATGAACAACAATCAAAATATTCTGGTACCCATTGATTTTACTGAGGTTACAGAACATGCCTTAGAGCATGCATGTAATTTTGCAAAAATAGTGGGGTTTGATATTCATCTCTTACATGTTGTTGATTCAATAAACTCAGAAACGGAGGTAATAAATAACAAGCTTTTGAACATCAGCATAAAATATAAAAACAAATACGGAGTAGAAATTATTCCAAATTGTAAACCCGGAAGTATTTTCAAAACCATTTCAAGCTTTAGTAACGCTATACAATCGAAGTACATTTTTATGGGTACACATGGAGTTAAGGGCATTCAACATTTGGTAGGAGCCTTTGCCGTGAGAGTTATACTGAGCAGCAAAATACCTGTTGTTATTACTCAAAACAATTCGCCTATAAACTCCAATATTAAGACCATTTTAGTACCGATCAATGAATCGGAATACATGAGAGAGCTACTTCTTAAACTCATCGATTTTTCGGGATTGTGTAATGCTAAAATCATTTTATTTAAGAAAAATGCAGAAGAGGAGAAAGTTGAAAATAAAATTAATTTGAATGCAAATTTTCTTCAAAAACATCTTCATTTACATGAAATTGAAACTGAAATTATTGCATCTGAAAACAAAGAATTCGAAAAAGAGATTATACATATAGCAAAAGAAAGGAGTGCTCAAATGATTGTAACCTTGAGCACTCCTGATAAAGATTTATTAGATTATGTACTCGGACCTTCCGAGCAAAAATTAATTAATAATAAATTTAAAATTCCAGTGATGTGTATTAATACACTACAAACTATTTATTCAGAATAGCTGCAACACCTGGTAATACTTTTCCTTCCATGTATTCTAACAATGCACCACCACCGGTAGATACATAGGATACGTCATCAGATAAATTAAATTTAGCTACAGCTGCTGCCGAGTCGCCTCCACCAATTAATGAAAAAGCACCATTTTTAGTAGCCTCTACTACAGCCAAGGCAATTTCTTTGGTTCCATTTTCAAACTTACTCATTTCAAAAACACCCATCGGTCCGTTCCATAAAATGGTTTTAGCATTTGTTATGATGTTTTTAAATTCTTGTATTGAATTTGTACCGATGTCTAATCCCATCCAACCATCAGGTATTGAATCGTTATTTGCTGTTGAAGTATTCGCATCGTTATTAAATGCATCGGCAATTATAGAATCAACTGGCAATGCAAGGTTCACACCTTTTGCTTTCGCTTTCTCAATTAAACTTAACGCTAAATCGAGTTTATCGGCTTCAACCAACGACGAACCAATATTACCTCCCAATGCTTTAGCAAAAGTATAGGCCATACCACCACCGATAATAATGGCATCAACACTATTTAATAATTTCTCAATTAATAAAATTTTATCAGAAACTTTGGCACCACCCATAATGGCTGTAAATGGACGAACAGCATTGTTCATCACCTTTTCCGCATTGCTTAATTCACTTGCCATTACATAACCAAATACTTTAGCCGTTGGGAAAAACTTAGCAACAATAGTTGTTGAAGCATGAGCTCTATGCGCAGTACCAAAAGCATCATTCACATACACATCGCCGTGTTTCGATAACTTCTCTGCAAACGACTCATCACCTTTTTCTTCTTCTTTGTAAAATCTTAAATTTTCTAATAAGAGTATTTCTCCTGCTTTTAAATTCGACGATTTTTCGAAAGCATCAGCAGAGATACAATCATCAGCAAAAATTACATTGGCAGAAGTTAAATCAGCAAGATGTTTTACAATGTGTTTTAATGAATATTTTTCAGTTGGACCTTCTTTTGGTCTACCTAAATGCGACATTAAAACAATAGAACCACCATCAGTTAAAATCTTTTTAATGGTAGGTAATGCAGCACGCATACGAGTATCGTCGGTAATTTCAAACGAAGCGTTTAAAGGCACGTTAAAATCGACACGAATTAACGCTCTTTTATTTTGGAAACTTAAGGAATCTACGGTGTTCATAGTTAAAATTTTGAGAGGCAAAGATAAGGATAATATGATAATGTGATAATTGGATAATATGATAATGTGATAATACGATAATGTGATAATGGGCTAATAATGGATGCGAAGGACTACGCGTCGGTTGATGGATTGATTTTCGGGAATAGGTTTACCTTGGGCATCTCTATTGGGTACCACAGGCTGCGTATCGGCGTAACCAGAAGCTTTTAGCCTTTCTGGCGACATACCACGATCGATAAGGTAACGCACAACATTAGATGCACGTGCAACCGATAATTCCCAATTTGAAGGATACTGAATATTCTTAATCGGGTTGTCGTCGGTATGACCTTCTACGTCGAGTTGAAAATCAGCTTTTTTTCTTTTATTAACGGCGTCAATCACATCAAAAATTTTATCAACGATTTCCTTCCCTTCAGGAAGTAAAGTAGCTTCACCACTGTTGTAAAATGAATTACTCAGGAAACGCATATTAATAGCATTATCTTTATTTTCAATTTCTAGGTTATTACTTTTTACTTCTTTCATCAACATAGAATCGAGTTGATATTTTATTTCACTTAGTGGAGTGCTCACTTTTTTACTTTTTACTTTTGAGCTGTAGCTAGCTTTAATTTGATCCCAAACATTTTGATCGATGTTTGCAGAGGAGAATAATAAAATGAAAAAACACAATAATAAAGTAATCAAATCGGCATAAGTAATAAGCCAAAGCTCTTGGTCGGGCTCAATATTAAGCGATTTCCTTACTTTTCTTTTATTATCTTCTGCCGACATACTTATTTTGCATTAGATGTTTTGTTATCGGTTTCTGTTTCTCTACTCACAAACGACATTAATTGATCGCGAATAACCAAGGATGGTTTATTTTCTTTGATGAGTAGTAATCCTTCTAAAATAATAATCTCTCTACGTTGAGTAGTGAGTGCGTTGTACTTTATTTTTTTAGACAATGGAATGAAGAATAAGTTTGCAGATGCAACACCGTACAAGGTTCCAATTAAACCGGTTGAAATACCTGGACCAATGTTAGAAGGGTCGCTAAGGTTATTTAACATTACAATCATCCCTAATACCGTACCCACCATACCAAAAGCTGGTGCTGAGTTCGCCATTGCATGAAACACATCTGAAAGTTGAAGCGATTGAGAATAATCTTTTTCAATACTGGTTTCTCCCATACTTCTAATATCATGCGATGAATAGTTTGTATTGTATAAGTCGAACAACATACGCACAAATGGATCTTTTTCATTTTGTGAAATGTTATTCATAAACTCTTTTTTATCTTTTTTTATTTTTTCAGACCAAGCCACTACCATATCAACATCTTCATTAATAGAAATTGCTTTATGTTTTGTTTGACTAAATAACCTTCCGAAATTTTTTAGAGCAGAAAACACTACGTTTACCGGATACATAACAAACATGGATGCCAATACTCCTCCAAATACAATAAAAAAACCAGCAAAGTGAATAAATGGATTTTTAGCAAAGTTTGGTAAAAAGTGCTCAATTCTAATAGCACCCGCAGTATCCATGATTCCTACAACCATAAAAATACTGCAAATAGCAAAACCAATAAATGAACCTACAGAAAATTTCATATTATTTTTTTGAAGTTATATCTTTTAATTCTTTTGCTGATGGTACTCTAATTTCGGGATCTAATTTTGCAGCTTGAATCCAAAGTGCTTTCGCTTTTTCTTCATCGCCCATTACATACAAAATACTTCCTTTTAACGAGAGAGCCTCTGCTGTTTCAATAATTTTCAACGATTCCTCTACATAATCTAATGCAGAAGTATAATCATCAACATATAAAAATTCTTGTGCTCTTCTGTAATTTTTCAAAGCAACATTAATAGCATCTTTTGCTTCCTTGCTTACGTTTAACGCACCATCTATTAAGTCTTTTTTTAACTTAGGATCGGTGCTCATCGACAAAACAAACTCTTCATTACCTTTGCCTACAGCATATTCGATGGATGCTGCATTGTTTTTATACTTCACGTTCACAGGATCCTTTAATGAATATGCACGTTTAGAATTTTCTGCAATTCGTTGTTGTTCTGCTAAATCTTGAACAGTGTACCTAGTCTCACAGGCAAACAAGGAAAGCAATGCAAATAGTAAAAATAATTTACGGCCTATATATAAAACTGATCCCATATCCGAACTGTTGTAATTGTAAAACACTATTTTCTTTTGTTAATTGATTGATCAACATGAAATACCTAAAGTCTACTTCAAGACTTAAGTTTTCTGTTGCGTTTAATATAATCCCTTGTCGTGCATATGGTGTTATGCTTTCTGCTAAATATACATTCATCGACTGAAAAGCTTCTAGCCAATATTTTCTTGGCTGATCGGCTTTTTTCAAAAAGGCTAATGAATAAAACAAACCTCCGTGTGGTAAAATGGATGTAAACTTCGCGATACCCGTATCTGTACTTGGAACAATTAAATTAAAAAATGAAAGTCCTGCATTTATACCATAGAATCCACTTTGATTTTTATTCATCGATTGTCTCCAACTCGTTGATAAATCGGCACATGTAGCATTAAATTTTTTACCCTTTGAGATATCTTTCCCATCTAACAAATACGATTGTGTACCATAGAAACCAACACCACCTATTATAGAAAACTGAGCCTTACGTGGGTTGTATAATTGAGGATTAGAATTTATAACTGTACTATAAATTAATTCTTTTGACCTCGACTTAACCAATTGCAAATTCACTTGATACCCTGTGATATGATCGTATGTTAACTGTACATACATGAGGGCTTGTAAAGAGTACTTATCAATTACAGCACTCATCTTTTCCTCATCGAGAATTAATCGTTCTAAAGTATTCTGACGAGTTATGGATAAATTAGAGTCTGTACCATTTACAATGGTTAAAGGTTTCTGTTTAAATTCTGGTGCAGATATAATAGTAAATCCACTAACAGAAAATGCGCCTTCAATTCTACTTCTAATTTGAATTGCTTCCGTTTCGTTAATGATGTATTCAGGGTAATCGAACGACACGAGCGCGACACGTTTGTATAAGATATCGTTGATTCTTACTTTGTCGGCAATTTCATCCATCAATTGAACTAACTCCAATTGCTTTCGTATAATTGGGTTGTTCTTATCAACTTGCGCTTTGAGCTGAAATGCACTCGAAATAAAAATAAGTACGAATAGTATTTTTTTCATGATTAAGCTACAAGTTTTAATGTTTTACGAATAGAGTCAATAATAATTTTTCTAGCACGATCTCTCTCTTCCGGGCTCACTGCGTTACCACTTTCCAATTCCGACTTAATTAGCGATTGTTCACGTGGTGCTCTTTGTGAAATAACTTTCGATTGAACATGACTGCTCAAACCAGTTAATGCAGAAACAATCGTATTCGTATCGATATCTCTCAATGCCATTTCTAATTGCAAATCTGTTAAGTACACCACATTTTTAAATCCAACAAATTGTTGTTTAATGTTATTTGCTAAATCTAAGTCTTGTGAAGCAATAGAGCTTATCAATTGATCTTGATCCTCATCAGGCATTTGATCTAATATATCTAAGATTGATTGTAAACCATCGAAGGCTACATTCTTCATGCCTTTCACGTCAATTGCTTTCTTAGAGAAGTATGTTGCTACTTCACGGTATATAGAAGAAGAAATGAAATCAATTTTACTCATCTTCATTAAAATAGAAGAGCGTCTATTAATTTCAATCATTCCTAATACATTTTTAGTTCGTTTACTTTCTAATTGCGCTAAAAGAATCGCCGATAAATTATCGTCTTCTTCTTTTAACATGTGGATACTTTGAGAATCGGTGATCTGGTTTAAGAATTCAAACAAATCTTCATTACGATCGGGCTCTGCATTTAACGATAATAGTTCTTTCGTAAAATCTCTTGCTTCTTGGTATTTATCGTTATGTGATTTTAATTGTGGATTAGAAACTGCCTGGCTCAATTCTGAGTACACATTCTCTGACATGAATGGACGCAAGAAATTTAAAAGTTTTGGATTTACTGCGCTCAATGCATTGGCTGCTCTTACTCTTCCCTCTTCAGGATTTGTCATCATCCAAGCTTCAATCATACCTGCAACCTCTTTAGGATTGCTAATTACACTGGTAATAACATGCTGACGATTAAATTCGTAATTAATAATGTCTTCGGTTTGATAATTTGAAGAACCGTTATCTGGATTATTATTTGGGTAAATAACACTTAACTCTTGACCGTTTGCATTTGGTAAGGTTTTAAGATCATCGTCTTTGTTTGCTTTCTTATCTCCATCCTTACTCTTACGATACAATAGGTACGTTACAAATACAATGATGATAAAACATAAAATGAGTAAAATAACAAATACATATAACAAGGTATTATCGGTTTCTGCTTTCGCAGGTTCCACCGTTTTATTGTCATCTATATTTCTTTCTGTTTTTACTTCTGGTATGTAATTTGGTAATTGAGGCGTAGGTCGTGTATTTGCTCCTGCCCCACCTAAAAATAAGTCCTCTTTGCTTTTAGGAAAAACAGAACGTTTTATTTTTACAACATCGCCTTTAGTTTCATCAATAGGTATAATAGAACGCACTAAAGAATTTATAAAATCAATATCTGTGTTAGCATATGTTGTATCTACAATAATGCTTACATACAAATATTCAACTTCTTCGATGCTGTAGGTGTAATTTTTTGTGGTGTCCGATTCGGTGTCTTGATAACCTTTGGGTAATACTGGCATGCCAGGTAATCGCTGTAACGACTTTTTCTTTTTAGTACCAGCAACAGGTTTTATAACTTCTACATTTCCCTTCAACATATTTATATCAACGAGGAAGGTACTAGGAGAGAAAAATTTACTGAGTTCCTGACGAATAACTATTTCAAAATTATTTGCTTCGTTGAGAGGTTCAGCTCCTTGTCCGGCTTTCGATTGATATAAAAAAGATTGAGCTTGAACTATCTCAATGCCTGAAATGACAAACAGTAAAATAATCAGTAAAAAAGAGAGCTTACTCCTTAGTTTAATTAGATTGCTCAACATATATTGTTATAGGGTTTTTAATGTAGTCGTTTTTAAAAATATGTATATTTTGTTTAAAAACAAACATATCGTATAGCCAATTTTACTATTAAAATACCTAAAAACTTGAATTTTGTGGAAGATTATTAGCGAAAACAATGCAATTAAACAAGTAAAATTGGAAAGTGTAGACTGGAAGTTACTAATTAAAAAAATAACATAATATCTTAATTATCAATAAACTAATCCACTATTCATCTTCCCAAGAGGATTGTATTTCATCAATTTCTCGGCGATCTTTCTTGGTAGGTCTTCCTGTTCCTCTATCACGTTTTAATACGGGAACACTAAAGACTGAGAAATGACGTGGCGTATCGTCTACAGGGCTTAGGTCTTCGTAATATTTTACTGCAGTACTTGCGTCAACACGTTTTTCGAGTAGACCGGTTACTTTTATAATTTTTTTTAGATGATCTTTTTGAACATGATACACGTCTCCTAACTTCACTACATAAGAGGCCTTCAGACTGTTTTGTTCTAGCTTCACTTTGCCCGCTTTACACGCCTCCGTAGCTAGGTTTCTTGTTTTGAAAACTCGAATTGCCCACAAATATTTATCGATTCTGATTTTGTCGTTTTCGGAACTCATGACACAAATCTTATTTTTTAATGTTTAGATATTGGATAGATTTCGTAAAATCGCATAAAATTAAGCCTTATGATTAATAAATATAAAGAATTAATAGAAAAAGCCTGGGAAGATAGAAACATGTTATCATATCCTGATGTAATACAGGCCATTGAATTTGTGATTGACAAACTTGATAAAGGAGAATTACGTGTAGCTGAACCAATAATGAACCGTTGGCATGTAAACGAATGGGTAAAAAAAGCGGTATTACTGTATTTTCCAATTTCAGTTATGCATGAAATAAAAGTGGGACCATTTGTGTTTCACGATAAAATGAAATTAAAAACCAATTATAAAGAAGCTGGGGTACGTGTAGTACCACATGCCATTGCACGTTATGGTTCTTATTTAGCAAAAGGAGTGATCATGATGCCATCGTATGTAAATATCGGAGCATTTGTCGACGAGGGTACAATGGTTGATACTTGGGCTACTGTTGGTTCGTGTGCACAAATCGGTAAAAATGTTCACTTAAGTGGTGGTGTAGGAATTGGTGGTGTTTTAGAACCTCTACAAGCTGCACCTGTAGTTATTGAAGATGGATGTTTTGTTGGTTCACGTTGTATAGTTGTAGAAGGCGTAAGAGTAGAAAAAGAAGCAGTATTAGGAGCCAACGTTGTATTAACTGCATCTACTAAAATTATTGATGTTACAGGAGCAGAACCGGTAGAGTATAAAGGCATTGTTCCTCCTCGCTCTGTGGTTATTCCTGGATCATATACCAAAAAATTTGCCGCAGGCGAATACCAAGTTCCATGTGCTTTAATCATTGGCAAACGCAAAGAGTCAACCGATTTAAAAACTTCACTCAACGATACGTTGAGAGAATATAATGTAGCAGTGTAAAGAATTATGAATTACGAATTACGAATTCTATGCTAAGAGGTTATTGTATTTCGTGATTTGCAGTACGTAACTTGTAATTCGTAATTGGTAATTCGTAATTCATAATTTGTAATTCGTAATTCGTAATTAATGAAAATAGGTTTCGATGCTAAGCGTGCTTTCTCAAATTTTACTGGACTCGGTAATTATAGCCGTTCCACGCTGAAAGTATTGGCCGACCATCATCCTGAGCATTCGTATTATTTATATAATCCGAGGGTTCCAAACGAACATCAAATTTCATTTTTGGATTTACCTCATCATGCCGATGTTCATATACGTATACCAACTACCTTCTTTTACGAATTATTTTCTTCAGCTTGGCGCAGGTTTGGTATTCTAAAAGATATTAAAAAAGATCAGCTCGATATTTACCATGGTTTAAGTCACGAGCTCCCATTAGGAATTGAAAAAATAGGAATTAAAAGTGTTGTTACGATTCACGATTTAATATTTCTGCGTTACCCTGAATATTATAAAGTAGCCGACCGTAAAATATACGAAGCTAAATTTAAGCATGCTTGTGAAGTAGCCGATAAAATAGTAGCGATCTCGGAGCAAACAAAAAAAGATATTATTCATTTTTTTAATATTAAGGAAGAAAAAATTGATGTAATATATCTTTCTTGTGCCGATGCATTTAAAGTAGAAGCAAAACAAGAACAACTTCAACAAATAAAAAATAAATATCAACTTCCAGATCAATTTATTTTAACGGTTGGTACCATTGAAAAAAGAAAAAATGCTTTATTAATTGTTAAAGCTCTTCAACAAATACAAAAGGATGTAAAGCTTGTTATTATAGGCAGAGCAACAGCATACACAGAAGAAATAAAAACCTATGCTGATGTACATGGTTTAAGTGATCGAATTGTTTTTCTACATTCTATAAATTTTGAGGAATTGCCAATTTTTTATCACTTAGCTAATGTATTTGCATTCCCATCGAGGTATGAAGGATTCGGTATTCCAATTATAGAAGCATTACATTGCGGCACTCCTGTAATAGCAGCCACAGGTTCTTGTTTGGAAGAAGCAGGAGGTCCATCAAGTTTATATGTACATCCTGACGATGTAAATGCATTTGCTTCATCAGCTAAACTTTTATTGCAAGAAGGAAAAAATTCTCAGCGTGTAGAAGCTGGCAAATTGTATGTGAATAAATTTTCAGAAGAAAACATTGCCAATGAATACATGAAAATTTACAATGAACTCTTTGAACAAAAATAATGGACGTACATAAAACCATCGAAATACTTAAAAGCAATTATTTTGTTTATGTTCTTGTTGATGAGAGCATCTATGTAATTTTAGATGCTAACAAAGAAACTGTTCTCGAAAAATTCTCAAAGTACCAACAATCTTATCAATTAATAATAGACTCTGTAAATCGAATCGATAGTTATGTACATGAGTTAAATGCATTGGCATACGATTTAGTGGAATTATCAGAAAAACCAATGGTGTTAAAGCTTCCGCAAGCAAAAAATATACACACCCTTGCTATGCAAGAACATCAGCATATAAATATTAGAGTACTAAGAGAAGGAGCACTGAAGCAAGTTTTGCAACGATACAAACTGCCTTTATTAATGTGTAAGCTAGAAGAAAACGCAGATGAATTACCTGATGATTTATGTGTGTTATCAGAAATGCAAGATGCGTTTGAAGAAGCTAGTTATATTTTCCTCGCACCCAATGGTCGCATAGAAATTCTTAAGAATTAAGCTTTTTGTTTACGTTCATTTAAACGTATCAAATAATAATACCACAATACACCGATTGCATATAAAGTTGCCGTAATTAAAAACACATTGGCATACATCATGCCCGAATTACGAAGTACTCTAAATATGATCGCACTTAAAAACCAACTTCCCGACCAAATGGAAGCGGTTAGTGCCGAAATAATTTCTTGATTTTTTGGACCCACGTAATTCATCACCAATTCTGATGCCGCTGGAGCTGCCATATTCATAAGCGGTTGACGAAGCAAGAAGAAAAAAACTGCTGCAAAATAAGCCCAAGCTTCTGCTCTATAAAACTCTGTACACGCCAACAAAGCTAAAGATACCACTGCAATGGTTTGTGTTCTTGTAATTGCAACTTTATACCCGTATTTGTTTTTGATATGAGGTACTAAGAGTGCTGCGAAGGCAACTGTTACCGATGAAAAAGCGTTGATAATTGAAAAACGCTCGGCACTCATGTCAAATACTTTGTAAAAAAATAAATTGATAAAGGGAATGGTGAGTCCTGCTCCAATAGCTAATATTAAGGAGGGTGTCATGGCCATGGCAATTACTTTCCAATCGAATCCACTTAAATCTTTCCTACTCCCTTCTACTACTGGTAGTACTTCTTTTTTTCCCATCTTCAACACAAAAAATAAACTCATAAAAGAGAGTACAGAAATTAACAATAGCGATTCATACTCTCTAAAAATTGCCGGATAAAAATAGTTCAGTAAAAAAATTAAAGTACCAGAGCTAATCATAGCAAAACTATACGTAGAATAACTTAAAGAGATGGCGGCACTTTGATTATCGATGCTTGTATTACGCAAAATAAATGGCAAAGCAAGCACTTGCATAAATGCATAAGATATACCCCAGAAAGCTAGGCAGAGGTGCACTAACAAAGGATACTCTTGTTCTACCGACCACAAAATTCCTACACTAAAAAGAGATACTCCAATGGATGCTAAAATAAAAAAGGGACGAATTTTTCTTCCTTTAATATATAAGCCTAAAGGGAAGGCAAGTAACATTACACTTAAAAAACGCCATGAAATAAAGTCGGCAATTTCGGGATCGCTGTATCCTTTTTTAGATAAATAAATATTAAGCACCATCATCATCGCAGCATTCACCATTTGTATAAAAAACTCTGCAGTAATCATAAACACTACAGGTCTTTCTACTTGGATATATGGCTTTAATAATCTAGCGATCATGCTCTATATAACTTATGATATTGTTTATTTCTGATGGTTCGAACCAGCGAATATTTTTATCGCGATTGAACCATGTCATTTGTCGTTTTGCGTATCTCCTACTATTTCTTTTAATTAGTTCGATGGCTGTTTCTCTCGAATGTTTACCATCAAAATAATCGAACCACTCCGAGTACCCAACGGTTTGTAAGGCATAAATGTTTTTGTGAGGGTACAATGTTTTAGCTTCTTCTTCTAATCCATTTGCCACCATCAAATCTACTCGCTTATTAATTCGTTCGTACAAAATTTCGCGAGCTAATGTGATGCCAATTTTTATAATTTCAAAATCTCTACTTTTCTTCTGCCCTGTGCGTAATTCCGAATATTTCTTACCACTTAACTTTATAATTTCAATGGCACGCATTAAGCGTTGAGGATTCTGTTGATCTACTTGTTCAAAATATTCGGGATCCAACTTTATTAATTCATCTTGTAACTTTTGAATGCTCCAAGTGGCAAGTTCCTCTCTTAAGTCATCATCGCGAAGTTCAACAGGATCGAGTCCTTCGCATAATGCTTGTATATATAAACCAGAACCACCAACAGCAATTACAGTAGAATATTTTTGATGCAATTCGTGGATGCAATCTAAGGCCAAACGTTCGTATGTGCCTGCATCTAAAATATCCTTGTACGAATGCGAATTAATAAAATGATGCTGAACAGATGCCAACTCTTCGGGGTTTGGTTTGGCAGTACCAATTTCCAATTCTTTATAAAACTGACGTGAATCGGTAGAAATAATTTCAGTTCCAAAATGCTTCGCTAATGTAATAGCGGTAGCTGTTTTACCAACCGCCGTGGGACCTACAATGAGTATTAAACGATGCATTTCAAGTTTTGAATATGAGTTGAGAGTAGTTAAAGTTCTTCTTCAAACTCACCACCAAATTCATCTTTCTCTCCCTCTTCTTCTTCTTCAGCTCCATCATCAAAACCCATTTCATCGCGATCTTCTTCATCGTCGGCGTATTCCATCACGTTTAAGAAATCTAAATCATCGTTCTCTTCTGCAGAGCTAATCAATGGAACGTTACCGTATTGTTTAGGAGCTTCGCCCAAGGTTTTGCTGCATAATGGATAAGTTAATTTCCCATCTTCATTAATAATTATTTTAATGAGTTCGATGTGAAAAGACCAAGGCTTTTCGAAATTAAAAATGTAATATATTTTTTGGTGAGGGTCAACAATAAAGTTTTTTAAAACAGATGTTTCCATCAAGCTTACTTTCTCCGATTTTTGATCTTTCTCCAGCAAAGTAATTTCTTTGCCTTTGTGCCAATAATCGTTACTCATATAAAAAGATGCAGAAGCATTACCATCAAAACCGATCGATTGGTGAATGCATTTATGAAAATCTGCAAATGTTTGGTTCGATTTAATTTCGATATCCCTACTTACATCATCGTAATCTTCGAAACTCACTCGGAATTTATAAACAGCCATAATTTGTTTTAATCTTTACACAAAATAAAGAAATCTTGTGTTTATTCTATACTTTTTTTCTTTTCAATCCCAATTCTTCGCCTTTAGCAAACATAAAAGCTAGTGCTTCCTCGCGACTATTGGGAATATCACCTTCTAAAATAGCCTCTCTAATGGCATTTTTTATGATACCTACTTCCCTACCCGCACTTAAGCCAAAATGCTCCATAATATCGTTCCCATCAACGGGCGGTTGCCAATTTCTTAGCTGATCTTTCTCCTCTACTTCTATCAGCTTTTGTTTAACAAGCTCAAAGTTATTCTTGTACTTTTTTACTTTGTATTCATTTTTCGTAGTGATGTCGGCATTACACAATAACATCAAACTATCAATATCTTCGCCAGCCTCAAACAATAAGCGCCTCACGGCCGAATCGGTTACGGTACTCTGTGCTAAGACAATCGGACGAAGGTGCAGCTGAACTAATTTTTGCACCAATTTCATCTTTTCATTTTGTGGTAATCGTAAATCTCTAAAAATCTTCGGAACCATGCGTGCCCCTTTATCTTCGTGACCATGGAAAGTCCAACCAATGCCTTCTTCAAAACGTTTGGTAGCAGGCTTGGCAATGTCGTGTAATATTGCAGCCCATCTCAACCAAAGGTCGTCGGTGGTTTCGCAAATATTATCGAGCACTTGTAACGTATGATAGAAATTATCTTTGTGCGATTTTCCCTTTACTGTTTCCACCCCGTGCAATTGCGCCATCAATGGAAAAATGAGTTTCAACAAACCTGTATCAAACAACAGTTCAAAGCCAATCGACGGTTTCTTCGCTAAAATTATCTTATTGAGTTCATCCGTAATACGTTCTTTCGATACAATTTCAATGCGATGAGCATTTTTTTTAATCGCTTCAAACGATTCCTCTTCAATCTTAAAATTTAATTGAGTAGCAAATCGGATAGCACGCATCATGCGCAAAGGATCGTCGGAATAGGTTATATCAGGGTCTAAAGGAGTGCGAATACGCTTTAATTTCAAATCGCCTTGACCGTCGAAGGGGTCGATTAAATGTCCGTGGTCGAGCGCATTTAAACTGATGGCCATGGCATTTATGGTAAAATCTCTGCGGTTTTGGTCGTCGGTTAAGGTGCCATCTTCCACAATGGGCTTGCGAGAATCGCTGCGGTACGACTCTTTACGAGCCCCCACAAATTCGATATCCCAATCTTGAAACACCAATTGAGCGGTGCCAAAGTTCTTGAACACATTTACTCGCGTACCTCGACCAATTTTACGAGCTACTTGCTCAGCAAAGTCGATTCCATTCCCAATAATTAGAAAATCCACATCCTTAGAAGCCCTGTTTAAGAGTAGGTCGCGCACATAACCACCAATAACATAGGCAGGTGTTTTGCTCTCCTTGGCTACTTCAGAAATAATCTTAAAAATCGGATTATTGAGTAAATGCTTCATTTTGCTGCGAAGATAGCAATTTGCGAATTAACGAAATAGCGAATTAACGAAATAGCGAATTTGCCTTTGGCAATATGGAACTAAATTGTACTCGTAAGTTCGTAAATTCGTAAATTCGCAAATTCGGATTTTCTACGTACCTTTACTACATGAAGAAACTCTTCTCCTATCTAATCATCAGTTTATACCTACTTGGTAGCACCGAAGCTTACCAGCTGCTGAAGATTGGGTATTTGGTAGAGCACTTCATCGAACATAAAAATGCCAACCAATTAAGTTTATTGGAGTTCATCGACCTTCATTATATCCAACCCACACAAATCGACGATGACTATGCAGAAGACATGAAATTGCCCTTCAAATCGCATAAAGAATGTCAGGCTCAAGTAAACCAGGTTGCTAAATTATCTGTTCAAGAAATCATCATTGAAGTTCCACAACTAGAAACAGAACTTCCACTTTCTGAATACCAATCGCCATTCTCTGGCACTCAATACTTGGATGAAATATTCCAACCTCCGCGTTCGTGAGTTCCGAATTCGTATGCTCATGAGTTCGTATGCTCGTGTGCTCGTATGCTCGTGTGCTCATAAGGCATCATTTGAGCAACTAAGATTCATAATTCGTAATTCATAATTCGTAATTCATAATTCAACGTATGTTAAACGCTATCATTTCATTTTCTGTGCGACAGAAATTGATTATCGCGTTGTTTACATTTTCCCTGGTACTCTGGGGAATTTATGAAGCAACTCGTTTGCCGATTGATGCGGTACCCGATATTACCGACAATCAGGCTCAAATCATAACAATAAGTCCGGCATTGGGTGCTCCCGATGTTGAGCGACTCATTACCTTCCCCATCGAACAAGCAAACAGCAATATTCCGGGGATTAAAAAAATAAGAAGTTTTTCACGCTTTGGCTTATCCTTAGTTACAATTGTTTTTGAAGACGATGTAGATATTTATTGGGCTCGACAACAAATTGCAGAGCGCTTACTCAAAGTGCAAAACGATTTACCCAATGGTGTTGGAAATCCTGAACTCGCACCAGTTACCACAGGTTTGGGAGAAATTTACCAATACGTGGTAAGACCAGCAAAAGGGTATGAAAATAAATACTCGCTGAGTGATTTACGTACCATCCAAGATTGGATCATCCGCCGTCAGTTATTAGGTGTAAAAGGCGTGGCCGATGTGTCGAGTTTTGGTGGTGCCTTAAAACAATACGAAGTAAGCATCAACCCTGCACAATTGCAAGCCAACGGATTGAGTATTTCCGAAGTGTTTGATGCATTAAATAAAAACAACTCTAATACTGGAGGTGCTTACATCGAAAAAGGCGAAGGTATTTTATACATCCGCTCCGAAGGCTTGCTCAAATCGTTTAACGATATCGAAAATATAGTCGTAAGGAGCAATCAAAACGGAACACCTTTGCGCATTAGAGATGTTGCAAAAGTTCAATTCTCGGAAGCGGTGCGCTATGGAGCTATGTGTTATAATGCTGATGGTGAGGTGGCAGGTGCGATTGTGATGATGTTGAAAGGAGCCAATTCTTCGGAAGTCATATCAAACGTAAAAGCACGTGTAGAAGAAATTAAAAAAACACTGCCCGAAGGTGTAGTATTAGAAGCCTTCCTCGACCGCAGTAAAATGGTGAACAATGCCATTGGCACCGTAGAGAAAAACTTAATGGAAGGTGCGCTCATTGTCATTTTTGTATTGGTGCTTTTCCTTGGGAATCTTCGAGCAGGTTTAATTGTTGCCTCTGTTATTCCTCTATCCATGCTGTTCGCCATTATAATGATGAACATGTTTGGGGTAAGTGGAAACCTGATGAGTTTAGGCGCTATTGACTTTGGATTAATTGTGGATGGTGCGGTAATCATTGTAGAAGCCATCATGCATCAGCTGAGTCATTCGAAAAAGTTTAGCAGTGTAATGCGCTTGAACCAAGAAGAGATGAACGAAGAAGTAAAAAGTTCGGCTTCTAAAATGATGAACTCTGCGGTGTTCGGACAAGTAATTATTTTAATTGTTTACTTACCTATTTTCACCTTACAAGGCATAGAGGGTAAAATGTTTTCGCCCATGGCTTCTACTGTTGCCTTTGCATTAATGGGAGCATTTATTTTATCGCTTACCTATGTTCCTATGATGAGTTCTTTATTCATCTCTAAAAAAATTCAACACGAACCTAATCTTTCGGATAGAGTGATGATTAGGATTGAGAAAAAATATCAACACGCTTTAGAATTTATTCTCAATCATAAACGCAAAAGCCTCGCACTCGTATTTTCTATTTTCCTAATTTCTATTTTCATACTAACAAATATGGGTGGCGAATTTATTCCTGAACTCGAGGAAGGCGACTTTGCTGTAGATACAAGGGTTTTAACAGGAAGTAATTTACATACCACCATAGAAGGAACTCAAGCAACCGCAAAAATATTGTTAGATAAATTTCCGGAAGTAGAAAAGGTAGTCACTAAAATTGGTAGTGGAGAAATCCCGACCGATCCGATGCCTATTGAAGCAAGTGATATGATGGTGATATTAAAAGATAAAAGTGAATGGAGTAGTGCAGAAAGCTATGATGAACTTGCAGAAAAAATGAGCGCTGCATTAGCTGCGGTGCCTGGATTAACGGTGGGCTTCCAATACCCAGTGCAAATGCGATTTAATGAATTGATGACTGGCGCTCGACAAGATGTGGTGTGTAAAATATTTGGAGAAGATTTAGACACTTTAGCATTGTATGCTCATCAATTAGGTGAAATAATAAATACAGTAGAAGGTGCTAAAGACCTATACATAGAAGCTATTGGCGGTATGCCACAAATTGTTGTTCAATACAAACGCGAAGCATTAGCCCAATACGGAATTACCATCGACGAAGTGAATAATACTATTAATGCTGCATATGCAGGAGCAGTAAGTGGTAAAATTTACGAAGGCGAAAAACAATTTGATTTAGTGGTGCGGATGGATAAAAATTTCAAACAAGATACAGAAGGCTTAGAAAATTTATTGATAGCAAGAGAAAACGGAAGTTCTGTGCCATTAAATTTATTAGCCGATATTCAAGTGATCGATGGACCCAATCAAATTCAGCGTGAAGATGCCAAACGTAGAATTATAGTTGGCTTTAACGTGCGAGGAAAAGATGTGCAAACCATTGTTACTGAATTGAAAGAAAAAGTAGATAAGCAAATAAAATTACCTGCAGGTTATTATACCGTGTATGGTGGTTCTTTTGAAAACTTAGTTGCAGCAACCAATCGATTAGCCATAGCTGTTCCATTATCTTTATTATTAATTTTATTGATGTTGTATTTTGCCTTTGGTTCGGTGAAACAAAGCATCTTAATTTTTAGTGCCATTCCTTTATCAGCCATCGGTGGAATTTTAGCATTAAGTGTAAGAGCACTTCCTTTTAGCATCTCCGCAGGCATTGGTTTTATTGCACTCTTCGGGGTAGCCGTATTAAATGGCATTGTACTCATTGCTGAGTTTAACCGATTAAAAAAGGAAGGCATGAACGATGTACGACGTATTGTTATTCAAGGAACAAAAATTCGTTTACGTCCGGTATTAATGACAGCAGCAGTTGCCTCTATGGGATTTATACCTATGGCATTAAGTAATGGTGCGGGTGCCGAAGTGCAACGTCCATTAGCTACTGTAGTTATTGGAGGATTGCTTACTGCAACATTATTAACTTTGTTTATACTTCCTGTATTATATACCATGTTTAATAATTTTAACAAAAGCAAACCCTTAGGTGTAAGCATTATTGCCATTGTATTTATGGTACTAAGTTCATCAGCAAATGCTCAACAAACGTTAAGTTGGCAAGAAGCAAGAACGATGTTACTCGAGCAAAATGCATTACTGAAAGCAACCGAAAAACATGATCAAGTTGTACAACATACCAAAGCATTGGGCATAGAAATTCCTAAAACCGAATTGAGTGTACAAAGTGGACAATACAACAGTGGCGACCAAGACCAAGCTTATACCATTATGCAAAGTTTTCATTTCCCTACGTATTATGTAAACAATTCGCAATTGGTAAATGCACAAAAAGATTTAATAAGTGCCGATAAGGAAATGAAAAAACAGGAGCTGTTAGCCGACTTACATTATCAGTATTATACCGTGCAGCTATATGCTCAAAAGCAAGCGTATTTAAATGAATTGGAGGTTCAATTAGGAACACTTGAAAAAAATATTTCTTTACAATATGAAAAAGGGCTCATCAACAGCATGGAAAAATCGATGTTGGACAATGCTCTCATCAACATACAAAAAGAAAAAAACTTAAGTACTGCTACACTGAATGCACACCTACGAAAACTCAATTGGTTAATTGCAGGTAATAATAAGTATGAGAGAGTAGACAATATTACTTTTTATGAAAAAACTAGGTTGAACAGTACTACAAACACCTCTTTTTTCATACAACGCTTAATGGCTGAAAATAAAATTCAGGAGAAAACCTGGAAAACTGAAAGAGCAAGAGCCATGCCCGATATACGTATTGGTTATACCAACCAAAGTTTAACAAACATTGACTACGAAGGAAGATTAAGCACACCTAGCGATCGATTTCAATTTATAACTGCAGGAATTAGCATTCCATTATTCTTCACATCGCAACAAGCTAAAAATAAAATTGCAAAAGCGAATTGGGAAAAAAGTTCTGCTGAATTAAGTTTTCAGAAAGATAAAGTTGAAATAGAAAAAGAACGATTGGAGTTAATGTATAAAGAAGAGCAAGCCTTGTTATTAAAATATAAAAACAACATATTACCAGAAATGATGAATGCAGTGAAAGCCTCCGTTCAACAATTGGAAAAAGGTAGTATTAGTTATAGCGAATGGGCAGTATACATTAATCAGGTAATTAGCACTTACGATGTTTACCAAGGCTTGTATTTACAGAGCTTGCAAGACTACACTGAATTGTTAATTGTTAATTCGGAGTTATAGGTTATTGGGTTATTAAGTTATTGGGTTATTAGGTCACTTGACTTAACCTTTTGGAGAGAGGTTGGGTTGAGGTAAAAATAAAAATTATGAAAAAAAATATTATATATACATTCATAGCAAGTACATTATTATTTGCTTGTGGTGATAAAAAGGAAGCTGCGCAAACTGTGATGGTTGAGGAAAGCTCCGTGGAAGAAATTGTATTAACTAAAGATCAATTAAACAATATTGACTTAGATTATTTAAGCATTGAGCAAAAAGAAATTGGAGCCATTATTAAAGCCAACGGAAGTATTGATGTGCCACCAGAAAGTATGGTAAGCATATCGGCACCTATGGGTGGTTATTTAAAATACACTCGTCTATTGCCAGGTTTAAAAATTAAAAAAGGAGAAGTATTAGCCATTGTAGAGGACCAACAATTTGTTGAACTAGGTAAAGAGTACTTAACCACAAAAAATAAAGTTGAGTTGAGTAAAATCGATTTTCAGAAACAAAAAGAATTGTATGCTCAAAAAGCGATTTCTGAAAAAGCATATTTAGAAGCAAAAAGTGCTTACGAAATATTAGATATAAATTTACAATCCTTGGCGGAGAAGCTTAAACTCATTGGGATTGATGCTAACAAATTAAGTGTCGATAAAATTTCATCGAAAGTAAACATCCTCTCTCCAATCAACGGATATGTGTCGAAAGTGAATGTAAACGTAGGGAAGTATTTATCGCCAAACGATATTTTGTTTGAGTTGATAAATCCAGATGATATTCATTTAAACATTCAAATTTTTCAACGCGATATTGCAAAACTAGCCATCGGTCAAAAAGTAATAACGTACACCAACGAACATCCTGAAATAAAATACCAAGCTGATATAATTTTAATTGGTCGTGGATTGAACGAAAATAAAGCGGTTGATGTACATTGTCATTTTGAAAAACCCGAACATGATTTAATTCCGGGTATGTTTATGAATGTGGAAATAGAATCGAGTGTACAAAAAACATGGGTAGTAAAAGAAAGTTCAGTATTACAATTCGAAAATTCGAACTACTTAGTAATTGCACAGAACGATTCGACCTTCGAACTCATGAAAGTTAAAACAGGCATCAAAGAAAAGGGAAATATTGAAATCATAGATGCAACAGAGGAATTAAAGAAGGCTAAGATTGTAAACAAAGGAGCGTATAAGATTTTAATGGCGATGAAGAACAAGAGTGAAGAGTAGATCGTGAGTTCGTATGCTCGTATGCTCATGTGCTCGTAGAGAGACAATTAATTTCATTATATTTACCATTATTATTTAAATCAAACAAAATGGAAAATCAAAACGATCAAAACCAATTGAACATAGAATTAAGTGAAGAGGTTGCAGAAGGAACATATTCAAACTTAGCTATTATAACACATTCGAGTGCAGAGTTCATCATCGACTTTATTCGTATGATGCCAGGAGTGCCTAAAGCAAAAGTGAAATCGAGAGTAATTTTAACTCCTCAACATGCTAAACGATTATTGGCAGCGATATCTGACAATGTTCGTAAATACGAAGAAGCCAACGGAAAAATTAAATTAGAGGAACAAGCTTTTCCTTTAAACTTCGGTGGACCAACGGCACAAGCTTAGTTAATGAGATAATGAGATAATTTGATAATGTGATAATATTGCACCATTATCACATTATCAAATTATCTCATTATCACATTAAAAATTAATCTGTGCTTGTAACCTCAACAAGTTACCTTGTTGTAAATTATTTTGGAGTTTAAAATCTTCAAATCTTCTTTTAGAAATGGTATACATAGTTACTAATTCGAAGCTTGGATTTGGTTGCCATTCTACTCCAATTTCTAATTCATCTACGTTATAACTTCTAGTATCGAGTTCGTGTTTTTTACCACCATCATAATGTTGGTAACGAGTAAAAGGAATAAAAATATGGTTCTTGTATTTCGTTAGGTACGATAAAGTAACATAACCACCACTTAATTTTTGTACTTCAATAGAGTCGGTATTTTTATTGAACTCAGGGCCCTCACCAACATTATACTCTGCTTGAATTCCAAATGGTTTAGGGTATAATACAAATGTAGCTGCGGCTCTTCTATCCGTATAATTTCTATCTTTTTTTACACCAACACCAGCCGATACTTGATCGCTTGTTACTACGTATTTTCCAGTGTATGCTTGTAAAGAAGCTTCGATAATTTGATTACCAAATTCGAAAGGGTAAGTTATGCGTGACACAATATGTGGCTCGTCATTCTGTTCAGGTTTATTAGCCGTTTGTCCGTTATAAAAACCGAAAGCAAAAATTCCATAATCGCCCGAACCTTTTAATCCGTCGCGAACTAATGATGAATATAATTTGCGCTTGTTAGCAGGTGCCCAATAAAAGAAGGCTCCTAAATCACGTTCATTACTTAAGGGACTGTTCAATGCATCGTTACGATCTAATGGCAAACGATTCTGACTCGATTGCATGTTTTCGAAACCAAAAGGAATTTTACTCTGTCCTAATCTCAATCGAAATTCATTGTTATCATCAAACCCTACATCAAAATAAGCATCGCGTATTTGTCCGAAATGTAATCCTGTAGAAGATGCAGAACTTGCGAAATCAGGCTGAACATATAAATAGACACGCTTTGAAATTTGACCGAAGAAAATAATACGCATACGACGTAAAAAAATCCCGCCATTGTCTCCCCAACTTCTATCACACTGTTCGCATTTTAACTGTCCGTTAGTTTCTAATAATCGATTATATCTTACTTGTGCATAGCCACGTATTGAGATGTTCTCATACCATAATTTCGATTTTTTTGCTTCCGCCAAACTTGGGCTAGTTTGAGCAAATAGATTTGTTGATGTTACTAAGAACACTAAAACAATAAGGGGCTTTAAAATACGCATGTTAAGTTAGTATGTAATTATTGTAAAGCACTTAACACTAAAATGATGTTATTTTAATATTAAGTGCGACAAAATTAACACTAAATTAAAACTCAACAATACGTTAACGGATTAGTAACGGAATCTTAACATTAAGTTAACATTGGTCGTGTGCTCGTGAGTTCGTGAGTTTGCTAGTTCGTTAATTCGCTAGTTCGCTAATTCGCTAGTTCGCTATCCCGATAGCTATCGGGACGCAAATTCGTTTGTCTAGTGTGAATCTATAATTTTAATAATCGTAGTTTTACCATCGGCTTTAAGGCGTAGGAAATATATTCCCGATGTATTTAGACCTGCTTCATTCTGGAAATTTACGTTGTGTTTACCAGCTTGTTGAGGAACACCATTCATCAGTATAGCCACTTTTCTTCCTAATTCATCAATCACATCCATTGTTACTGATGCTGCCGGTTCTGTAAGTGTATAGCTAATGGTGGTATTATGAATAAATGGATTTGGACTTACTGATAAGTTCAATGATTGGTCTGTTGATGCCGAATTTATTCCTATAGGGAGAACTTCTAATGTATCTAAGTTAGAGTTTACACAGCCTGTATTTACATCGGTAACATCTAATTTTACTAAGTAAATACCGGGTGCAGTAAATTCGTGTACCGGATTGATAGATGTTGAGCTATTTGATGCACTGTTAGGATCGCCAAAGTCCCAGAAGTAGGTTAAATCTGTTTTTTGGGCAGCTTCAAAAAGCACTAATAATCCGGGTGTAATTTGACTAGTAAAATTTGCATTAGGCAAAGCGTTAAAATTAACTTGGATTGTATCCGATGCAGAACATGTATTTTGAGTCACCATCACCGAATAATTGCCCGAAGCTTGCACTAAAATACTTTGGGTAGTATCACCAGTACTCCATAAGTATTTTGCACCTGCTATTCCAGCATCTAATAAAACGGGGTTGCCAATACAAGCTGTTATATTTGAACCTAAATTTACAATCGGCAATGGAATGTTTGTAATTACTGCTGTATCTCTCGCTTCGCAACCTAAGGAATTCGTAACCTTTACCGAATAAGATCCAGGATTGGAAACCTGTATGCTTTGAGTTGTTTCCCCTGTACTCCAGAGGTACGTTGCTCCAGGGTTTCCAGCGTCGAGTGTGGTAGAACTACCAACACAAATATTCAAATCAGGTAATCCAATTGTGATGAGTGGTGCTATAGATATTTGAATAGAATCGGCGGCAGAAGCACCCCCTTGATTGGTTACTACTACTTTATATTTTCCAGCTTGTGTTACAGTCACGGTTCTGGTAGTTGCAATTTGTACATTATCTTTTGTCCATAGGTAAGTAGAACCCGGGTTTCCTGCATCTAACACTCTTGAAGAACCAAAACAAATGGTACCTGTTGGTCCTCCAATATTTACAATAGGTGCAGCTACTTTTTCACTTATAACATAAGTTGATTTAAAAATACTATCGCCAGAAGTACTGCTATTTCCATTTGCATGATTAAATGCACCATAAAATGTTACGTTACCAGTTCCTGCAGCTGGTGCCACCCAATTAAAGGACCACGACTTTACTCCACCACTTCCAGCTGTTCCTGAAGAAGTATGTGTTAAATATTTTCCTGCACCCGTTAACTTTGTTGCAGCACTCGTATTAATGAGAGTACCCACTAATGTTCCTGCAGTTGTTTGAGGTGAAATTTGAAAACCAAAAGTATTTCTGCTCGGACTAGATCGCACAGTAGCTGTTATAGTATATGTTGTACCTGGAACATAACCATCAGAAGGAATATTAGATGTAAAAACATTTGATTTAGTTCCTACTGAAAAACTAGAATGGCATCCCGAAACGGCACAGGTATTCCCACCATCGCCAGGTGATCCTGTAAATCCATTGGGTGCTCCACTCGAGTTACTGTGACCATTATTATAGATAGATCCAACAAATATGCTAATTAATGTTATCGTTAGCGATAAGGCTACAATTTTATTTTTCATAGGGTGTTCTAATTAAGGTGTTTATGCAAATTAATCAAATATAATACCGAAAATAAATAATCCCCAAGAAAATTAATAGGTAATAATATTTTATGCATAAAAAAAGCGCCTTGGTTTCCCAAGACGCTTTTAATATTTGTAAACTCTTCCTCATGAGCATACGAACTCACGAGCAAACGAGCATAAGAACTAGTCTTCTTTAGAAGCTAATAATGCTTCGTATTCTTCTTTAGAACCTACAATTAGTTTTTCGAATTTACGAACACCTGTTCCCGATGGTATTAAATGTCCAACGATAACGTTTTCTTTTAATCCACCTAATAAATCTATTTTACCATTGATAGCCGCTTCGTTTAACACCTTAGTAGTTTCCTGGAAGGAAGCTGCTGAGATAAACGATTTAGTTCCTAATGAAGCACGTGTGATACCTTGTAATAAAGGACGAGAAGTTGCAGCAACAGCATCGCGTGCTTCTGCTTGTTTTGCATCTTTACGTTTTAATACAGAGTTCTCATCGCGTAATTTACGTACACTAATAATCTGACCTGCTTTTAAGTTTGGAGAATCTCCTGGGTCAACAACAATTTTCTTGTCGTATATCCAGTTGTTTTCTTCCATAAACTCAAATTTATCTGCCGATTCTTGTTCCAAGAAAATAGTATCTCCTGGATCCTCGATGATTACTTTTTGCATCATCTGACGTACAATTACTTCAAAATGTTTGTCGTTGATTTTTACCCCTTGTAAACGGTAAACCTCTTGTACTCCATTCACTAAGTATTCTTGTACTGCCGAAGGACCTTTAATCGATAAGATATCTGAAGGTGTAATTGAACCATCGGATAATGGCATACCAGCCTTAATAAAGTCGTTATCTTGTACTAAGATGTGTTTCGACAATGGCACTAAGTATTTCTTGGTATTACCTTCTTTAGGTTCGATGATGATTTCGCGGTTACCACGTTTCACACCACCTAATGTTACTACCCCATCAATTTCAGTTACTACTGCAGGATTCGAAGGGTTACGTGCTTCGAACAATTCCGTTACACGTGGTAGACCACCCGTAATATCTCGTGTTTTTCCAGTTGAACGTGGAATCTTCACGATTACTTGTCCGGCAACAACCTTATCTCCTTTATCTACTGCGATGTGAGCACCTACAGGGATGTTGTATGATTTAATAACATCTTTCTTATCTAAGATTTTAATCGAAGGGTTCTTCGTTTTATCTCTTGAATCGATAATTACTTTTTCTTTGTGACCAGTTTGTTCATCTGATTCTTCGCGGAAGGTAATACCTTCTTCAATGAATTCAAATTCAACCTTACCATCAAATTCTGAAATGATTACCGCGTTGTATGGATCCCATCCGCAAATGGTATCACCTTTTGCTACTTTCTGTCCATCTTTCACGTATAAATGAGCACCGTAAGGTATGTTATTAGTCATAATCACACGACCAGTTTTCTCATCTACAATTCTAAATTCACCCGAACGACCTAAAACTACTTCTACATTACCATCTTCAGTTTTGTGAGTTACTGTACGAATACCTTCTAACTCTACTCTACCTTCGAATTTCGCAAGTATGGTTGATTCTGCAGCAATGTTAGATGCAGTACCACCCACGTGGAAAGTACGAAGTGTTAACTGTGTACCTGGTTCACCGATCGACTGTGCAGCGATAACACCAACAGCTTCTCCAATTTGAACCATGCGACCCGATGCTAAGTTTCTTCCGTAACATTTAGCACAAACTCCTTTTTTAGCTTCGCATGTTAATACTGAACGAATCTCTACGGCATCTACTGCTGAAGCTTCGATAGCTTTACCAATTTCTTCCGTGATTTGCTCACCACTTGATACTAATAATTCGTTTGTGATAGGATCGTAAACATCGTGTACCGATACACGACCTAAAATACGATCGTATAATGGCTCAACAATTTCTTCATTATCTTTTAATGCTGAAGTTAAGATACCACGTAATGTTCCGCAATCATCTGTATGTACAATCATATCTTGAGCAACGTCAACCAAACGACGAGTTAAGTAACCCGCATCGGCTGTTTTCAACGCTGTATCGGCCAAACCTTTACGCGCACCGTGAGTAGAAATGAAGTACTCTAATACTGATAAACCTTCTTTAAAGTTCGATAAAATTGGGTTCTCAATGATCTCTCCTCCTGAACCTGATTTTTGTGGCTTAGCCATCAAACCTCTCATACCACATAACTGACGAATTTGCTCTTTAGAACCACGAGCTCCAGAATCCAACATCATGTATACTGAGTTAAATCCTTGGTTATCCGTAGCCAATTGCTTCATCACGTTTTCAGTTAAACGAGAATTGATACGAGTCCAAATATCGATGATCTGGTTGTAACGTTCGTTGTTGGTAATGAAACCCATGTTGTAGTTACTCATTACTTCTTCAACTTCCGCAGTTGCCTGATCAATTAATTTTGCTTTTTCTGCAGGGATGGTTAAGTCTTGTAAGTTAAACGATAGACCGCCCTTGAATGCCATACGGAAACCTAATTCCTTAATGTCGTCCAAGAAGCGTGCTGCACGATCCATACCTGTAACCTTCACGATGTCGCCGATGATATCACGTAATGATTTTTTCGTTAACAACTCGTTAATGTATCCCATTTCTTGAGGTACTACACGATTGAATAACACACGACCTGTAGTTGTCTCAATTATTCTCTGTACATCTTCACCATTCTCTTTGGTATTTGTTTTTACCTTGATGTGAGCATGTAGGTCTAATTGTCCTTCGTTTAATGCAATTATTACTTCTTCTGGAGAGTAGAATACTCTTCCTTCACCTTTAACAATCTTACCTGGTTCTGTTTTACGACCTTTCGTCATATAGTATAAACCAAGTACCATGTCTTGTGATGGTACTGTAATAGGTGTACCATTCGCAGGGTTTAAGATATTGTGTGAAGCAAGCATTAATACTTGTGCTTCCAAAATTGCTGCATTACCCAATGGTACGTGCACCGCCATCTGGTCACCGTCGAAATCGGCGTTGAACGCTGTACATACTAATGGATGTAATTGGATTGCTTTACCTTCAATTAATTTAGGTTGGAATGCTTGGATACCTAATCTGTGGAGTGTTGGAGCACGGTTTAATAACACTGGGTGTCCTTTCAACACATTCTCTAAAATATCCCAAACGATTGGATCTTTGCGATCAACAATTTTCTTTGCCGACTTCACTGTTTTCACCACTCCTCTTTCGATCATTTTACGAATGATAAATGGTTTGAACAATTCAGCTGCCATGTCTTTTGGTAAACCACACTCATGTAATTTCAAGGTAGGTCCTACCACAATTACCGAACGTGCTGAATAATCGACACGCTTACCTAATAAGTTCTGACGGAAACGACCTTGCTTACCTTTCAAGATATCTGAAAGTGATTTTAATGCACGGTTACCTTCTGTCTTCACAGCGTTAACTTTACGAGAGTTGTCGAATAATGAATCAACAGCTTCTTGTAACATACGCTTCTCGTTACGCAAGATTACTTCAGGTGCTTTAATTTCGATCAAACGTTTTAAACGGTTGTTACGAATAATAACACGACGATATAAATCGTTCAAATCTGAAGTTGCAAAACGACCACCTTCCAATGGAACTAATGGACGTAACTCTGGTGGAATCACTGGAACAATTTTCACAATCATCCACTCAGGGCGGTTTTCAATATGTTTGTTAGCATCACGGAAAGCTTCTACCACTTGTAAGCGTTTTAATGCTTCGTTTTTACGTTGTTGTGAAGTTTCAGTATTTGCTTTATGTCTTAATTCAAATGATAACTCATCTAAGTTGATGCGCGAAAGCAAATCTTCTAATGCTTCAGCACCCATCTTCGCGATGAATTTATTTGGATCAGAATCATCAAGGTATTGGTTTTCTTTTGGAAGAGTATCTAATATGTCGAGATATTCTTCTTCAGTTAAGAAATCCATTTTGTTTACACCATCAGCTTCCTTAATACCAGCTTGAATAACTACATAACGTTCGTAGTAGATAATTAAATCTAAACGTTTAGTTGGCAAGCCTAATAAGTAACCAATTTTATTTGGCAATGAACGGAAATACCAGATATGAGCAACTGGAACAACAAGGGCAATATGACCCATGCGCTCTCTACGTACTTTCTTTTCTGTTACTTCCACACCGCAACGATCGCAGACAATACCTTTGTAACGGATACGCTTGTATTTACCGCAATGACACTCGTAATCTTTTACCGGACCAAAAATACGCTCACAGAATAATCCGTCGCGTTCTGGTTTGTACGTACGATAGTTGAT
>JACCDS010430175.1_pt1 | contig 42401 bp, 39 predicted proteins | sample 7446441 | NCBI WGS metagenome assembly JACCDS01 (sample SAMN15323445, study PRJNA562643) | freshwater metagenome | isolation source: river surface water | place: USA:Blue River Watershed | collected 2017-08-17 | reverse complement strand
GCGTTCGCATTCTCGGCGAAGTGAAGATGGAATTTGCTGATCTGCTGCGCCGCGCCGATGCGATCTTCATCGAAGAGCTGCGCAACACCGCGATTCCGCTGCCGCAGGAGCTGGCCGAAGGTGCGCCGGTCGGCCACTTCCACAAGAACTGGTATGACGCGACCAGCCAGGCTTTCGCGGTCTTCCTGCCGGTGAAATCCGTTGGCGTGATGGGCGACGGCCGGACTTATGAATACGTGGTCGCACTGCGCGCAGTGCAGACGCAGGATTTCATGACGGCGCATTGGGCGCATCTGCCGCATGAGCTGCTGGGTCGGGTGTCGAACCGCATCATCAACGAGGTGCGAGGTATTAACCGGGTCGTGTATGACATCAGCGGTAAGCCACCGGCAACAATTGAATGGGAATGACTTTCTCCCTCAGGAACTCCGATGGAAATTAAGGTCAACTTTCTCGACAAGCTACGTCTTGAAGCCAAGTTCGATGACTTCACGGTAGTTGCTGACCAGCCGATACGCTACAAGGGCGACGGATCGGCGCCGAGCCCCTTTGATTATTTTCTGATTTCATCGGCCTTGTGTGCAGCTTACTTTGTGAAGTTGTACTGCGTGACGCGCAATATTTCTACCGAAAATATTCGTCTGTCGCAAAACAATATCGTTGACCCGGAAGACCGTTATCAGCAGATCTTCAAGATTCAGGTGGAGTTGCCGCCGGATATACCGGAAGCGGACCGCCGCGGTATTTTGCGTTCCATAGAACGTTGCACCGTTAAAAAAGTGGTGCAGGCCGGACCGGAGTTTGTCATTGAAGAAGTCGAGAGCCTCGATGCCGATGCGCAGTCCTTGCTGAGCGTGACGACGACCTCTGACGCCCGCACCTATATCCCCGGCAAAGACCTGCCGCTGGAGCAGACGATTGCCAACATGACCGGCATTCTGGCCGACCTCGGCATCAAGATTGAAATTGCTTCGTGGCGCAACCTCATTCCCAATGTGTGGTCCTTGCATATCCGCGATGCGCACTCGCCGATGTGTTTTACCAATGGCAAGGGGGCGACCAAGGAAAGCGCGCTGGCATCGGCGCTGGGCGAATATATCGAGCGGCTCAATAACAACCATTTCTACGCCGGCGCCTTCTGGGGCGAAGACATGGCCAACGCGCCCTTTGTTCATTACCCGAATGAACGCTGGTTCAAACCGGGCGCTGACGATGCGCTGCCGGCTGAAATTCTGGATGCATACTGCCTGCAAATCTATAACCCTGATGACGAGTTACGTGCGTCGCACCTCGTAGATACCAACTCAGGCAATGGTGAGCGCGGTATCTGTTCGCTCCCTTATGTGCGGCAGTCAGATGGCGAGTTGGTATATTTCCCGACTAACCTGATCGAAAATCTCTTCGTCAGCAATGGCATGAGTGCCGGCAATACCCTGGCTGAAGCACAGGTGCAATGTTTGTCCGAAATTTTTGAGCGGGCAGTCAAGCGCGAAATCCTCGAAGGCGAAATCGCCTTGCCTGATGTACCGCACGATGTGCTGGCGAAGTATCCCGGCATCCTGGCCGGGATTCAGGGTTTGGAAGCGCAGGGGTTTCCGGTACTGGTCAAGGACGCGTCGCTGGGTGGCACTTACCCGGTCATGTGCGTCACCTTGATGAACCCGCGCACAGGAGGAGTGTTTGCATCCTTCGGCGCGCATCCCAGCTTCGAAGTGGCGCTGGAACGCAGCCTGACTGAATTGCTGCAGGGGCGCAGTTTTGAAGGCCTGAACGATTTGCCCCGGCCCACCTTTGAGAGTAACGCAGTCACCGAGCCAAATAATTTTGTCGAACACTTCATCGACTCTAGCGGCATTGTGTCCTGGCGTTTTTTCAGTGCGAAAGCGAATGTCGAGTTTGTTGAGTGGGACTTTTCCGGCCAGGGTGAAAACTCTAACGCGGAGGAAGCTGCCACGCTGTTTCGCATCCTCGAAGACATGGGCAAAGAAGTATACGTGGCGGTCCATGACCAGTTGGGCGCCACAGCCTGCCGGATTTTAGTGCCCGGATATTCGGAAATTTACCCGGTCGAAGATCTGATCTGGGACAACACCAATAAGGCGCTGTTATTCCGTGCCGACATCCTGAATTTGCATCGCCTGGACGATGCCAGCCTGGCGGCACTGTTGGAGCGTTTGGAAGACAGCGAGCTGGATGACTACTCTGATATCGCCACCTTAATTGGTATCGAATTTGATGAGAATACCGTCTGGGGGCAGCTCACCGTTCTCGAGCTGAAGCTGCTGATTCATCTCGCGTTGCAGGAATTTGAGGCGGCACACGATCTTGTGGGCGCCTTCCTGCAATACAACGACAACACGGTCGAGCGCGGATTGTTTTATCAGGCCTTGAATGCGGTGCTGGAAGTGATACTGGATGACGAGCTGGAACTGGACGACTACGTCGTTAACTTCCGTCGGATGTTCGGCCATGCCCGGATGGATGCTGCCATCGGATCAGTGGATGGCAGCGTGCGCTTCTTCGGACTCACGCCAACGAGTATGGCGCTGGAAGGGCTCGACCGGCACCACCGGCTGATCGACAGCTATAAAAAACTGCACAAGGCGCGCGCCGGTAGGTGGCTGGGTTAATCAAGCCCGCATATGCACTTCCTGCTGAGGGAATGGAATCTCGATGCCTTTTTCACGGAAGGTTTCGAGCAGCGCGCGATTGATTTTGCTGGTGGCTTCCGAGTAGTCAGGCACATGCACCCAGGGTTTGACGCCAATCTCGACGCTGAAATCACCGAAGCGGCTAATGCCAAAGAACGGCGCCGGATCCTGTAGCACAAGCGGGTGCTGGCTTAGCAGCGCGTCGATTTCGCGGAAGGTCGATTCCATGTCGCTTCCATAGGAAACGCTCACCGAGAGATCGAGCTGGCGAATTTTTCCATAGTTATGCATGATCTCGCCGACAATTTTTCGGTTGGGGATGATCACGCGCGAGCGATCCGGATGCCCCAGGGTCGTGCTGAAGAGTGTGATTTCCAGCACCTCTCCCTCTTCATGACCGATCGATAAATAATCACCAACGTGGAACGGTTGCGTGAAGATGATCGTCATACCGGCAGCGGCGTTGCCCAGAATTCCCTGCATCGCCAAAGCCACCCCGGCACCGGCTACGCCCAGTCCGGCGATCAGGGGTAACAGCTCAACCCCGAGATTTTGCAGCGCGATGATGGCAAACAAAAAGAACACGACCACCTGGACGATTCTCACCAGCAGAGCCATCACCGGAGGCTCGAGCTTGAACCTCTCAACAGCCTGCCTGGTGATCCGGCAGGCCCAGCGACTTACCATATAGCCCAGCGTCAGAATGGCAATGGCGACCAGTAATTTCGGGCCGAACCTGAGCGCCATATCCAGTGCTGTGTTCCGCATATGTTCCAGAGATTGCATCTGTTCGTCCATGAATCGCTCCGTCGCGTGAATTGTCATCGGCTGGTAACCGATTCAATTACTAAAAACGTTCTGATATGAGCATCATATCCAAATGCTGATCAGCCGGCGTACGCCGCAAAGGACAATCGGATCACCTTAGCGGCGCCGATGCGCTCGCACAGGCGGAAACTCTCGCCGATCAGCTTCGGGCGAGCCACAGGTACAGCAGCACAAGGATGGCGATGACCAGCAGGCCGGCGAGCGCGTGCATCCAGTCACGTCGGCTCGGCCAGCAGGCCAGCAGACATTGCGCGGCAACGAGCTTTAACGCGGCGCCGCCACCTGACAGTAAGGGCCATGATGCCGATTCCATCAGCATCCATCCGCTCGCCGGCAGCAGTGCCATCGGCGCGAGTCCGACCGGCACGCTGTTCCACCAGCGCAGCCGCGCGAAACTGACCGAACCCAACTCCCAGTCACCGTCAGCCTGCCGGCGCGGCAGCAGACGTAGCGATACCGGGCGTGCACCTGTGAGCAATCCGGCCACGTAGTGCAGCACTTCATGCGCGGCCGTGCCCGGCCACAGCGCGACGGCATATCCCCGGGGCCAGCGGCGCAACCAGCGCAGCAAACCCCAGAGCACTCCAAGCAGGGCCAGATGCGGTGCAAGCGCGAGCAGCGAGGAAAGCGAAGGAGCGGAGAGTGAAAGCTGAGGCATCATGAGTCCCCGATTCTACGCGCACGCTGTCAGCGATTGGCCGCATGGTAGGCTGTCACCACAGGTGTGCTGTCATCGTTCTTTGATGGACAGCGAAAAAAACCGGGCAATAACCAGAATAAAAAAGGAGATAAGTATGGCTAGGGAGCTGTATCAGGAAGACGCAACCACACTGGCTCGGCTGCTGGCGCAGCGGCAGGTCACCGCAGAGGCGGTATTGCGCTCTTGCCTGGAGCGAATCGCAGAGCGAGAACCACAGGTGCAGGCCTGGGAATTTCTTGATCAGGAAGCCGCGCTCGCGCAGGCGCGCGCGATTGACCGCGGCCCGTTGCGCGGTCTGCTGCATGGCGTCCCCATTGCCGTGAAAGATTTGTTCGACACCTTCGACATGCCGACTACCTATGGCTCGCCGATCTATGCAAACCATCGGCCGCGTGCCGACGCCGCCAGCGTTGCGCTGTGTCGCGCGCAGGGCGCGGTCATGGTGGGCAAGACAGTGACCACGGAATTCGCGACCTTCAAGCCCGGCAAAACGCGTAATCCGCACCGAAGCACACAAACGCCGGGCGGATCGTCCAGCGGCTCGGCCGCGGCAGTGGCCGACTGCATGGTGCCGCTGGCCTTTGGCTCGCAGACGGCCGCGTCGGTGATCCGTCCGGCAGCGTTTTGCGGCGTCGTTGGTTACAAGCCCAGCTTCGGGCTGATCAATCGTGCAGGTGTGAAAGCCTTGTCAGACCCGCTGGATACGATAGGCTTCTTCGCGCGCAGCGTCGACGACGTCGCGCTGTTCGCCGCAGCTACCAATGGCGCGCGTCTGGCACCCGATCTCACGTCGCCCGGCATGCCGCGCATTGCACTGTGCCAGACGCATGAATGGCCGTACGCCGATGAGGACACGCGCGCGGCGTTCGCGCATGCGCAGTCCGCGCTGGGTCGGGCGGGCGTGGCGATACGGGACCTGCAGCTGCCGCTGCTGTTTTCGCAGCTGCTGCAGGCACAGAAGGAAGTGATGGCGTTCGATCTGGCGCGCTCACTGGCGGATGAACGGCTGCGGCATCCAGAGCTGCTCAGCGAAGGGCTGTCGCAACTGCTTGCACAGGGCATGCAAGTACCGGCCGATCGCCATCACGCGAATCTGCAGCTGGCCGCCGCGGCGCGCGCGATGATACCGACGATGCTCGGCGATAGCGATGCACTGCTCGCACCGAGCGCCATCGGCGAGGCCCCGGGGCTGGAGCAGACCGGCGATCCTGTCTTCGGCCGCGTCTGGACGCTTCTGGGCCTTCCGTGCGTGCACCTGCCGTTCTTCCGTGGCCCCACCGGTATGCCGGTTGGGCTGCAGCTGATCGGCCAGCACGGCGAAGACTTCTCACTGCTGCGAACCGCACGCATGCTGTTACCGATGCTTGCAGGCGATTAAAGCAGCACGCTGCATCGGCATCCGCATCGCATACCTGTGGACTAAACACCGTCGCAGCAAGTAAATTAACGCTGCGTCAGCGGTGCGCGCCATTATCAATTCGGCATCTTGCTGATCACTGCCGCTTCGCATCCGAATAATCAAACGAACACGGAGACAATGCATGTCGCAACAAACCAAGTTCCTGCTTCCCGAGGACCGCATTCCGCGCAGCTGGTACAACATCCAGGCGGACCTGCCGAAGCCGCTGCCGCCGGTACTGCATCCGGGTACCTTGCAGCCGATCGGGCCGGCCGATCTCGAGCCGCTGTTCCCGATGGAGCTGATCCTGCAGGAAGTGTCGACCGAGCGCGAGATCGAGATTCCGGAACCGGTACGCGACGTCTACAAGCTCTGGCGCCCGGCGCCGCTGTATCGCGCGCACCGGCTCGAGCAGGCGCTGCAGACACCAGCGAAGATTTTCTACAAATACGAAGGCGTGAGTCCGGCCGGCAGCCACAAGCCGAACACGGCGATCCCGCAGGCGTTCTACAACAAGCAGGCTGGCGTGAAGCGGCTGACCACCGAGACCGGTGCAGGTCAATGGGGCACGTCGCTGTCGTTCGCCGGCTCGCTGTTCGATATCGATGTCACCGTGTTCCAGGTACGAGTCTCGTATGACCAGAAGCCATATCGCCGCGCCGTGATGGAAACCTACGGCGGTCGCTGCGTGGCGTCGCCGTCGAATGAAACGCAGTATGGCCGCCAGGTGCTGGCCGAGCGTCCCGATCATCCGGGCAGCCTCGGTATCGCGATCTCGGAAGCAGTCGAGATTGCCGCCACCAATGCGGACACCAAGTACGCGCTCGGTTCGGTGCTGAATCATGTGCTGATGCACCAGTCCATCATCGGTATCGAATCGATGGAGCAAATGGCGATGGCCGATGCGTATCCGGACGTTGTGGTCGGCTGCACCGGCGGCGGCTCGAACTTTGCCGGCATCGCGTTCCCGTTCATCGGTGCGGGTCTGCGTGGCGGTCCGAAGCCGCGTATCGTTGCCGTTGAACCGGCGGCCTGCCCGTCGCTCACGCGCGGCAAGTATGCGTATGACTTCGGCGATACCGGCAAGATGGCACCGCTGACCAAGATGCATACGCTCGGTTCGTCGTTCACGCCACCGGGCTTCCATGCGGGCGGTCTGCGTTACCACGGCATGGCGCCGCTGGTGTCGCACCTGAAGGAGCTCGGCCTGCTTGAGGCGACTGCCTACCACCAGACCGAATGCTTCGCTGCCGGTGTGCTGTTCGCCCGTCATGAAGGCATCGTGCCAGCGCCGGAAGCCAACCACGCGGTCAAGGGTGCGATTGAAGAGGCACTGCGCTGCAAGCGCGAGGGCAAGAGCGAAGTCATTCTGTTCAACCTATGCGGCCACGGTCATTTCGACATGGCGGCCTACAGCAATTACTTTGCCGGTAACCTGAAAGACGAGAACTACAACGAAGCCGAACTCGCGATGGCGCTGGCAGGACTGCCAAGCGTGCCGGAAGCGGCCTAAGCTCCGAGCCTTATCAGGCTTTAGCAAACAACTGAACACCGGGCGCTGCCCGGTGTTTTTTTATATCTGTTGTCCCGTAACACGCTCTCGCAAATGCCAGCCTATCGTCAGGGATTGCACAGACCCATGACAGCTTGGCTGCGTATCCTGAATCGCGAGGCTGGCCCAATTTTTCGAGCGCGGTGCGCCGCAATGGTCCGTATTGCGCGCCGAGGCGGTGAAATCTGAGCCTATGCCCACCGCTGATCCTGTGAACGGCCGTTTCGTGTACGACGAAAATGCGACCTCGCGCGTCAGCTCGGTGCTGACGGGCCAGGTGATCGGCTTGTCAGCTGGTGTGGGTGACGGCGTCTCGCGCGGCCAGTCCTTGCTGGAGATCGATTCCCCTGAGCGCGCACTTCAGCTGCATGAGCATGAGGTCATTGCGCGCAAAGAGCTCGAATTTGCCGAAGCGGACTACCAGCAGGCGTCGGCCGATGCGCGTCGCACGGCTGCGAAATCTGCAGGCGTCGGGCCACCAGAATAGAAAATTCGTGCTGCGTGCTCCGATTGCGGGCACCGTGGTCGAACGGCATGCAAATCCGGGGCAGGAGGTACGGCCCGATCTTGAGGCGCCGCTCTTCCTGGTCTCCGACGTCAGCCATCTGTGGATTCTGGTCGATCTGCCCAAGCACAGCCTCGCCAACGTTCATGTCGGGCAAACCGTCGCTGTCGAGACGGACACGTTTCCGGAGCAGCGCTTCACGGCAACCGTGGAACGCATCGGCGTTGCCGTTGATCCGGTCACGCGCCGCGTTCAGGTGCGCCCCGCGGCATTCGGGCCAAGCTGATTTCGCTGGGTGCGGTCAACTTCGGCATCATCATGTTACGCATATCGCAGCTGCGGCGCGCTGTGGTCGAGATGGGGCATCCGATCCTGTTTGCAAAGGCCATCATCATGGTTGCCTTCATACCGATCTTCACGTTCCAGCGGGTTGAGGGCAAGATCTTCGCGCCGGTCGCACTGACCTAATCGTTCGCGATGCCTGGCGCGGTATCGCGACTACGACCCATCCTGATGACGGCGCTGATGGCGGGCCTGGGTTTGCTGCCGGCGGCACTATCGCACGGTATCGGCTCCGAGACGCAACGCACGTTCGCTCTGGTGATTGTTGGCGGCATCGTATCGGTGGCCTTCTTCACCTTGCTGCTGCCGCTCGCTTATCCGTATTTCCATGATCGCCGCGCGGAAATCATCCCGCCGTCGACGACCTGACCCTCTGGCACAATACGGGGATTGCTGATGTCTGATTTTTATATGCACGTATTGCTGGTGGAAGATGACCTGGTGCTGGCCGACGGGATCGCCCGTATCCTGCGCGGTCACGGCATGGTCGTTGATGTGGTGCACAACGGCGATGAAGCCGATCGCGCGCTGGCCGCGCGCGAGGTCTCGGTGGTTGTGCTCGACATCGGGCTGGCCGGCATCGATGGCTTCGAGGTCGTACGCCGCCTGCGCGCGCGCAGATCGACGATGCCCGTCCTGCTGCTGACGGCACGTGACGATGTGCAGGATCGTGTGCGCGGGCTCGAGATCGGCGCTGATGATTATCTGGTCAAGCCCTTTGCAGCGCCCGAACTTGTCGCGCGGTTGAAGGCGCTGGTCCGTCGCAGCAATCCGCGTACTGTGGACCTACAGATTGGCAGACTGCAGCTGGATCCGCTTGCGCGGTGTGCCATGGTCAACGGGCAAACCATCGACCTGTCTGCGCGCGAATGGGCCGTGCTCGAATACCTGATGCAGAACGCATCACGCGTCGTGTCGAAGCAGCAGATCATCGATGCGATCCTGCCGTGGGGCGAGGAAGTCACGCTGAATGCGGTCGAGGTCTACGTGTCGCGTATCCGCGCGAAGATTGCTTCGGCCGGTATCACGATCAAAACTATCCGTGGCTTCGGCTACATGCTCGAACCCGGTCAGCCCCAATGAGCCTGCGCACCAAGCTGCTGAAGTGGCTGGTGATACCGCTGGTCGCAGTGAATTCGGTTGCTGCTGTCAGCGCTTATTGGCTGGCCTGGATACCGGCGCAATCGGCGCTCGACCAGAGTCTGGCCGATGCGGCATGGGCGCTGGTGCCGCATGTGCAGGAGTCCGGTAGTTCGCTGGAACTGAGTTTGTCGCAGCAGGCCGAGCAGGTGCTGCGCGTCGATCATTTCGATACGGTGTTCTTTGTTGTGCGCGATCGCTTCGGCCGCACGATCGCCGGCGACATCGATTTTCCCGAGCTCAGGCGGCCCGATAAGATGAATGTGCATCTCGCGTATCCGGCGCAAATGCGCGGACAGGACGTGCGCGCGATCACGCTGCTAACCGTAATTGCCGGTGAACCGATCACGATCGGTGTGGCCGAAACGCGCATTAAGCGGCAGCAGATCCGGATGCGTATCTTCTGGACGCTGCTCGGTATCGAACTGCTGCTGCTGGTTCTGATTCCTGCTGTGGTCTGGCTGGTGGTCGACAAGAGCTTTGTGCCGCTGAAGGCCTTGCGCGATGACCTTACCCGGCGCGGGCCGGATGACCTGTCGCCCTTGCCGGTGGAAGGTGCGCCGCAGGAGATCGCGCCATTCATTCGCGCAATCAATGATTTGCTGCGGCGCGCGCAGGACAGTGCGAAAGCGAAGCAGGATTTTCTGGCCAATGTCGCGCATCAGCTGCGTACGCCATTGGCGGGGTTTCGCGCGCAGCTGGAGTGGCTCCGTGGGCATCACCGGAACGACAGTGAGACGACGCAGTCGACGTCGATGATGCTGGCGTCGACCGATCGCATGGTGCGGCAGGCGAATCAGCTGCTGGCACTGGCACGCTCCGAGCCGGGCAGCGTGCTCCGGCAGCGCTTTGAACCGGTGGCGCTGGAGCGGCTGGTCGCCGAATCCGTTCAGCAGTTCGTCCGGCAGGCGCTGGCCAAAGATATCGACATCGGTTTCGACCTGCGCCCTGCGCAAGTGCACGGTGATACTTTCCTGCTGCGCGACCTGATCGACAACCTGGTCGACAATGCGATCCGCTACACACCGCGCGGCGGGGTGGTCACGGTCAGCTGTGGCACAGAGGACGGATACGCAGTACTGCGCGTCGAGGACAACGGTCCCGGCATTCCCGAGGCGGACAAGGACAGTATCTTCAACCGTTTCTACCGGCTCGACCAGACTCAGTCGGGCAGCGGGCTGGGTCTGGCGATCGTGCGCGATATCGCCATCGACCATGGCGCGGAGATCCGAGTCGGCGCCGGTGCGGCCGGTATCGGCACGGTCTTTCGCGTGGTGTTTCCCGCGCTGCAGGCGGAAGCCGCCGTATAATCCGGCTCCAGACCGAAACAGGCGCGCAGCCCGCATTCCCGTGACCTACAGCGTCAAAGAAATTTTTTATACCCTGCAGGGCGAAGGCGCGCAGGCCGGCCGGCCCGCGGTGTTCTGCCGTTTTGCCGGCTGCAATCTGTGGAGCGGCCGCGAAGAGGACCGCAACGATGCGATCTGCCAGTTCTGCGATACCGATTTTGTCGGCACCGATGGCATCAACGGCGGCAAATTTGCGTCGGCCGGCGCGCTGGCCGCGCAGATCGATGCGCAGTGGCCCGCCGCGCGGCCGCAGCGCAAATATGTGGTGTTTACCGGTGGTGAACCGCTGCTGCAGCTAGACCACGCACTGATCGATGCGATGCATGCGCACGGTTTCGAGATCGCCATCGAGACCAACGGCACATTGCCGGTGCCTGATGGCGTCGATTGGATCTGCGTAAGCCCGAAGCAGGGCGCTGCGCTGGTTGTCAGCCACGGCGACGAACTGAAGGTCGTGATACCGCAGCCAGCGCAAGACCTGACGGCATTCGAGCGGCTCGATTTCAGCCATTACTTCCTTCAGCCGATGGATGGCCCCGACAAACTGAACAACACGCAGCTGGCGATCGACACCTGCAAGGCCAATCCGCGCTGGCGCCTGTCGATCCAGACGCACAAGCTTTTACAGATTCCCTGAACTGATACCCGCGATGCTGACCATTACCCGCAAGCTCGAGTTTGATGCCGGGCACCGGATTCCTGACCATAAAAGCCAGTGCCGCAACCTGCATGGCCATCGTTACACGCTGGAGATAACGCTGGTTGGCAATGTGATTGAACAGGAGGGTAACTCCGACAACGGCATGATCATGGACTTCTCCGATGTGAAGTCACTGGCCAAGCAATACCTGGTCGATGTCTGGGACCATGCTTTCCTGGTCTACTCGGGCGATACCGCCGTGCGCGATTTTCTCGCTTCGCTGCCGGGCCACAAGACCGTGATGATCGACCGTATCCCGACGGTGGAGAACCTGGCCCGGACCGCGTTCGACATCCTGAAGGCGGTCTTCATCGACCGTTACGGCACCGGCCTGAAGTTGCACAAGCTCGTGCTGCACGAGACACCGAACTGCTGGGCCGAGATCCGCGAGGACTGAGTTGAGCGACTTGACCGACGAGGATTTCATGCGCATCGCGCTCGAGGCTGCCGGTCGCGCAAAAGTACTCGGCGAGGTTCCGGTCGGCGCAGTGCTCGTGAAAAATGGCGAAGTGATTGCCACCGGCTTCAATCAGCCCATCGGCAGTCACGACCCGACCCATCATGCCGAAATCGCCGCACTGCGCGCCGGTGCCGAAGCGCTGGGTAATTACCGGCTGCCCGGTTGCACGCTGTATGTGACGCTTGAGCCGTGCGTGATGTGCGCCGGTGCGATGATGCATGCGCGCCTTGCGCGCGTGGTCTTCGGTGCGTCCGACCCGAAGACCGGCGCCTGCGGCTCGGTGCTTAACTTGTTTGCGGAGGACAGGCTGAACCATCATGCCGATGTCACCGGTGGTGTGCTGGCCGGCGAATGCGGCACAATGCTGTCGAGCTTTTTTGCAGAACGGCGCCGGCAGGCGCGCAGCGAGACAACATGACCCGATCCCTGACGATAGGTGTGGTGGCACCGAGCGGCTATGCGCTGGATCCGCAGGCGGCTGAGCGCGGCTTGCAGCGCCTGCGCGAGCTGGGCCACACGGTCAGGGATTTCAGTGCCAACGACGCGCGCCATCAGCGCTTTGCGGCGACCGATGCGTCGCGCGTCGCGCAACTGCATGCGGCCGCAAGCGATCCCGAGGTCGAGCTGGTGATTGCGCTGCGTGGCGGCTATGGACTGTCCCGGCTGCTGCCAGACATCGATTTCGGGCTGCTGGCCGGCAGCGGCAAGCGCTGGGTTGGCCACAGCGATTTCACGGCGCTGCAGATGGGCTTGCTCGCGGCCGGTGCTAGCAGTTTCGCCGGACCGATGATCTGCGACGACTTCAGTCGCACTGAACCCAGCGAGTTCACGCAGCGGCATTTCTGGAATTGCCTGTGGCAGCCGTCATGCCGCATTAAGGTCGCCGCCGCGGGGAATCCGTCGGCAAAGCTGGCCGGTCCGCTCTGGGGTGGCAACCTGGCGATGCTGTGCCATCTGGTCGGCACGCGCTGGATGCCCCAGGTCGACGGCGGCATTCTGTTCGTGGAAGACGTGAACGAGCATCCCTACCGCGTCGAGCGCATGCTGCTGCAACTGGCACACGCCGGCGTGCTTGCGCGGCAGCAGGCGCTCGTGCTGGGCGACTTCTCCGGCTACAAGCTCGGCGACAACGACAATGGCTACGATTTCGCCGCGATGCTGGGCTACCTGCGCGAACGGCTCGACCTGCCGGTGCTGCAGGGGCTGCCATTTGGCCATACCCGCGACAAGCTGACGCTGCCGGTCGGAGCTGATTGCTTGCTTGAATCATCCTCTGACGGCTTTTCCCTCACGTTGAGCGCTTATCCGAACTTTGTCGGGTAAATAACACATTTCACCAGCCGTATTCGCTGGCAGGTTCAAGGGCGCTGGCTTCGGACCAGCCTGCCCGATGGTAAAATCCAGCCCTTTCGGTCTGCGGCGAATCACCTGCCGACCTCATTTCCTCATCCATTCTTCTCCCACAAGGTTTCCTCTTGCTTTCCACCGCCAATATCACCATGCAGTTCGGCGCCAGGCCGCTTTTCGAGAACATTTCCGTCAAGTTCGGCGACGGCAATCGCTACGGCCTGATCGGCGCCAACGGCTGCGGCAAATCGACCTTCATGAAGATCTTGGGTGGCGACCTCGAGCCGTCTGCCGGTAACGTGATGCTGGATGTGAACGAGCGTCTCGGTAAGCTGCGCCAGGACCAGTTCGCGTATGAAGAGATGCGTGTGATCGACGTGGTGATGATGGGTCACACCGAAATGTGGGCTGCGATGGCCGAGCGCGATGCGATTTATGCGAATCCCGACGCGACTGACGAGGACTACATGAAGGCTGCGGACCTCGAGGCGAAATTCGCCGAGTACGACGGCTATACCGCTGAAGCGCGCGCTGGTGAGCTGCTGCTCGGCGTAGGCATTCCGCTCGATCAGCACAGCGGTCCGATGAGCACGATCGCGCCCGGCTGGAAGTTGCGTGTCCTGCTGGCGCAGGCGCTATTCTCTAATCCCGACATCCTGCTGCTCGACGAGCCGACCAACAACCTCGACATCAACACCATTCGCTGGCTCGAAGACGTGCTGAACGAGCGCAACTCGACGATGATCATCATCTCGCACGATCGTCACTTCCTGAACCAGGTCTGCACGCACATGGCCGACATGGACTATGGCACGCTGAAGATCTATCCGGGCAATTACGACGACTACATGCTGGCGTCCGCGCAAGCTCGTACGCAGCAGCTGTCAGCGAACGCAAAGGCAAAGGAAAAAATCGCCGAACTGCAGGATTTCGTGCGTCGCTTCTCGGCTAACAAATCCAAGGCGCGTCAGGCGACTTCCCGCGCGAAGCAGATCGACAAAATTAAGGTCGAGGACGTCAAGCCTTCATCGCGGCAGAATCCGTTCATCCGTTTCGAGGGCGAGAAAAAGCTGCACCGGCTTGCGGTGGAGACGGAGAGCATCTCCAAGGCCTACGACCGGCAGATCTTTCGTAACTTCAGTATTGCGGTTGAGGCGGGCGAGAAAATCGCGATCATTGGAGAGAACGGCGCCGGTAAGACCACGCTGTTACGTTGCATCGGTGGCGATGTCTGCGGACTGACGCCGGACAGCGGCACGGTCAAATGGGCCGAGAACGCGAACGTCGGCTACATGCCGCAAGACCCGACCGATGAATTCGCAGTCGATAAGCCGCTGACGGACTGGATGGGCCAGTGGACGCAGGAAGGCGATGACGATCAGGCGGTCCGCTCTATCCTTGGCCGTCTGCTGTTCTCGGGCGACGAGGTGAAGAAGTCGGTCAAGGTGCTGTCCGGCGGTGAAAAGGGCCGGATGATGTATGGCAAGCTGATGCTGGGGCGTCATAACGTGCTGCTGATGGATGAGCCGACCAACCATATGGATATGGAATCCATCGAATCGCTGAACATCGCTCTGGAAAAATACGCCGGCACCCTGATATTCGTGTCTCATGACCGCGAGTTCGTGTCCTCGCTCGCCACCCGCATCCTCGAAGTGAAGCAGGGCGAGATCATCGACTTCCGGGGCACCTATGATGAATATCTGGCCTCGCAGGGCTTGCAGTAAGCAGCTGCCGGAGGATGATTATGGAAATCAAGACCGTCGAATTTGAAAGGCCTTCCGGCGAAGGCGCCCGTTGTGTTGCCTCCGCATGGGCCAGCGTGCCCGAGCCGCTGACGCTGCAGCAGCGTGCTGAGCTGAAGGATCGCGCACGCCAGCTGCTGAAAGACAAGGGTGCTGTCCTGGTGGCGCACTACTACGTCGATGCCGACCTGCAGGACCTGGCCGAGGAGACCGGTGGCTGTGTGTCGGACTCGCTGGAAATGGCGCGCTTTGGCCGCGACCATGCAGCGAAGACGCTGGTGGTGGCCGGCGTGCGCTTCATGGGCGAGACTGCGAAGATCCTGTCGCCTGAGAAGACCATCCTCATGCCTGATCTCAACGCGACCTGTTCGCTCGATCTCGGCTGCCCGGCCGATGAGTTCTCGGCGTTCTGCGATGAACATCCGGACCGCACCGTGGTCGTCTATGCGAATACCAGTGCCGCAGTGAAGGCGCGTGCGGACTGGATGGTGACTTCGTCGATCGGCCTCGACATCGTGAAACACCTGCATCAGCAGGGCAAGAAAATCATCTGGGCACCGGACCGCCATCTGGGCAGCTATATCCAGAAACAGACCGGCGCCGACATGCTGCTCTGGCAGGGCTCCTGTCTCGTGCATGATGAATTCAAGGGCATTGAGCTCGACCTGCTGCGCGCCGAGCATCCTCAAGCAAAGGTGCTGGTGCATCCGGAGTCGCCGGCGTCAGTCGTCGAGCAGGCCGACGTGGTGGGTTCGACATCGCAGCTGATTGCGGCTGCGGTCACGCTGGACGCGAAAGAATTCATTGTCGCAACCGACAACGGCATCCTGCACAAGATGCGTCAGGCTGCGCCGGGCAAGGTATTCATCGAGGCACCGACTGCGGGCAACAGCGCGACCTGCAAGAGCTGCGCGCATTGCCCGTGGATGGCGATGAATGGGCTGCAAAATCTGGTCGATGTACTCGAGAGCGGCAAGAACGAGATTGATATCGATGCGTCGATCCGTGAGGATGCGGTGAACTGCATTAACCGCATGCTCGATTTCGCGGCGGCGAAGCGTACGAAGGTGAGCCCATCATCCGATCTCGCCGCCGAGCAGAAGCTGTTCGCCGGCATTGGCCCGGCCTGATGGCAGCAGCATGAGTACACTGAAAAATCCGTTCGCGCCTTTCGACAAGGCGCTATCCGCCGCCTTTGAGGAGAACATTCGCGCCGCGCTAGTCGAGGATATCGGCAGCGGTGACTGGACCGCGATGCTGTTGCCTGATTCGGCGCAGGTGAAGGCGAGGGTGGTGGTGCGTGAAGACGCGGTCCTCTGCGGTGCGCCTTGGTTCGAAGGCGCGATGGCGCATGTTGATCCGCGTATTCGCATTGACTGGCATTTCGCCGAAGGCGATGTGATGCCCGCGCATGCCGAGGTGTGCAGCCTCAGCGGACCGGCAAGATCGCTGATGACAGCTGAGCGGCCGGCATTGAATTTTCTGCAGCTGCTGTCGGGGGTTGCGACGGCGGTCCGCGATTACGTGAAACTGATCGACGGTACGAAAGCTTCGATACTCGATACCCGCAAGACACTGCCCGGCCTGCGGCTGGCCCAGAAATATGCAGTACGCGTCGGCGGTGGCAAGAACCAGCGGCTCGCGCTGTATGACGGCATCCTGATCAAGGAAAACCACATCGCCGCAGCAGGCAGCATCAGCGCAGCGATGGGTGCTGCCCGCGCGCTGAACGCAGGTGTGTCCATACAGATCGAAGTCGAAAACCTCGATGAGCTGAAGCAGGCGCTGGACGCGGGGGCGACTTCGGTGTTGCTCGACAATTTCACGACCGACATGATGCGCGACGCCGTTGCCATGACGGCGGGCAGGGCGCTGCTGGAAGCGTCGGGTGGCGTGAATCGCGACAGCGTGCGTGCGATCGCTGAGACCGGTGTCGATCGGATTTCTATCGGCAGCCTGACCAAGGATCTGAAGGCTACCGATTATTCGATGCGAGTGGTCGGCTGAGCTTAGCGCCGCGCCGGCAGCTTGCGCTGGGGTGCAAGCACGGTCGGCAAGGCCTTCGGCAAGGTGTCCGGAAAGTCCAGGCTGTAATGCAGCCCGCGGCTTTCACGCCGCGACAGCGCGCTGCTGACGATCAGCGACGCCACCTCCACCAAGTTACGTAGTTCTAGCAGGTCACGTGTGATGCGGAAGTTCGCGTAGTACTCGTTGATCTCTTCCTTCAGCAGCGCTATCCGGTGCTGCGCGCGCTCCAGCCGTTTGGTCGTGCGCACGATGCCGACAAAGCTCCACATTGCGCGGCGTAGCTCGTCCCAGTTCTGCGTAATCACCACTTCCTCGTCCGCATCGGTCACGCGGCTTTCATCCCACGCAGGCAGCGTGGGTGATTTTTGTTTCGGCTGCGCCTCGATATCCAGTGCCGCGGCGCGTCCCAGCACCACGCATTCGAGCAGCGAGTTGCTTGCGAGCCGGTTTGCGCCATGCAGTCCGGTGTAAGCAGTTTCGCCAACGGCGTACAGGCCCTGAATGTCGGTGCGTCCGTGCAGGTCGGTCACGATGCCGCCGCAGGTGTAATGGGTTGCCGGCACAATCGGTATCGGCTGCTTCGTGATGTCGATACCCAGCTCGAGACAGCGCGCGTAGATGGTCGGGAAATGCTCTTTGAGGAAGGCCGCCGGCTTGTGACTGATGTCCAGATCGACATAGTCAAGGCCGCGCTTTTTCATCTCGAAGTCGATTGCACGCGCGACGATATCGCGCGGCGCGAGCTCGGCGCGCTCGTCATGCGACGGCATGAAGCGCTGTCCTGCCGCCGTGCCGGCGCTGGCTGGCAATTTCAGCAGCCCGCCTTCCCCACGGACGGCTTCGGTGATCAGGAAAGACTTCGCGTACGGGTGATACAGGCAGGTCGGATGGAACTGGATGAATTCCATGTTGGCCACGCGGCAGCCGGCACGCCAGGCCATCGCGATGCCGTCGCCGGTCGCGGTGTCCGGATTGGTCGTGTACAGGTAGACCTTGCCTGCGCCGCCGGTGGCAAGCACCGTCTGGTCGGCGGCGATCGTCATCACCTGATGACTTTCCACGTCCTGCACATACAGTCCGTAGCAATGCGGTGCGCCGGTACTGATGCCGAGCTTGTCGGAGGTAATCAGGTCGATCGCGATGTGCTGCTCGAGCAGCGTGATGTTCGGATGCTGCCTGACTTTTTCCTCCAGCGTGACCTGCACCGCATGGCCGGTCGCGTCGGCGGCATGAATGATACGGCGCTGGCTGTGGCCGCCTTCGCGAGTCAGATGAAAGCCGAGCTCAGCCTCGCTGTCGCGGGTGAACGGTACGCCCTGAGAAATCAGCCATTCGATCGCTTCGCGTCCATGGGACACGATGAAACGGGTCGCCGTCTCGTCGCACAGCCCCGCGCCGGCGACCAGCGTATCGCTGACATGCTGGTCGTGACTGTCATGCGAATCGAGCACGGCGGCGATACCGCCCTGGGCCCAGTCGCTCGCGCCGTCGCGCAATGATCGTTTGGAGATGAGGACCACCTTGCGTTGCTGCGCGAGGTGCAGTGCGACGGACAGTCCGGCGAGGCCGCTGCCGACGATGGCGACGTCGAATTTCATAGATGTTATGTTTTCTTGCGTCTCCGCACTATATGCGATTTGACAAATGAATGCGCGCTGTGTCGCACCGTTGCTCGCGATATCAGTGATTCAACGGGCGTCAATCGGGCGGAGGCTGATTCGGGGGGCGGGTTGGATGCGTCTCAAAAAATTGGTGAAATTGTCAGTTGCACCAATCTTCTCAAGTATAATGCGCAAGACGTTGAGGCTCAGGTAGTAGCGGTGCAGTATCAGGCTGTAATTCCTTACTTGGTTGAGACGGTCGTTCGGCGGTTTATCCGCCTTAACCAGGGGTCTTCAGACAAGACCCAACGAAAGGAAATGCAATGGCAACTGGTACTGTCAAATGGTTCAATGATGCAAAAGGCTTCGGTTTCATCACTCCGGATGCTGGCGGTGGCGATCTGTTCGCGCACTTCTCGGCTATCCAATCCTCCGGCTTCAAATCGCTGCAGGAAGGCCAGAAAGTAGAATTCGACGTCGTGAACGGCCCGAAAGGTCTGCAAGCGTCGAACATCAAGCCGGTCTAATCTCCGCGATTTGAACCGAAAGAATCCCTGCTTTCTAGCAGGGATTTTTGTTTTTTGCTTCTGTTTTTTGGTTACACGAGCCAGATCGGTTCGTGCGCACACTACCTGCTGTTGGCAGGTGCAGGAGCATTTCCTCCCTCCTTATTTTTCCGCCAGTAGTCGGGCTGTGCAAAAGCGCGCCTGAGGAAATTGACGAACGCGCGTATACGCAAAGGCAGATGCTGGCGCTGCGCGAATACTGCGTAAACGTCGTTACCGGGTGACGAAAAATCGTCAAGCACGGTTTCCAGCTGGCCAGACTCAATCTCCGTTCCCACTTCCCACATCGAGCGCCACGCGAGGCCCCGACCCGCGAGCGCCCAGTCATGCAACACCGCGCCGTCATTGCAGCCCATGTTGCCGCTGACCTTAATCGTCACGCTCTTGCCGTTCTGCCGGAAGGTCCAGCCGCGCTGGCTGCCTGCACTGGAGAACGCCAGGCAGTTATGCCGCGACAGTTCATCCGGCGATACTGGCCGTCCATGGCGTTTGAAATAATCAGGTGCACCAACGACCACCCGGCGGTTATCCGCCAGCTTCACACCGACGAGGCTGGAGTCGGACAGGTCGGCAATACGGATGGCGATATCGACACCTTCGCCAATCAGGTCCACGACCCGATCGTTCAGGTTCAGCGTGAGTATGACGTCGCGGTGCTCGGCGAGGAACGATGGAATCAGTGGCGCGACATGCTGACGTCCGAAGCCGGCCGGTGCTGATACCGACAGATGTCCGCTCGGCCGTGCGCTACGCTCGGAAACCTCCGCCTCGGCATTCTCCAGGTCATGCAGGATGCGCTGGCAGTGCTCCAGAAAGGCCAGCCCCTCGTTGGTCAGCGCGATTTTGCGTGTGGTCCGCTGCAGCAGTTTGACGCCGAGCCGCGCTTCCAGTGCGTCCAGCCGACGTCCAATGACCGCAGGTGCAATGCCTTCGGCGCGCGCCGCAGCGGACAGGCTGCCGCGCGATGCCACATCGACAAAGGTGGAAATTTGCTTAAACTGGTCCATGCGCCCGGTGATTTTTAACCAGAACGCAATGATAAACGGAATTCAGGTAGGTTTTTGCAGTTTTGAGGTTAAAGCGATTCGATATAGGCGCGCATGCCGGCCAGCAGCATCTCGATCGCAATCGCGGTCAGGATCAGGCCCATCAGCCGTTCAAAGGCCATCATGACTTTCTCGCCGAGTACCCGTTCAAGCCGCTCGGCCGACAACAGCACCAGCAGCCAGACCACGGCAACCAGCGAGATCACCGCAACATACAGCCACATGGCCATCCGCGCCTGCGAAGAGAACAGCAACACCGTGACCAGCGCCGACGGTCCGGCCAGCGCCGGTATCGCCAGTGGCACGATCAATGGTTCAGCTGAACCGTCTTCCGTACTGCCAAAGATGCCGCCCGGTTGAGGAAAGACCATGCGCAGTGCAATCAGGAACAGGATCACGCCGCCGCCGATACGCAGCGAGATCTCGCTTAGCTGTAAAGCATCGAGAAAGGGCCGGCCGATGAACATGAATACCAGCAGCAGTCCGAACGCAATCAGGCATTCTCGAACCACGACGAGATTGCGCCGCTCCGGCGCGACCTGTCTTAGCGTGCTGACGAACAGCGGTACATTACCGAACGGGTCGGTCACCAGCAGCAGCAGGATGAAGGACTGGAAGAAGCTTTCGGTCATGGCGGCCCCGGCAGGTCAGTTCGGGCTAGCATGCCACGAAAAATCATGCTGAGTGCCGGTCGGCTCAGGGCTGCTTTGGGGGAATCGATGAAAGAACCGCGTTCGCGGCGGCGTCGCCATCTGCTACTCGGGGGAGTCGGCGCAGCGGGTGCAATGATGATCGGCTGGAGTCTGCTACCCGTGCGTCAGCGACTGCATGCACCGCCGCCGCAGGAGTTGCCGCCACAATCGTTCCCTCTGAATGGCTGGGTGATGCTGTCGACCGCGGGACGCGTGACTGTCATGCTGGCCAAAAGCGAAATGGGTCAGGGCATCATGACCGCACTGGCGATGCTGGTGGCTGAGGAACTGGATGTGCCGCTGTCTGACGTGGACCTGATGCAGGCGCCACCCTGCGCACTTTATGGCGACATCACGATGGTTCCGGATGGCCTGCCGTTCCGGCCGGACGATACCGGTTACCTTGGCCGCAGTGCGCGCTGGATCACGCGCAAGGTGATGCGTGAGCTCGGCCTGCAGATGACAGCGTCGTCGTCGAGCGTGAAAGACAGCTGGCTGCCATTGCGCGAGGCTGGCGCGGCGGCGCGAGCACGCTTGCTGGCGGCGGCAGCGCAAGCCTGGCATGTGCCTGTAGCGCAATGTCGAACCGAAGCGGGGCAGGTACTGCATGCCGACGGCCGCTCGCTGGGCTATGGCGAGCTGGCCACGCGTGCGGCCGCGATGAGTGACCAGGCGTTTGCGATGAAGCCGCTGCAGGACTTCCGTCTGATCGGGCAGCCGTTGCCGCGTATCGATGTGCCTTCGAAGACCGATGGCAGCGCCCGTTTTGGCATGGATGTGCGTTTGCCAGGCTTGCTGTATGCGATGGTCGCGATGGGCCCGTCCGCCAGCGCACGACTGCTGTCATTTGATTCGGCTTCATTGGCTGGGCTCGACGGGGTGGTGCGGCTGATTCCACTGGAAGCGGATCGCTCTGGTGCACCGGCGGCCGTGGCCATCGTTGCGAGGTCGCGCTGGTTGGCCATGCAGGCGCTAAACAGGCTGGTGGTACGTTGGCACGAGGAGGCAGAGGGCGCGCGCGGTAACGCTGGCGCGGCTGACGCGCTGCGAGATGCACTCGACAAGGACGATGGATTCACGTTTTACCAACGCGGCGAGCTGTCGCATGCGCAAGGCGCCGGCACGCGCACGATCAAGTCCGAATACAGCGCGCCGTATCTCGCACATGCCGCACTTGAGCCAGTCAACTGCACCGCGCAATTCAGGGAGGGTCGTCTTGCGCTCTGGGTGCCGACGCAGGCGCCGAGCTTCGCTATCGCGGCCGGTGCGCGCGCAGCCGGCGTGCCCGAGCGTGCAGTGGATCTGCATATCACCCAGCTCGGCGGCGGATTCGGTCGCCGGCTCGACAATGACATGGTCGTGCAGGCCGCCGCGATTGCGCGTGCACTCGGTGGTCCGCCGGTACAGCTGCTATGGACACGCGAGCAGGATTTCACGCATGACTTTTTCCGACCAGCGGCGATGGCAAGCTTATCAGCCACGCTCGATCGCAACGGACATGTGCTGGCGCTGCGGTCATTGTCCGCGTCCGGCGCACCGGTTCGGCAGCTGCTGCAACGCGCGGTCGGCTTGCCGCCGGTATGGCCGGACAGGACGACGGTGGAAGGCCTGTTCGACCATCCGTACGACATACCGAATCAGCAGATCCGGCATCGGACAGTGGAGTCTCCACTGCCGCTGGGGCCGTGGCGCTCGGTCGGCTATTCGCACAATGTCTTTTTCCGCGAGAGCTTCATCGATGAACTGGCTTGGGCTGCCGGTAGCGACCCGTTTGCCTTCCGTCGCCGGTTGCTGTCGAGCCGGCCCCGCCATCGTGCGGTACTCGATGCCGCGCTTACGCTAGCCGGCGCGCCGTCTTTCGGACGGGCTTTCGGCATCGCGCTCAATGAATGCTTTGGCAGCATCGTCGCGCAGGTCGCCGAGGTGTCGATCGATGAATCCCGCATTCGTGTGCACCGGATCAGCTGTGCTATCGACTGCGGGATTATGGTGCATCCGGACGGTGTCAGGCAGCAGGTCGAATCGGCAGTCTGCATGGGACTCTCGGCAGCACTGCATGAGCAGATCACCACCAGCGGCGGCCGGATACAGCAATCAAATTACGCGGATTACCCGACGCTGAGGGGGTGGGAGATGCCGGAGATCAGCGTGGTGACTCTGCCGAGCACTGCGCCGCCGGAAGGCATGGGCGAGCCGGCGACGCCGCCGGTCGCGCCGGCGGTCGCGAATGCTGTATTTCGTCTGACCGGGAAGCGCCTGCGCAGCCTGCCGCTGACGTTGACGTGAGCGATGGTCTGATCAGGTGACGGTGGAAATGACGACGACAACGACAAATGGCGCTCAGCAACCGAGCTCGGCCAGCCGCGCGCGCAAATTGCATTCGCGCTGCCATTGCCGGCGCTCGGGTGTGCTGGCGGCTTCGCGCGCGAGTTCGTCGTCACCGCGCACGATCTGCGCGGACAGCAGCCGAGCCACCTGCCGTGGCTCGGGCAACATCGTGCCGTAAAACGCGACGATATTGCCGCGCTGCATCAGGATGGTCGGGAAATTCTCGACATCGAGGTCGCCGACCAGATCGGCCTGGTCCTCGATATCGATCCAGGTGAACTGCACGTCGGGGAATTCGGCGGCCAGCGCCTCGAAGCCGGCGCGATACTGCTTGCAAACGTCGCACCAGCCGGCACAAAGGCAGGCAACGATCCACCTACCGGCGTCGAGCGCAGCGGCCAGCCGGGAAAAGTTTTCAGGCGCAAGGAAAAGTGAGCTCATGCAAGAATTCTACCCGATGGCACGCTTGGTAAAATGGCGTCCATGTCTTCCCAGCCTCCCACCATCATCGCGATCGAAACCTCGACTGAGCTCGCCTCTGTCGCCTTGCTCCACCGCGGCCAGTTGCAATCGCGCGAATCCTCCGGCGTGCTGACGCACTCGGCCGCCGTACTGCCGCTGCTGCAGAAGTTGCTGGCCAATGCCGGCATCACGGTCGCAGACTGCGATGCGCTTGCCTTTGGCAGCGGCCCCGGCTCGTTCACCGGCGTGCGTACCGCCTGCGGATTAGTGCAGGGCCTGGCCATCGGTGCGGATCGCATGGTGGTACCAGTCGTCACCCTGCTGGCGATGGCTGAATCGGCGCGCGCCATCGGTGCCGGTGACGATGTGATTGCCTTACTCGATGCGCGAATGGGCGAGCTCTACTGGGCACGCTTTCGATATGAGGGGGAATGGCAAACCATCAGCGAGCCGGCACTGGCGCAGACGACGGGGGTGAGAGTCGCAGAAGGCCGGCCTGCAGTCTGCGGCAATGCGCTGCTGGCTTATCCGGATGGGTTTCCACAACTGCACGGACTGACACAGCTGCCGGAGATCGTGCCGCATGCAAGTGCAGTCGCGCAACTGGCCGTGCGTAGTCTGGCACGTGGCGAATCGGTAGCCGCGCGCGACGCGCAGCCGCTTTACCTGCGCAACAAGGTGGCGCTGACCACCAGCGAGCGCATCGCTGCTGCCGCAGTAAAAGCGTCGGGCAACACGGCAGGGGCGGCTGCGTGAGTTCCGTTCCGTACCTGTCGCGCTATAGTGCGCCGCTGGCTTTCGGTACGATGCGCGCGAATGATGTCGAGGACGTGGTCCGTATCGAGAACGATGCCTATCCCTTTCCATGGACCCGCGGAAATTTCCTCGATTCTCTGGCCAGCCGCTATCCCGCGTGGGTCGCGCGCGAGGCCGATGGACGGCTGGCCGGTTACTTTCTGTTGATGCCGGCGGTCGATGATATGCACCTGCTGAACATCACTGTACGTCCGGATCTGCAGGGGCAGGGCGTCGGCCGGCAGTTGCTCGACAAGGTCTGCGCACTGGCGCGTGACGCCGGCATGGGCTCGGTTCTGCTGGAAGTGCGGCCGTCGAACCAGACCGCATTGTCGGTCTACAGGCACGCCGGCTTCACGCAAATCGGTGTGCGCAAAAGCTATTACCCGGCCGCAGAGAATACACGCGAGGATGCGATTGTGATGCGGCTGAACCTGCATGCGGAGACTGCATGAATCCGGCGCAGCTCGCACGGCTTCAGCAGATGGGTCTGGGCCCGGTCTGGAGGCTCAGGACCGCCGCGGCAACAGCCATACCGCATCCGCCCGCACCGGCCGAAGACATCAACGCGATGGACTGGGACACGCTCGAAGCCAGCGTGCGGTTGTGCACTCGCTGCGGACTGTGTCAGGGACGTAAACATGCGGTGCCCGGCGTCGGCGACCGTCAGGCGCGCTGGCTGTTTGTGGGCGAAGGTCCGGGCCGTAATGAAGACCTGCAGGGTGAACCCTTTGTCGGGCCGGCTGGCAAGCTGCTCGACAACATGATGCGTGCGCTTGGTCTGGCGCGCGGTGACAACACGTATATTGCCAATATCGTCAAATGCCGTCCGGTCGGTGCAGATGGCCGTGACCGTCCGCCGGCACCCGATGAAGTGTCAGCCTGCATGCCTTACCTGCAGCGGCAGATCGCACTGATCCGGCCGGGGGTGATTGTCGCGCTGGGCAAGACCGCAGCCGTATCGCTGCTCGGCCTGGGCGAAGACACCTCGCTGGCGAGTCTGCGCGGTCCTGTGCGCGATTACGCGGGCATACCGCTGGTCATTACTTATCACCCCGCCTATCTGCTGCGCAAACCGGTCGACAAGGCCAAGACCTGGCGCGACCTGTGCACTGCGAAACATCGGCTCGATGGACGCTGAGACTGCACCGCTGTATTCAGGCAGCGGCTTTCAGACGACGTTCCACCAGCGCTGGCCTACGCTGCGCAATTCGCATTTGCGTGCGCTGGCCTGGCTGCTCGATGCCCCCGACCTGCTGGATGCCGCAGCGCCGCGCTGGCAAGGGCGGATCGCGCAATTGCCAGCACACGCGGCCGACGAGGCGCGCGACTGGCTTTTGCAGCTGGAGTGCGATCCACAGGCGCTCGATACCTTTCTAAATGTGCATCGCTTCACCCGGCTGGGCCGCTATGCGGAGAATTTGCTGGCCTGGTATTTCCGTTATCGGGGCATTCTGGTCGAGCACGGCTTGCAGGTACGCGCCGGCAAGAACGACACCGTTGGCGAGTTCGACTTCCTGTTGCGACAGGGCGATGCACTGCTGCACTGGGAATTCGCCGTCAAGTTCTATTTGCTGTGCTCGGACGATCCGTCGCTCGCCGGCGTGCAGCAGGCGGATTATTTTGTCGGCCCGAATCTGTCAGATACGCTCGGCAAAAAGATTCGCAAGACCCTCGAGCGGCAGCTGCTGCTTGGCCAGCACCCAGCGGCACAGGCGCTGTTGCCCGAAGCCTTATCCGGCGCGCAGGCCTTGATGAAAGGCTGGCTGTTCTACCGTCGAGGTGACGCGCCGGCGCTGCTGAAGGCAGGGGTGTCGGCACGGCATTGTCGTGGCTGGTGGTGTACCGTCGATGAGCTGGCGGCCCATGTTGCACAGGCCGATGATGCCGTGTCGATCATTCCTCGCCTGGCGTGGATGGCGCCGGCGCGGCTGCCGCTGGAGGCGGGTCGGCCAGTCGACGAGATCCGGCAGGCCTTACTGCAAGGCTTCGAGCAGGACCCGATGCCGGTGATGGTGGCCGTGCTCGAAAGGCAAAGCGATGAATGGCTGGAGCGGGAGCGCGGTTTCGTGGTGCCCGACCCGTGGCCAGAGCGCGCCGGCGAGCGTGTGCGTTGCTAGAAGGCGGGCGGGCCGGAAAGTCATAGCGCCGGAGGCAGCGCAGCGAACGGCTCAGGTACCGAAGTGCTTCTGCTCACCGATCAAGTGCAGCGAATCGTATTCGCGCTGGTTGCTCGCATGACGCCGCATCACCAGCCACATGATCGCCGAGACGAACAGACCGAACAGCACGATCACCGCATTCACATGCACGTCGAACTTCACCAGCAGTGCATACAGCGCCAGCATCATCAGAATCGACAGGTTCTCGCTGAAGTTCTGCACGGCGATCGAATGACCAGCACTCATCAGCACATGGCCGCGGTGCTGCAGTAGCGCATTCATTGGCACGACAAAATAGCCAGACAATGCACCGATCAGCACCAGCAGCGGATAGGCTACCGGTACGGATTCCACCATGGCCATCACGCAGACAATGATGCCCATTGCAAATCCCATCGGCATCACCGTCAGTGATTTTTTCAGCGGCACACGTCTGGCCGCAGCCATCGCGCCGAACGCCACGCCAAAAGCCACGATGCCCTGCAATACCGCCGCCTTCGCCAGCGGCATGCCAAGCGCGGTCTCGGCCCATTTCAGCACGATGAATTGCAGCGTCGCCCCAGCACCCCAGAACAGCGACGTTACTGCCAGCGAAATCTGGCCGAGCCGGTCACGCCACAAGCTGACGAAGCAATGGGAGAAGTCGAGCACCAGCCGCCACGGTCCGTGTTCCTGGCGAGGATAGTGGGCGGTGGTCTGCGGAATTTTTAGGTTGAATGCAGCGGCAGTAACGTAGGACAGCATGACGATACCGAGCGCGATTTCAAGTGACAAACTGAGTTCCAGCACGCTGACCGGCAGCATCGCGGCGATCGCCGCGGCGAACTGTGTGCTGACCAGCGCGCCGCCCAGCACCGTGCCGAGGATGATCGACAGCACAGTCAGACCTTCGATCCAGCCATTCGCCATCACCAGTTTTTCCGGCGGCAGCAATTCGGTCAGGATGCCGTATTTGGCCGGTGAATAGGCTGCGGCGCCGAACCCGACCACCGCATACGCGAGCAGCGGATGCACGCTGAAAAACATCATCAGGCAGCCGGCGATCTTTACCAGATTGGTAATGAACATCACCCGGCCTTTGGGGTACGCATCCGCGAAGGCTCCGACAAACGGCGCGAGCACAACGTACGAGAGCACGAAGAACAACTTGAGCATCGGCGTCATCCAGTCCGGTGACTGAATGGAAACCAGGACGGAAATCGCGACGATCAGCAGTGCGTTATCGGCCAGCGACGAGAAAAACTGCGCTGCCATGATGGTGTAGAAGCCGCGGTTCATTCAAATGATTTTCTTGCGGTGGGGCTGGCGGCATGCTTTATACCATGAAATGGAATGATGGCCTGTCAGCCGGCGGGCGGCGCGTCCCCGCTCCGGTAAAATGCAGCCTTTCACCTTTGCCACCGCATCTTGTTCCTGATGTCACGTCCGCTCGTTGCTGTTACCGATATTGATGCGATGCGCTCCAACCTGGCCGTTGCGCAGGGCAGGATGCCCGGAGCCCGGGTGTGGGCAGTGGTCAAGGCCGATGCGTACGGCCATGGCCTGCACAATGCGCTGCGCGCGTTCGAGCCCGCCGATGGACTGGCATTGGTCGAACTCGACCGTGCAGTGATGCTGCGTGAACTCGGCTGGCGCAGGCCCGTCTTGCTGATGGAAGGCATGTTCGACCGTGCAGAGCTGGCGACCGTTCGGGACTGTCAGCTGGAAATCGTCGTGCACAACGATGAGCAACTGGCGATGCTGGCCGAGGCCGGCCATGCGTCGATACCGGTGCATCTGAAAGTGAACACCGGCATGAACCGGCTCGGATTCCATCCGACGCGTGTGCGCGAAGTCTTTGCGATGCTGAAGGGAATGCCTTCGGTGTCGCGCGTGTCTCTGATGACGCATTTCGCGAACGCCGAAAATCCTCAGGCCACATTGAGCTCCGGGCTGCAGATGCAGCGCTTCCTTGATTGCACTTCCGGACTGGAGACGGCAACCAGCCTGCCGAACTCGGCCGCGTTGTTGATGGCAAAGCATCCGTTGCGCACCGACTGGATACGCCCCGGCGTGATGCTGTATGGCGGCGTACCCGGCAATGGCTCGCCTGAGCTTTACGGATTGAAGCCAGCAATGACCTTGCGCAGCGAACTGATCTCGGTGCAGGAGCTGCAGCCGGGTGACAGCGTCGGCTATGGCAGCGTCTTCAGCGCGGAGGTACCGATGCGTGTCGGCGTGGTCGCCTGCGGTTATGCGGATGGCTACCCGCGACACGCACCGACCGGCACACCGGTGCTGGTCGATGGTGTGCGTACACGACTGCTGGGGCGGGTATCGATGGATATGCTGAGCGTGGACCTCACGCCGGTTCCGCAAGCGCGCGTCGGCAGCGCTGTCACGCTCTGGGGTGAAGGGCTGCCGATCGACGAAGTCGCCGAGGCGGCCGGCACCATCGGTTATGAACTGATGTGTGCGATCGCGCCGCGTGTGCGCCGCGCCGTTCAGGACAGCCGGAGCAACTAAGTGCCTCCAAAAAAAACCTTGCTGGCTAGGCGCGCCGCCGCAGACAGTACGACCTGTACGGCAAGGCGGCGCAACGACGCTAGCGACGTTTTTTTAGAGGCACTCGATGGCTAAGGCGAAAACCAATTACACCTGCACCGAATGCGGTGGAGTCAGCAATAAATGGTCGGGGCAGTGCCCGTCCTGCGGCAAATGGAACACCCTGGTCGAGACCGTCATCGAGGTCGGTGGCAACCGCTTTTCGACCCAGCCGCAAGGACTGGTGCAGGGCGCGCCGGTCATGAAGCTCGCGGAGATCGCGGCAGCCGACGTACCGCGCTATCCGACCGGCATCGATGAATTCGATCGTGTGCTCGGCGGTGGGCTGGTGTCCGGCGGTGTGGTGCTGATTGGCGGCGATCCTGGCATCGGCAAATCGACGCTCTTGCTGCAAGCGCTGGCGAATCTGTCAAAGATAAAAAAGGCGCTGTACGTCAGCGGCGAAGAATCCGGAGCCCAGGTCGCGCTGCGCGCAAGGCGGCTGGCGATCGATGCGGACGACCTGCAGCTGCAGGCCGAGATCCAGCTGGAAAAAATCCTGAACACGCTGGCAGAGCACAAGCCCGAAGTCGCGGTAATCGATTCGATACAGACTTTGTACTCCGATGCGCTGACCTCGGCACCCGGTTCGGTTGCGCAGGTGCGCGAGTGCGCGGCACAGCTGACACGCGTCGCAAAACAATCCGGTATCACGATCATCATGGTCGGGCACGTGACGAAAGAGGGCGCGCTGGCCGGTCCGCGTGTGCTCGAGCACATTGTCGACACCGTGCTGTATTTCGAAGGCGACACGCACTCAAGTTTCCGGCTGGTGCGCGCATTCAAGAACCGCTTCGGCGCAGTCAACGAGCTCGGCGTATTTGCGATGACTGAAAAGGGACTGAAGGGTGTGTCGAATCCTTCCGCGTTGTTCCTGTCGCAGCATGATGCGCAGGTGCCCGGTTCCTGCGTAATGGTCACGCAGGAAGGTACGCGGCCACTGCTGGTCGAGATCCAGGCACTGGTCGATGCATCGCATGTGCCGAATGCACGCAGATTGTCCGTGGGTCTCGAGCAGAACCGGCTGGCGATGCTGCTGGCGGTGCTGAACCGGCATGCCGGCGTCGCGGCCTATGATCAGGATGTATTCATCAACGCTGTCGGTGGCGTGAAGATCACTGAGCCGGCGGCCGATCTCGCGGTGCTGCTTGCGATACAGTCGTCGATGCGCAGCAAGCCTTTGCCGCGCGGACTGGTCGCGTTCGGTGAAGTAGGACTTGCTGGTGAAATCCGCCCCGCACCGCGCGGTCAGGAGCGTTTGCGCGAAGCAGCCAAGCTGGGTTTCTCAATCGCGCTGGTGCCGAAATCGAATCTGCCGAAGCAGAAAATCGAAGGTCTGCAGGTGATCGGCGTCGAGCGGATCGATGAGGCGATGGCGAAGGTCAGGGAAGTAGGATGAGCTGAGTTATCGCCAAATTTGCCAATGATCGATCAGCATTATCGGTTTATTCGATTGGATTAATCTGATCCTGCATGTGGCTGGTCATGCATTCATGGATCGTGCAAGTTGCTGCAAGTCGTCGTCCTCAAGTTTGCGGACGACTCGACTTGCGAGTTTCAGGTCAATGGCGGCCTTGAAGCTTCTTCTTCTCCATTGCACGAGGTATCCAATGATAACCACTAGTGGTCAGTCTCTGACCGATCTGCCCGCGCCGGCACCCATCCCATTGCATCTCCTTCTAAACGAAATCAGCACTGCACTTCAAGCCCAGGAGGTCAAACCAGCTTCTCTGGGGGTTGATGTGTGGACGACCAGCGCTCAGTCGACCTGGCATGGCAATGCGCTTCCTCCCTGCGGTGCGATCAGTCAAGTCGTCTACTCGCCAGGCTATCACCCGTGGGACTTGGCAGCCGGGATTCCGGCCGCTCAGCCACTGGCGAACGCAAGGCCCAGTTGGCCCAGTTTTGCCGCGAAATTAGCGGAAGTTGAAACGTCAGATTTGGCGTTAGTGGGGATAACGCAAGGTGTCGCTAGTCACCTGGAGCTGCACCTTATTTAGGAGGCTCTATCAAAACGCCGCTGGCCGCGCTGACGACGTCTTGCCAGCGGCCGGATGAGACAGTGTTCGGGCGGCAATGAGTCCGCTTCGTACAGCGCTCTCAATCGTTGCGGGATATTCACCCGCCGTGTAATCACCTGCCAGCCATAATCCCTGATGTGACGTTGCGTTCAGCGGACGGGTCAGCTCAGGCCTGCAGGCGAAAGTCGCGCGCTTTTCGGCAATTGCCTTGCTCCATATCGGCGATGAAAGTTCTGGCATTTTCAGCGCGTGCGCCAACTGTAATGCGACGAACTGCTCCAGCCCATCGATGTGGTTTGCCATGTCTGCCGCACTGATTACGACCGCGAAAAGTCCTGCCTGTGAGGGATCGAGCTGGCCGCGGTCAAATACGAACTGTCCCCAACGGTTATGGGCAGCATCATCCATCAGCGCCAGCATGGGGTAAGGCAGGCGTACCGAGGCCGCGTATTGCAGGTAGCAGGTCGAGATCGCTTCGTAGCTGAAGTCGAGAGTGCGGCCGAGCGTAGGGTCGATACGTTCCAGCAGGCTTTGCGCGTTCGACGCACAGGTAGCCACGACCACCTGCTGGTAACGCTCTTCGCCAGCGGCCGTGCCGACAATCCAGTATTCGCCAGCTGGCGTAATTGATGTCACGCGCGCGCCCATCATGGCGGTACCGCCATGCTTTCGCAGCCACGCGATGGCTGCCTCAGGGAACAGCATCGATAAATTCACGCGCGGCAGCAGCATGTCCGAAGCGCTACGACTTGCACCCAGGCTGTCGCGCAGCACCGCGAGGAAAACTTTTGCAGACGCGCGCTCTGGCGGAGTGTTCAGCGCGGCGATACACAGTGGCCGCCACATCAGCTTCGTCAGCCGTTCAGTCTGACTGAAACGATCGAGCAATTCCGCGACGGTACAATCGGTATTCAGCTGCCAGCCCATCCAGCGCGCGGCGCTGCTAAAGCGTGCCAGCGACAACTTGTCGCTCATCGATAGCCCGCGTGCGCGCAGCACGCCGACAGCCATGTGCCATGGCGCAGGCAGTCGCGCGGCAATCAGGTCCATACCGTTGCTGCCTGCCGGATAGCGCATCTGCAGCGGCAGTCGCAGCAACGACTCCGAGGGCTCCAAGCCAACAGTACGCATCATCTGCAAGGTATCGCGATAGGCACCCAGCAGGATGTGCTGGCCATTGTCGAGCGTGTGGCCCTGATACGCGATACGTCGTGCGCGTCCGCCGGGAATGCGGGCGGCTTCATACAACGTGACTTCGAAACCGCGCCGCGCGAGCTCAACTGCCGCCGCACAGCCGGCCCAGCCTGCGCCGATGACGGCGACCGTCGGCTTGCTCATGTCAGCCGCGCACCCAGGTCTTCCACGCCAGCCACAGCTTGCGCAGCGGCGTGAGCGATATCCGGTGCTGCAACACGCGATAGCCATCACGTTCTATCTCGACGAGTATTGCACGGTATATCGAAGCCATAATCAGACCGGCGCGCTGTGCACGCCGGTCCTGCGACGGCAGCAGTGCGAAAGCCTCGTCGTAATAGCCTTGTGCGCGCTCACACTGGAAGCGCATCAGTCGCTCGAATGCTTCGCTATGCTTCGCATTCAGAATGTCGGAAGCCGGCACGCCGAATTGCTGGAGCTCGGACACGGGCAGGTAGATGCGGCCGCGGCGCGCATCTTCACCGACATCGCGGATGATGTTCGTCAGCTGGAATGCGAGGCCCAGCTTTTCTGCGTATTGCAGCGTACGTTCGTCGGTGTAGCCGAAGATGCGTGCCGACATCAGACCGACCACGCTGGCCACATGCCAGCAGTAACGTTCCAGCGCGATGAAATCGAGATAGCGGGTCTGCGTCAGGTCCATCTCCATGCCGTCGATCACGGCCAGCAGGTGGTCGCCGCGCAGCCCGTAAGTGTCCAGGCAAGGCTGCAGTGCCTGCGTGACCGGATGGGTCGGGTGGCCGGCCAGCGTCTGTGCAACTTCCTTGCGCCACCACGCGAGGGTGGTATGGGCAACTTGCGGATCGCTGGTCTCGTCGACGACGTCATCGACTTCGCGGCAGAACGCATACAGCGCCGTGATCGCGCGCCGCCGTTCGGGCGGCAGGAACAGGAAGCTGTAATAAAAACTGGATCCGCTTTGCGCCGCTTTCTGCTGGCAGTATTGTTCCGGGGTCATGGGCGGTGCTGTGAAGATTCGGAGATCGTCATTCGATGTGGCCCGCATGCTATACGACAAAGCGCAGCGAGCGCCAGCCCAGCAGCAGCCAGTCGGCCTTGCCCAGCGTCGGGCGGCGCCCGAAAACATCGAAGCCGACGACCTCGATTTTCTCGAGGATGCGCAAGCCGCCCAGCACGACCAGCCTCAGCTCCCAGCCGATGCGACCCGGCAGCCGGCGCGCCAGCGGTGCGCCGGACAGCATCATCTGCCGTGCGCGATCGACCTGGAATTGCATCAACGCCTGCCAGCGTTCATCGACTCGCCCTTCGGCGATCTGATCTTCGTCGATACCGAAGCGGCGCAGGTCTTCCTGCGGCAGGTAGACGCGCGACTTCTGCCAGTCGATCGCCACATCCTGCAGAAAGTTGATGATCTGCAGCGCGCTGCAGATCGCATCGCTTTGCTTTAGCGACTCCGGCGCCGATTCGCCGAATAGCCCGAGCATGATGCGGCCCACCGGATCGGCCGAACGGTGGCAGTAGTCGAGCAGCGCGTCGAAGCTCTCATAGCGGGTGGTGGTGACGTCCTGCGTGAAAGCAGACAGCAGGTCGCGCAGCGGCCGGGTGGATAGCCCGCGCTCCTGCAACGTCGCGCGCAGTGATACGAACAGCGCGGATTGCGGCGTCGTACCGGCATCGATGCGATCGAGCTCTTCCCGATAAGCCTGCAGCGCGGCGACCCGTTCAGCCGGCGTGGCATCGCCTTCGTCGGCGAGGTCGTCGGCGCTGCGGGCGAATGCATAGATCACCCGGACCGGTGCACGCAGCGACGGGGGCAGCAGCAGTGAACCGACCGGGAAGTTTTCGTAATGCGAATTTGGCATGAAGCGAGTGAGCGTGAATCAGGGCTTAGGTGAAGTCATGCGCGTGTGCTTTCAGGCTGGCAAGCTTCGTTATAATTGCTGAACACAGAGTCATTAAGCGATCAGGGGACGGGACAGGTGTTAATCCCCGACGTAACTTAGCCCAGCAGAACCGGCCAGTGCCGGCCGAATAGTAAAGGATAAAACGTGCTCGACCATGTCACCGTGCGGCGCCTCTCAGGCGCCTTCTGTTTTTCCGCCGTACTTACTGCAGCGCTTGTTATGGCTGGCTGCTCAGAGAAAGTGGAAAAAACCGAAGACATTCGTCCTGTACGCGCGATGCTGGTGGCGCCGGCCTCGGGTCAGGCCGTGCTCGAGCTGGCCGGCGAGGTCGTGCCGCGGTATGAATCGCGTATCGGATTTCGCGTGGGTGGCAAGATCGTTTCGCGCAAGGTCGAGGTCGGCTCAACGGTCAGGCGCGGGCAGGTCCTGATGCAGCTTGACCCGTCGGACCTGCAGCTTTCGCATGCGCAGGCGAAGGCAGCGGTTGCCGCGGCGGAGAGTACGCTGGTACTGGCGCGGGCCGATCTTGAACGCCACCGCGAACTGCATGACAAGAACTTCATCAGTCGTGCGGCGCTCGATGCGAAGGAAGCCGCATTCAAGGCCGCCCGCTCCGGTCACGAGCAGGCACTGGCCGGCCTGGGCGTACAGGCGAACCAGAGCAGCTACACGACGTTGGTCGCCGATGCGGATGGCGTCGTTACCGCGCTCGAAGCCGAAGCCGGTCAGGTCGTCAGCCCGGGCATGCCGGTCGTGCGTATTGCGCGCAGCGGCGATACCGAGGTTCGTATCAGCATTCCGGAGGATCAGGTCGATGCACTCAGGGAGGGCACGACCGTCACGGTGCGCACCTGGGCAAATCCCGATAAGCCGGTTGATGGCCGTATTCGTGAGGTTGCGCCGGCGGCCGATCCGGCGACCCGAACCTTCGCCGCGCGGGTCACGCTGCCCAATGCAGGCAACGAAGTACGTCTCGGCATGACAGCAACGGTGGCGTTCAGCGCCACGACGCAACCGGCGATCCGCCTGCCGCTGACGGCGCTGTACAACGACAAGGAGCAGACCTCGGTCTGGGTGGTCGAGCAGGGCAGGGTCCGCCGTGTGCCGGTGCAGCTCGCAGGTGCCGCCGGCAATGAACTGCTGGTGGCGTCCGGCCTGAATCCGGGGCAGACCGTGGTGACGGCCGGCGTAAACCTCCTGCACGAGGGTCAGAAGGTCAGCATCCTCGTCCAGCCGCCCAAGCCGGCGCCGGCCGGAGCCGCGAAATGAAAGGACGCCTGAATCTGTCGCGCTGGGCGCTGGAGCACATACCGTTCATCCGTTACCTGATGGTGGTGCTGCTGCTGGGCGGCGTGCTCAGCTATGAAAAACTCGGACAGGACGAAGACCCGCCATTCACTTTCCGCGCCATGGTCGTGCGGGCGTACTGGCCGGGTGCGAGTGCGGTGCAGGTGGCCGAGCAGGTCACCGACAAGCTGGAGAAGAAGCTGCAGGAGACGCCGTATATCGACAAGATCCGCAGCTACTCCAAGCCCGGAGAGACGCTGATCATTCTCGAATTGCTGGAGTCGACGCCGCCGAAGGAAGTGCAGGGCGTCTGGTACCAGGTACGCAAGAAGATCGGCGACATGGTCTACACGCTGCCTGCGGGTGTGCAGGGACCGTTCTTCAATGACGAGTTCGGCGACACCTTCGGCTCCATCTTCGCGGTGTCCGGCGACGGCTTCACGATGGCCGAGGTGAAGGACTACGCAGACTTCGTGCGGCAGCAATTGCTGGCCGTGCCGTCGGTCGCGAAGGTCGAGATGTACGGCGTGCAGCCGGAGAAGATCTATATCGAATTTTCGACCAAGAAGTTCGCGCAGCTCGGCGTGCCATTCGAGGTGATCGTCCAGCAGATCAATGCGCAGAATGCGGTGCAGGGCAGCGGCGTGCTGGTGACGCCAACCGACAACTTGCAGGTGCGCGTGTCCGGCCAGACCCGTACCGTGAAAGAGTTGGAGGATATGCCATTGCGGATCTATGGCAATACGCTGCGGCTCGGCGACTTTGCCACCGTCAAGCGCGGCTACAGCGATCCGCCACGCGACAAGATGCGCTACAACGGCAAGGAGGTTGTCGGCCTCGGCGTGTCGATGATGAAGGGCGGCGACATTATCAAACTCGGTCGCGCGCTGGACCAGACGGCAGCCGACATTCAGGCGCGACTGCCCGTGGGCATCACGCTCGAGCGCGTGGCCGACCAGCCACGCGCAGTCAGCGCATCAGTAAATGAATTCCTGAAAGTGCTCGCCGAAGCGGTACTGATCGTGCTGGTGGTCAGCTTCGTGTCGCTTGGCCTGCACACTCGCCCCTTCCGCATTGATGCACGGCCCGGCCTCGTGGTCGCGCTGACGATACCGCTGGTGCTGGCGGCGACCTTTCTGGCCATGCGTATCTTTGGCATCGACCTGCACAAGATTTCGCTCGGCGCGTTGATTATTGCGCTGGGACTGCTGGTCGATGACGCGATCATCGCGGTTGAGATGATGGTGCGGAAAATGGAAGAGGGTCTGTCACGCTTCGATGCAGCGACTTTCGCCTACACATCCACTGCCATGCCGATGCTGACCGGCACGCTGATTACCGCGGCCGGCTTCCTGCCGATCGGCTTCGCGAAATCAATGGCTGGCGAATATACGTTCTCGATGTTTTCGGTGAACGTGATTGCCTTGCTGATTTCCTGGTTTGTCGCCGTGCTGTTTACACCGTACTTAGGTTATTTGCTGCTGAAGGTGAGGCCGGCAACGAATGCGGATGGCCACCATGAACTGTTCGACACGCCTTTCTACACGCGGCTGAAGCGCGTGGTGAACTGGTGTGTCGAATGGCGCAAGACAACAATACTGCTAACGCTCGCAGGCTTTTTCCTCGGCGTGTTTGGTTTCCGTTTCATCGAGCAGCAGTTCTTCCCGGACTCGAGCCGGCCGGAACTGATGGTCGAGCTGTGGCTGCCGGAAGGTTCGTCCTACCAGGCGACCGAGGCGCAGGTGAAGAAATTCGAAGCCTTCATTGCGCAACAGGCCGGCGTCGAGAGCGTGACCGCGTATGTCGGCACCGGCAGTCCGCGTTTCTACCTGCCGCTGGACCAGATTTTCCCGCAGTCAAACGTTGCCCAGCTGGTTCTGCTGCCGAAGGATGCGGCAACGCGCGATGCGCTGCGACTGAAAATCATTGATGCGTTCCGCAAAGATTTTCCGGAGGTGCGTGGCCGAGTGAAGCTACTGCCGAACGGACCGCCGGTACCCTATCCGGTGCAGTTCAAGGTCACCGGCCCGGAGATCGCGGTGGTACGTGATTTCGCCGACCGGGTGCGCGCAGTGATCGAGAAAAATCCGAATGCGATCGGCGTCAACGATAACTGGAATGAGTCGGTGAAAGTGCTGCGTATCGACCTCGACCAGAACAAGCTGCGCGCGATCGGTGTCACGTCGCAGACGGTGATGCAGGCAGCGAACACTATCTTGTCGGGCACGACGATTGGCAGCTTCCGCGAGCGCGACAAGCTGATCGACATCGTGATTCGTCAGCCGGTGGATGAGCGTTCGACGATCACAGCACTCAATAGCGTCAGCATTCCTGTGGGTGGTGGCCGCGCGGTGCCGCTGTCGCAGCTGGCCACGCCGCATTTTGTCTGGGAGCCCGGCGTCGTCTGGCGCGAAGGCCGCGACTGGGCGGTGACGGTGCAATCCGATGTGGTCGATGGTATTCAGGGGCCGACGGTATCGGCGCAACTCGATCCGCAACTCGATCCGATTCGTGCCACGCTTCCAGCCGGCTATCAGATCAAACTCGCCGGCGCGATTGCGGACAGTGGCAAGGCACAGGATGCCATTGCCGCCAATGTGCCCCTGGTGATCTTCATCGTGTTCACGCTGCTGATGCTTCAGCTACACAGCTTCTCGCGCTCGCTGCTGGTGTTCCTGACCGGGCCGCTGGGCATTGCCGGCGCTGCAGCGGCGCTGCTGATCTTGCAGCGGCCGTTCGGCTTTGTTGCGCAGCTGGGCGTGATTGCACTCTTTGGCATGATCATCCGGAACTCGGTGATCCTGGTGGATCAGATCGAACAGGACAGGGCGCAAGGCATACCGGCGTGGGACGCGATCGTCGGCTCGGCGGTGCGTCGCTTCCGGCCGATCCTGCTGACCGCAGCAACGGCGGTGCTGGCGATGATCCCGCTGTCGCGCTCGGTATTCTGGGGGCCGATGGCGGTCGCCATCATGGGTGGCCTGATCGTCGCAACGCTGCTCACCATCCTGTTCCTTCCTGCGCTGTATGCGGCATGGTTCCGGGTGAGGCGGCCGACCTAGCGCAGGCGCGGGAATTAAGCGGCAATTAAAGGTAGCGATTTTTTGGGGCGTCTTGCGTTTTTTCCAGTAAAATTCGTGGCTGAAGTCAAATGCCACTACCATGGCAACGCAGGGCGACCGCTTTGACGCAGGGTCGCCCTTTGCATTTGTTGAAACGGTGCCTGGGCCCGAAAGGCCGCAGGGCATTGCCGCGAGGATGGCGAAATTGGTAGACGCACCAGGTTTAGGTCCTGACGCCAGCAATGGTGTGGGGGTTCGAGTCCCCCTCCTCGCACCAGACGACTTGATTAACATTTTTGGACGATTCACATGGCCACTGCAGTCGAAACACTGGAAAAACTTGAGCGCCGCATCACGCTGACCGTGCCGCTGGCAGAAGTCAACGAGGAGGTCGAGAAGCGCCTGAAAGTCCGTGCGCGTACCGCGAAGTTTCCGGGCTTCCGTCCTGGCAAAGCACCGCTGAAGATGGTCGCAGCGCAGTTCGGCGCGATGGTCGAGAGCGAAGTGCTGAACGACAAAGTCGGCCAGGCGTTTGGCGATGCGACCGCTGAAAATAACCTGCGTGTTGCCGGTTTCCCGCGCATCGAGCCGAAGGCCGACGAGAAAGTCGACAACGCACTGGTGTTCCAGGCGACGTTCGAGGTGTACCCGGAAGTGAAGCTGGGTGACCTGGCCGGCGCTGAGGTAGAGAAGAGTGCCGCAGCGATCACTGATGCCGAGATCGACAAGACCATCGATATCCTGCGCAAGCAGCGCGTGCACTACCACACCAAGGGTGAGGCAGGCGCGCATGGCGATGGCGGCCCTGATACGTCGGCGCAGAATGGCGACCGAGTGACCGTGGACTTCGTCGGCAAGATTGACGGCGTGGAGTTCACCGGCGGTAAGGCAGACGATTTTCCGTTCGTGCTTGGCGGCGGCCAGATGCTGAAAGAATTCGAAGACGCCGCGATTGGCATGAAGACGGGCGAGTCGAAGACTTTCTCGATGACTTTCCCCGAGGACTATCACGCCAAGGAAGTGGCCGGCAAGACTGCGGAATTCACGATCACGATGAAGAACGTCGAATGGGCGCACATGCCCGAGGTCGACGCCAACTTCGCGAAGAGCCTGGGTGTGGCCGATGGTGACCTGCAGAAGATGCGTGACGATATTCGCGCCAATCTCGAACGCGAAGTCGGAAACCGGATCAAAGCCCGCACCAAGACGAGCGTGATGGATGCGCTGATCAAGGTCGCCGAACTCGACGTGCCGAAAGCGCTGTTGGAGCAGGATGCCGAGCGCCTCGCGGAAATGACGCGCCAGGACATGCGCCAGCGTGGCATCAACGTGAATGACATGCCGTTCCCGACCGACCTGTTTACTTCGCAGGCTGACCGTCGCGTCCGTCTTGGCCTGATCCTGTCCGAACTCGTGAAGACCCATTCGCTGCAGGCGACCGCTGAGCAGGTCAAGGCCTTCATCGACGACCTCGCAAAAGCCTACGAGGATCCGCAGCAGGTCGTGAAGTATTATTTCGGCGACCGCAATCGTCTCGCTGAAGTCGAGGCTCTGGTCATTGAAGAGAACGTGGTGAACTTCGTACTGTCGAAGGCCAAGGTTGCCGAGAAGGGTGTGTCCTTCGATGAATTGATGGGTAATTGATCGTCCGGTATTTGATCGTTAGTTCGTAACGCCTTTTGGCGTTGCGCTGATAGACGGCCGCGAGTTTGGTTACACTACCGCTTGCGGCCGTTTCATTTCTGATGGCCACGACTATCATCCAACAGGAAAGACAATGACTGACTTCCATCGCAAATCCGCCCTCGACACTGACATGCTCGGCATGGTGCCGATGGTGATCGAGCAGAGCGGCCGTGGTGAACGTGCCTATGACATCTATTCGCGCCTGCTAAAAGAGCGCGTGATCTTTCTTGTCGGCCCGGTCAATGATCACACGGCGAACCTGGTTGTCGCGCAGATGCTGTTTTTGGAAAGCGAGAATCCGGACAAGGATATTTCGCTGTACATCAATTCTCCGGGTGGGTCGGTCTCTGCCGGTCTCGCCATTTACGACACGATGAAATTCATCAAGCCGGATGTATCAACGCTGTGTACGGGGCTGGCCGCATCGATGGGTGCGTTCCTGCTGTCGGCCGGCGCCAAGGGCAAGCGCTTCTCATTACCGAACTCGCGCATCATGATTCACCAGCCCCTGGGCGGCGCGCAGGGACAGGCAGCTGACATCGAAATTCAGGCGCGCGAAATTCTGTATCTGCGCGAACGCCTGAATATGATCCTGGCAGAGAACACCGGCCAGAGCATTGAACAGATTGCGAAAGATACGGACCGCGACAACTTCATGTCGGCTGAGCAAGCCGTCGAATACGGCATGATCGACAAGGTACTGACGCACCGCGGCTAATCACCGCAAGCCCGATCGTTCACCGTAGCGCCGGCCAGCTAGTTGTTGATCCGCAACTAACTGGCCGGCGTGTTCGTTGCGGAGCGGGATGACGGAATCCCTATTCAAAGGTAAGATCGAACACCTTTACGTATATACCCAGTCCATGTCCGATAAGAAGTCTTCCAGTGGCGAGAAGTTGCTTTATTGCTCATTCTGCGGCAAGAGTCAGCATGAGGTGAAGAAACTGATTGCCGGTCCGTCGGTGTTCATTTGTGATGAGTGTATTGACCTGTGCAATGACATCATTCGCGACGAGGCTGCAGCAGTAGACTCGGTTAGCCCGAAGTCTGATCTGCCTACACCGCAGGAAATTTTCGATCTGCTCGGCCAGTATGTGATCGGGCAGGATCCCGCCAAGCGTACGCTCGCGGTCGCCGTCTATAACCACTACAAGCGGCTGCGTCACCTCGGCAAGAAGGATGACGTCGAGCTGGCCAAGAGCAACATTCTGCTGATCGGCCCGACCGGCTCAGGCAAGACGCTTTTGGCGCAGACGCTAGCGCGGATGCTGAATGTGCCTTTCGTGATCGCCGATGCGACCACGCTGACCGAGGCAGGTTATGTCGGCGAGGATGTCGAAAATATCATCCAGAAGCTGCTGCAGAACTGCAATTACGAAGTCGAGAAGGCGCAGAAGGGCATTGTCTATATCGACGAAATCGACAAGATCTCGCGTAAATCGGATAACCCGTCGATTACCCGCGATGTGTCAGGCGAGGGCGTTCAGCAGGCACTGCTGAAGCTGGTCGAAGGTACGATGGCCTCCGTTCCGCCGCAGGGTGGACGCAAGCATCCGAACCAGGATTTCGTGCAGATCGACACGACCAACATCCTATTCATTTGCGGCGGCGCGTTCGACGGGCTGGCGAAAATCATCTCCGATCGCTCGGAAAAGAGCGGCATCGGCTTCTCGGCGACCGTCAAGAGCAAGTCCGAGCATGCCGACAGCCAGAAGATGTCGGCCGTCGAACCGGAAGACCTGATCAAATTCGGCCTGATTCCGGAGCTGGTCGGACGACTGCCGGTGATTGCGACCTTGTCCGAGCTGACCGAGGAAGCACTGATTCAGATCCTGCTTGAGCCGAAGAATGCACTCATCAAGCAGTATTCGAAACTGCTGGAGATGGAAGGTGCCGAGCTCGAAGTTCGCCCGGCCGCGCTGCATGCGATCGCGAAAAAGGCGCTGGCTCGTCGTACCGGTGCGCGCGGACTGCGTTCGATCGTCGAGCACTCCTTGATGGACGTGATGTTCGACTTGCCGAACCAGCAAAATGTCGCGAAGGTCGTGATCGATGAAAACACGATCACGAACGGCGCGAAACCCTTGCTCATCTACCATGAGCAACCGAAAGTATCGGGAGCGAAATAAAACAAGGGCGCCTGAAAGGCGCCCCAGACTGTTGACAAACCCCCACAAGGCCTTCCGTTCGAGGAAGGCCTTGTTCATGATGGCGTCCATGCTCAAGACGCCGACTCCCCATCAACACGCGCTGGAAATGGTCACGCTGGAAGAGCTGGTTCCGG
>JACCDS011408623.1_pt1 | contig 42422 bp, 43 predicted proteins | sample 7446441 | NCBI WGS metagenome assembly JACCDS01 (sample SAMN15323445, study PRJNA562643) | freshwater metagenome | isolation source: river surface water | place: USA:Blue River Watershed | collected 2017-08-17 | reverse complement strand
GAATTTCTGCCGGAACAATCACACCGCCGCCGCCGCCAAACACTTGAATGTGTTCGCCACCGCGTTGGCGCAGCAAGTCGACCATGTATTTGAAATACTCAACGTGGCCGCCTTGGTAGGAGCTGATCGCAATGCCTTGAGCGTCTTCTTGCAAAGCTGCAGTCACCACTTCATCCACCGAACGGTTGTGGCCCAAGTGAATCACTTCGGCGCCCATGCTTTGCAAGATGCGGCGCATGATGTTGATGGCGGCATCGTGCCCATCAAACAAACTGGCGGCGGTGACAAAACGGACTTTGTTGGTCGGGCGGTACTCGGCCAAAGCTTTGAATTCAGCGGACAGATCGGTCATGGTTGTCTCTTGGTGCGTGTGTTTGACGTTGACGTAAACGTCAATCAAGAGACGCATCTTAATCGCTACCGGCTTTCCTGTCACTGACGCTTTTGCTGAGGCAAAATGCGACCCAAAAGTTATCATTCAGCCCCGATTCAAAGGAACCCGCCATGACGACCTCTCCCAGTTCTTTGCCAACCGGCGTGCATGCCGCTGCTGGCTATGCCGGTGACATCAGCCCGGCCACGGCCTGGGCTTGGGTGCAGGCTGGCGAGGCGGAGTTGGTAGACGTGCGCAGCGATGCCGAGCGCGCTTGGGTGGGTTTTGTGCCGGGCGCCCATGCACTGGCTTGGAAGCAATGGCCCGGCATGGCGTTGAATCCAGCTTTTGATGCCGGGGTGCAAGCCTTGGGCGCGAGCGGCAAAAAGCTGGTGTTGTTGTGCCGAAGCGGTGTGCGCTCTATTGCCGCCGCCCAGCGCGCCACCGAGCTCGGCTTGCAGGCCTACAACATCTTGGAAGGCTTTGAGGGCGACCCCAATGCCGACGCGCACCGCGGTTTGACCGGGGGTTGGCGCTTTCGCGGCTTGCCTTGGCAGCAAAACTGAGCGGTAAGTCTGGGGTCTGAGCCTTGCGTGACGCAGGCGTTCGTGGGCGAGCGATAGACTGAGGCCATGAATTCACCAGTTCAACAATTGCTCAGCCGCATCGAGGCCAAGCGAGAAGAGGTCACGGCCCTGACGCAAGACTTGGTGCGCATTCCCACGGTGAACCCGCCGGGCGATGCCTATGAAACCTGTGCGCACTTCATCGGCGAGCGGTTGGCCAAAAAAGGTTTTGCCGTCGAGTATGTCCGGGCTCATGGCGCGCCCGGCGACAGCAACAGCCATCCCCGCACCAATGTGGTGGCTCGCTGGCAAGGCGCAGGCTCAGGTGAGTGCGTGCATTTCAACAGCCACATCGATGTGGTCGAAGCCGGTCCGGGTTGGACGGTCGATCCCTTTGCCGGTCATGTGGCGCAAGGACGGGTCTATGGGCGCGGCACTTGCGACATGAAGGGCGGCTTGGCCGCCAGCATCATCGCTTGCGAATCCTTGATCGAGTCGGGCATGTCGATTCCCGGCGCCTTGGAAATCAGCGGCACGGTAGACGAAGAGTCGGGCGGCTTTGCCGGTGTCGGCTATTTGGCTGAGCGTGGGTATTTCAGCAAACCGCGCGTGCACCATGTGATCATTCCAGAACCTTTGGGGGTGGACCGCATTTGTCTGGGGCACCGCGGCGTGTGGTGGGGCGAGGTGGAGACACGCGGGCGCATTGCGCATGGCTCGATGCCTTTTTTGGGCGACAGCGCGATCAACCACATGAGTGCGTTCATCCATCTGCTGGAGACGCAATTGCAACCCCAACTGCAAAGGCGTCAAACCGCCGAGCCTGTAGAGCCCCCGGGCGCACGGGTCAGCACACTCAACATCAACAGCATTCATGGCGGCCAGGTGGAGCAAACCTATGCCACCGATGCGCGTGGTTGGCCCACGGCTCAAACGCCGGCGCCTGTGGTGGCGCACAGCTGCCGCACCGTGCTCGATCGGCGCTTCATCGCCGAAGAAAACCTCGAAGCCGTGAAGCAAGAAATTGTCGACATGTTGGACGAGCTCAAACGTACGCGCCCCGGCTTTGACTATGCGGTGCGCGACATCATGAGTTTTGTGCCCACCGCCACACCCCAAGATGCCCCGGTAGTGGACGCCACGGCCAGAGCCATTGCGCGGGTTTTGGGCCGTCAGCCCAGCTACATTGCCAGCCCCGGCACTTATGACCAAAAGCACATCGTGCGCACGGGCAAGTTGCAAGACTGCATTGCCTATGGGCCAGGCATCTTGGATTTGGCGCACCAACCCGACGAATATGTGGGCATTCAAGAGTTGGTGGATTCAGCCAAGATCATGGCCTTGGCCTCGCTCGACCTGACGGGTTGGACGCGGGCGCAGGCCTGATGGACTGCGGGTTTTCCTTGGTCATTGGCCCAAGGTCATGCCGCTTCAGGCCTTGAAAGTCATTATCATCCGGGCATGACTTTTTTAGCTCTTGACGTCGGCAACACCCGACTCAAGTGGGCGCTTTACGAGCGTCCACATCCGGACGCTGCGCTGTTGGCCCATGGCGCGGAGTTCTTGGAAAACATCGACCGCCTTGCAGAAGGACCTTGGGCCAGTTTGTCTGAGCCGGCCTTTATGCTGGGCTGCGTGGTGGCGGGAGATGCCATCAAACGCCGTGTGCAAGAGCAAATGGAAATTTGGGACATTCACCCGCAGTGGGTGGTTCCCAGTGCCACTGAAGCTGGATTGACCAATGGCTACGACCACCCCAGTCGACTGGGCGCGGACCGTTGGGTGGCCATGATTGGGGCCCACCGCCGCATGCTGTCGCGGGGCGGTGCGCCGCGCCCCTTGGTGGTGGTCATGGTGGGCACCGCAGTGACGGTGGAGGCGATCGACGCTGAAGGCCGATTTTTGGGCGGCTTGATTCTTCCCGGACACGGCATCATGCTGCGCGCCCTCGAGTCGGGCACGGCAGGTTTGCATGTGCCCACGGGCGAGGTCACTGCATTCCCCACCAACACCAGCGATGCGCTGACCAGTGGTGGCACCTTTGCCATTGCCGGCGCCTGCGAGCGCATGGTGCAGCATCTGCGGGAACACACCGGGCAAGAGCCGATGTGTGTGATGACGGGCGGTGCGGGCTGGAAAATGGCCCCCAGCATGTCGGTGCAATTTGAGTTGGTCGACAACCTGATTTTTGATGGCTTGTTGGCTTTGGCGGCCCAACGCCACGCTTAAAAAAATTGTCGGGCTGGCTGGGCTCAGCGCTCGGCTGAGCCGTAAGCGGCGGTCAAACTTTGCAAATGCGTTTGCAAGTCGGGGCTGGCCATGTAGGGTGTAAGCAGGGCCAACACGTGTTGCGCGCCACGGGTCAAGGCCAAGCTGGCACTGGCGGGCTCCATGGCTTGGCGGGGGTTACGCACATATTCATAGCTCAACCAATAGGTCACCATCACCGACATGCTGGCCGAAAGGGTTTCGATGCTGTCCGGGTCGATGCGCATCAAGCCCGCGCCAGCCAAAGACTCCAGCATCAAGCGGAAGGCATGGGTTTTGCGTTCCAGCACCGCATGAAAATGCGTCTCTAGGTGCCGGTTGCCGGACAACAGGTTGTTCAGGTCGCGGTACAAAAACCGGTGGTTCCAAATCTGTTCGAATAACGAGTGCAGGAAAAACCAAGCGTCTTCGATGTCTTTCACATCGCCGGCCGCATCCAGCAAGTCCAAGATGGCGCTTTCGTACTGGTCAAAGAGTTGGTTGACCAGTGCGTCTTTGGACGGGAAGTGGTAGTACAGATTGCCCGGGCTGATGTTGAGCTCAGACGAAATCAACGTGGTCGACACGTTGGGTTCGCCAAACCGGTTGAACAGTTGCAGCGTCACCTCGGCAATGCGTTCGGCGGTGCGGCGTGGGGCTTTTTTGGCCATAACGGATAGCGGATGTCGGATATCGTTGTTGCGCTGAACCCGCGCGATTATTTCGCGGCCTTGCTTTTGGTGACCGTCTTGGCTGGGCGCGTGGTCTTGGCTGGGCGCGTTGCTTTGGCCGCAGGTTTGCGGCTCGTCTTGGCGGGGGTGGCTGCAGCTTGGGGCTTGCCCAAGCCCGACAACGCCGCCAACTGCGCCTCGAGTTGCGCCACGCGGTCGTTCAGCACCTGAATGTCGAGCAATGTGGGCATGCCCAAACGGTGCAGCGCTTTGGCCACACGGTCTTCAAACAGGTGTTCCAGTTTGTCCACCCGCACCGAGGTTTGCTGACCAAAATCGCTGGCCATGTGGGACAGCCGCTCGGTCGCTTCGTGCAGGCGTTGCTGTGCTTCGGCTTGGCTTTTTCTTTGGAAGGCCAGCCCATCATTGACCAAAGCTTCAATGGCCTTGCTGCCTTGCTCTTGGGCTTTGGCCATGGCGCCCAAACCGGCCAGCCAAACATGCTGCACCGCAGGCGTCGGCTTGTCTGTTGAGGGCGATGCGGCAGTTTTGCTGCGGGGCGTGTCGGTTGATTTGGCCATGCTGATCTTCCTGTTCAAGTGGTCACTTTACCTGCGCACTTTACCCGTGATTGGCCGCAATGCTTCTAAAATCGCTGACATGTGGCGCAACGTCCCGTAGTGCCCGCCTGATCTCTCTCTTCATGACCCTTCTTGTTACCGGCGGTGCCGGGTTCATTGGCGCCAACTTTGTGCTCGATTGGCTGGCCTCTGGCCATGAGCCGGTCATCAACTTGGACAAGCTCACTTACGCCGGCAACCCAGAAACCTTGGCCAGCCTGCATGGCGATGCGCGGCATCAGTTGGTGCAGGGTGACATTGGCGACAGCGCTTTGGTGAGCCGCTTGCTGGCCGAACACCAGCCCCGCGCAGTGGTCAATTTTGCAGCCGAAAGCCATGTCGACCGCTCCATTCATGGGCCGGGTGAGTTCATAGAAACCAACATCGTGGGCACCTTCCGGCTGCTCGAGTCGGTGCGCGGCTATTGGACAGCGTTGCCAGAGGCCGACAAAGCCGCCTTTCGCTTTTTGCATGTCTCGACCGACGAGGTGTACGGCTCGTTGGCCAAAGGCGACCCGGCCTTTGCGGAGACCCACCGGTATGAACCCAACAGCCCCTACAGCGCAAGCAAGGCGGCGTCAGACCATTTGGTCCGCGCTTGGCACCACACCTATGGCCTGCCCGTGCTCACCACCAACTGCAGCAACAACTACGGGCCGTACCACTTTCCAGAAAAACTCATTCCTCTGATGATCGTCAATGCCCTGGCGGGCAAGTCGCTGCCGGTGTACGGAGATGGTATGCAAATCCGTGACTGGCTCTATGTGAAAGACCATTGCAGCGCCATTCGCCGGGTGCTGGAGGCGGGTCGTTTGGGCGAGACCTACAACGTGGGCGGCTGGAATGAAAAGCCCAACATCGAGATCGTGCAAACCATCTGCCGACTGTTGGATGAAATGCGCCCCAAAGCCGATGGGGGCAGTTATGCCAGCCAGATCACTTATGTCACCGATCGCCCGGGGCACGACCGCCGCTACGCCATCGATGCCCGCAAACTCGAAGCCGAGTTGGGCTGGAAACCGGCTGAGACATTTGAGACGGGCATTCGTAAAACCGTCGAGTGGTACTTGGCCAACCCCGAGTGGGTTCAGCATGTGCAAAGTGGCGCCTACCGAGAGTGGGTGCAAAAACAATACAGCGCCGCATGAAAATTCTCTTGCTCGGTAAAAACGGACAAGTGGGCTGGGAGTTGCAGCGCAGCTTGGCCCCCTTGGGCACGGTGCTGGCATTGGACCGCAACAGCCACGGTCACACCGTTGACACTGCCGACTTTTTTGGTGATCTGAGCCAGCCCGAGCGCTTGGCGCAAACGGTGCGCACCTTCCAGCCCGACGTGATTGTCAATGCCGCCGCCCACACAGCGGTGGACAAAGCCGAGAGCGAGCCCGAACTGGCCCGCACGTTGAACGCGCTGGCTCCTGCGGCTTTGGCCCAAGCCGCTGCTGACGTGGGCGCTTGGCTGGTGCATTACTCGAGTGACTATGTGTTCAATGGCGCAGGAGATCGGCCATGGCAAGAAGGCGATGCCACCGGTCCGCTCAGCGTTTACGGGCACACCAAGCTGGAAGGTGAACAAGCCATTCTGGCCAGTGGGTGCCGGCATCTGATCTTGCGCACCAGTTGGGTCTATGCCGCCCGCGGTGGCAACTTTGCCAAGACCATGCTGCGCTTGGCCGCCGAGCGAGAGCGCCTCACAGTGATTGACGACCAATGGGGCGCGCCGACCGGCGCCGATCTGATCGCCGATGTCACCGCCATCGCCATTCGCAGCGCCTTGCAGCAGCCCGACTTGTCTGGCGTCTACCACTTGGTGGCGAGCGGCCAAACCACTTGGCACGGCTACGCCAGCCACGTGGTGGCGCAGGCTCGGCACCTCCAGCCTGACATCGGTCTGAAGGTGAGCGAGATCGCGCCTGTGCCGACCTCGGCATTTCCAACCCCAGCCCAGCGACCACTCAACTCGCGCCTGAACACGCGCAAATTGCAGCAGGCTTTTGGCGTGGTCTTGCCCCCATGGCAACAAGGCGTAGACCGCTTGCTGACCGAGATCCTTTGAGGGTCATGGGCTTGCGGCACAATCTGTTTTGACATTGACTTTTTCCAGACTTTTCACATGACCGCCCCCACCAAAGATCTCACCGCAGAGCCCACTGTTGCGCCGCACGACCAAGCCCTGATCTTGGCGCAGGCCATGCCCTACATCCGCAAGTACCACGGCAAAACCCTGGTCATCAAGTACGGTGGCAACGCCATGACCGATCCGGCATTGCAGCAAGCCTTTGCCGAAGATGTGGTGCTGCTCAAGCTGGTGGGTATGAACCCTGTGGTGGTGCACGGCGGTGGCCCGCAAATTGAAACCGCTTTGAAGCGCTTGGGCAAAAAGGGCGAGTTCATTCAGGGCATGCGCGTCACCGATGCCGAGACCATGGAAGTGGTGGAGTGGGTGTTGGGCGGCGAAGTGCAGCAAGACATTGTGGGCATGATCAACCGCGCGGGCGGCAAGGCCGTTGGCCTGACCGGCCGCGATGGCGGCCTGATTCGCGCCAAAAAACTGCGCTTGGTGGACAGCCAAGACCCCAACAAAGAACACGATGTGGGCCAAGTTGGCGACATCGAAAGCATTGACCCGTCCATTCTGAAGTGCTTGCAAGAAGACGCCTTCATCCCAGTCGTCAGCCCGATTGGTTTTGGCGTTAACAACGAGAGCTACAACATCAATGCCGATGTGGTGGCGGCCAAATTGGCGACCGTGTTGCAGGCAGAAAAACTTTTGATGCTGACCAATATTCGCGGCGTTCTGGACAAAGAAGGCCAGTTGCTGACCGAGTTGACCCCCGGCCGTATCGACGAGTTGTGCGCCGATGGCACCATCAGCGGCGGCATGATTCCAAAAATTGCGGGCGCCCTCGATGCTGCGAAGAGTGGCGTGAATGCGGTGCACATCATCGATGGACGGGTGCCCCATGCCATGCTGCTCGAAGTGTTGTCCGAGCAGGCCTTCGGCACCATGATTCGCAGCCGTTGATGCGCTGAGCCGATCTGCCCCATCAGCCCCATCGATCAAACAGAGAAGACACCACCATGGCCGAGACAGAACCCGTATCGGAGCGGTTTTCAGACGACGATGCCACGCCGGCTCGCAAGCGCCCGCGTCCGGGTGAGCGCCGTTTGCAAATTTTGCAAACCTTGGCCGCCATGTTGGAGCAACCCGGCGCTGAGCGGGTGACCACCGCCAGTTTGGCCGCCAAGATTGGCGTGAGCGAAGCTGCTTTGTACCGGCACTTTGCCAGCAAGGCCCAGATGTTCGAGGGCCTCATTGATTTTGTCGATCAGTCGGTCATCGGCTTGATTCGGCAAGTCACCGACCGCGAGCCTGCGGGACCGATGCAAGCCAGCCGCATCGTGGCGTTGTTGCTGCAATTTGCCGAAAAAAATCCGGGCATGAGTCGCGTGATGATTGGCGATGCCCTGGTGCTGGAGCACGAGCGCTTGCAAGAGCGCATCAATTTGTTGTTCGACAAAATTGAAGCGCAGCTGCGCCAATCGCTGAAAGGCCAAGACTCGCCCACACCCAGCTCGGATGCCCAATTGGTGGCTTCTTTGTTGGTGGCCTTTATGCAAGGCCGCTTGCAGCGCTTTGCCCGCTCGGGGTTCAAGCGCTTGCCCTCAGAGCATTTGCAAGCCGCATTGGCGCGGATGTTGTAAGTCCTTCACCAGTTCCACAAAGTGCCGTCGTGCTGCAGTCGGTTGACCGGCAAGTAAGCCCTTTGGTAGGGGTATTTCGCCGCCAGCTTTTCATCGATGTCCACGCCGTGACCGGGTGATTCACCGCAGTACATCATGCCGCGCTCAAAGCGCCAGTCGTGTGGAAAAACGGACAGCATTTCTTCGCTGTGCGGCATGTATTCCTGCACCCCAAAGTTGGGCACCCAAGTGTCAAAGTGCAGCGCCGCGCCCATGCACACCGGCGACAAATCGGTGGCACCGTGGCAACCCGTGCGCACTTGGTAGAGGCTGGCCAGATCGGCGATGCGCCGCAGGTGTGTGATGCCGCCCGCGTGGACCACAGTGGTTCGGATGTAGTCGATGAGCTGATGCTCGATGAGTGACTTGCAGTCCCAGATGCTGTTGAAAACCTCGCCCACCGCAATGGGCGTGGTGGTGTGGTGGCGCAACCACTGAAACGCTTCTTGGTTTTCGGCGGGCGTCGGGTCTTCCATCCAGAACATGCGCACCGGCTCGAGGGCCTTGCCCAGCTGAGCCGCTTCGATGGGGGTCAAGCGGTGGTGTACGTCGTGCAGCAAATGGATGTCGGGTCCCACGGCTTCACGCACGGCTTCAAACAAGCCCGGGGTGTGGCGCAAATACTTTTCGGTGCTCCAGTCGTGTTCGCTGGGCAAGTTGCCGTCGGCAGGCTCATACAAACGACTTGCGCCACTCACGCCATACACCTTGTTCAGGCCAGGCACGCCGCTTTGGGCGCGGATGGCCAAGTAACCTGCTTCTTTGTGGCGCAAAACTTCGTCCACAGTTTCTGCGGTGTCGCGCCCATTGGCGTGGCCGTAAACCATGACGCCGGTACGGCTTCGCCCGCCCAGCAATTGGTACAGCGGCATGTTCGCCAGCTTGGCCTTGATGTCCCACAGTGCGGTGTCCACCGCCGCAATCGCGCTCATGGTCACCGGGCCGCGCCGCCAATAAGCGCCTTTGTAGAGGTACTGCCAGATGTCCTCGATTTGTTGCGGGTCACGCCCGATCAGGCAGGGAATCAGGTGGTCTTCGAGGTAACTGACCACGGCCAATTCACGGCCATTGAGCGTCGCGTCACCAATCCCCGTCACGCCCTGATCGGTTTCGATTTTGAGGGTAACGAAATTGCGACCGGGGCTGCAAACGATGACGCGGGCGGCAGTGATCTTCATGGCTCAGGGTTCCTGTGCAAGCAGTTGCGCAATCGTGGCGTCCACACCGTGTTGCAAGATTTGCTGGTGCCAATGCGTCACACGTTTGACCCAAGCAGTGTGGCTGGGCAAGGCGCTGCCCCACAGGTCTTCGCGTGCCAACAGCGCGCGCACGCAAGCGTCGGGCTCGGTGCGCTGTGCGGCGCCCAAGGCCATCAGGCTGTCGGCTTGCGGGTCGTTCAGGGTGTAGGCCTGGCCTTGCTCATCCACACCCAGGGTGTAACGCACGAACACGGCAGCGGCCAAGGCGTGGTGCTCAAACGAGGCGTTGCGCGCCATTTGCCCCAGCACCGAAGGCGGCCAGCGTTGTGGAATTTTTTGTGAGCTGTCGGTCGCGATTTGGTGCACGCTGTGCTTCAGATAAGGGTTGCCAAAGCGGGCGATCAGCGCATCGCGGTAATCGGCCCAGTCACTGCGGCTCAGGTGCGGCGAAACCTCACGGCCCATGAGCCGATAGACGAAGCTGCGGATGTGGTCCTCGCCAATACAGCTGGCGATGTAAGGTCGGCCAGTGATCGCGCCCATGAGCGCCATGGCCGAGTGGCTGCCATTGAGCATGCGCAGCTTGGCTTCTTCGTAGCTGTGCACATCGCGCGTCACGCGCACACCGGCGCTTTGCAGCAACGGGCCGTCGGTCGGGTCCGCAAAGTGGTCTTCGATCACCCACTCCCAAAAGCCTTCGGTGCTGAGGGCGCAGGCGTCTTGCACGCCCAAAGCCGCTTGCGCGGCGGCCATCACCTCTGGGGTGGCCGCGGGCACGATGCGGTCGACCATGCTGCAAGGAAAAGCGCATTGCGCGTCCAGCCAACGCAGCACCGCAGTGTCTTGGGCTGTCGCTGCAGCAGTCACCAAGGCTTTCAGTTTGTGCCCATTGCCTTGAAGGTTGTCACACGACGCCACCGTGATGCCGGGCAAGCCCTGTTGCTCACGCAGGCGCAAGCCGTCCAGCAGCAATTGGCCAAGCGCAGGGGTGTAGCCTTTTTCGGTGACGGTGAGGGTGACCCAGCGGGTGGCCGGATCAGCCACGGCCTGCACCACCGCATCGCGTTCGGTGGTGGCCACGTGGGCGCGCCACAGCGCGCCGGGCACATGCCACGTCACGCCTTGCCCATCGGCCACGCGCACCGCATACAGGCCGTCTTGTGCCCGCAGCTGGTTCACCAGATCGGGACGCGTCATGCCCACGCCATGAATGCCCCAGCGCGTGTCACCTGCCGCCAGCAATTGGTCAAACACCATGGCTTGGTGCGCGCGGTGGAAAGCGCCCAAGCCCAAGTGCACCACGCCAGGGGTATGGCTCGTGCGGTCATAACTTGGGGTGTGCAGGCCAGCGGGCAGGGTGCGCAATGTCGAAGCAGACAGGTGCATGGTGGGGTTCGCCAAAAATGCGGTGAGCGCAGTGGCTCAACGCTGTTGAAGTTTTTTCTCTGAGGCTTCGATCTCGGCCCAAGTGGCGTCGTCGATCCAAATGCCTTGTTGCTCGCGTTCAGCGCGGGCGGCTCGTTCGGGCTCGCCCGCCAAGCGCACACCCTCGCTGCCCGGGGCCTGCGGGCTCTGGCGCAACCAGTCGGCAAAAGCCAGCGCTTCTTGCTCAAACTGCGTTTGTGTGCCCAGCGCGATGGGGTCGATCAACATCGTCAACATGCCGTTGAGCACGGCGCGTTGTTGGTCGGCTTCGCGGTGCCAAGTGCCGCTGCCCGTGAGTGCGCCGCCCAACAACTCGCAGGCCATGGCCATGCCAAAGCCTTTGTGGTCACCAAAGGTCATGAGGGCACCAAACAAGCCGTTCGACTGTGGCACCACCACCACGCCAGGGTCGGTGGTGGGGTGGCCATGTTCGTCAATCAAGTAGCCCAAGGGCACGTGCTCGCCTTTGTTGTGGGCGACGCGCATCTTGCCTTGGGCGACACGGCTGGTGGCGAAGTCCAGCACAAAAGGAGCCCGCTGGCCCATGGGGACACCAATGCAGCAGGGGTTGGTGCCAAAGCGACCATCACCACCGCCAAAAGGCGCCACCACGGGACGCGACAACACATTCACAAAGTGCACCGACACCAGTCCTTGTTCGACCGCCATTTCGGCAAAGTGACCAATGCGGCCCAGATGGTGTGAGCGGCTCAGCGCCACGGTGCACACGCCGTATTGCTTGGCGCGCTCAATGCCCATCTCCATGGCCTGCACGCCGGTGATTTGTCCATAGCCGCGCTGGCCGTCCAAGTTCAACAGGGGGCCCGTGTCAAGCACCACCTTCACCCCGGTGTTGGGCGAGAGGCCCCCTTCAAGCACCGCGTCCACATAGCGCGGCACCATGCCCACACCGTGCGAGTCATGGCCGCTCAAGTTGGCCATGACCAAGTTGTCGGCCACTTGCGCGGCTTCGGCAGGCGCGCTGCCTGCTTGTTCAATGATGCGGGTGACTTTGACGCGCAGGTCGTGGGCAGAAACGGTGTGGCTCATGGTCTTGGTTTTTTGCTTATGTTCTTGCTTGAGGGGTTGAGGCCAGAGCCAATCATCTGTTCCGCTCAGTCGTTACATCACCGCGCCAACTTGCCACGGCACAAACTCGTTTTGGCCGTAGCCGTGGCGTTCGCTCTTGGTGGGTTCGCCCGATGCGGCGGCCAAGATCATGTCGAAAATGCGTTGACCCATTTCAGCGATGCTCACACCGCCGTCCACGATCTCGCCGCAGTTCAGGTCCATGTCTTCTTCTTGTTTTTTCCACAGCGCGGTATTGGTCGAAAACTTGAGGCTCGGAGAAGGTGCGCAGCCATAGGCGCTGCCGCGCCCGGTGGTAAAGCAAATCAAATTGGCACCGCCCGCCACTTGGCCCGTGGCACTCACCGGGTCGTAGCCCGGCGTGTCCATGTAAACAAAGCCTTTGGCCGTCACGGGCTCGGCGTATTCGTAGACCGCTTGCAGGTTGCTGGTGCCGCCTTTGGCCACCGCGCCCAGAGATTTTTCGAGAATGGTGGTCAGCCCGCCAGCCTTGTTGCCGGGTGAGGGGTTGTTGTTCATCTCGCCACCGTTGATGGCGGTGTAGTTTTCCCACCAGCGGATGCGACCGATGAGTTTGTGCGCCACCTCAGGCTTGACCGCGCGTCGTGTCAGCAAGTGCTCAGCGCAATAAATTTCGGGTGTTTCGCTGAGAATGGCGGTGCCGCCATGTTGCACCAAGAGGTCAACCGCCGCCCCCAGCGCAGGGTTCGCGCTGATGCCCGAATAGCCGTCGGAGCCACCACACTGCAGGCCGACGGTGATGTGTTCGGCGCTGCAAGGTTCGCGGGTGATGGCGTTGGCGCGGGGCAGCATTTCTTCGATCAGCTGGATGCCTTTTTCGACGGTGAGGCGTGTGCCGCCAGTGTCTTGGATGTTGAAGACTTTCAGGGTGTCGCCCTCGCGCAGGCTGCTGTGCGCCAGCCAGGTGTTGAGCTGGTTCGCTTCGCAACCCAGGCCCACCACCACCACGCCCCAAAAGTTCGCGTGCGTGGCATAGCCGGCCAGCGTGCGCTCTAAGAGTTGAATGCCCAAACCTTCGGTGTCCATGCCGCAGCCGGTGCCATGCGTCAGCGCCACCACGCCATCGACATTGGGATAGTTGGCCAAGGCAGCGGGGTTGTTGCGCTTAGAAAAATGGTCCGCAATGGCGCGTGCAGCGGTGGCCGAGCAGTTCACGCTCGACAGCACGCCGATGTAGTTGCGTGTGGCCACCCGGCCGTCAGTGCGCTTGTAGCCCATGAAGGTGGCCTGCTTGCGCACGGGCTCGGGTTTGACGTCTTGCCCGATGGCGTAATCGCGCTCGAAGTTGCCTTTTTCGGCTCCCATGTTCAGGTTGTGGGTGTGCACATGTTCGCCGGGGGCAATGGTTTGTGAGGCAAAGCCAATGATCTGGTTGTAGCGGCGCACCGGTTCGCCCTGCGTGATGGTGCGTGTGGCCACTTTGTGACCCGGGGGCACCAGGCCCCGCACGGCCACGCCGTCGACGGTGGTGCCCGTCATGAGTTGGGCGCGGGCGATGACCACGTCATCGGCGGGATGGAGGCGAATGAAGGAAGGGTTCATGTTTTTGTTCGGTTGGGGACGGTGCACAAGCACCGCCCATCAAGTTCAATAAAACTGTTTAGGCAACCACAACACCAGGTTGGGGGCGTAGGTGATGACGGCCAGGCTGCCCAGCAAAGGGAAGAGCCAAGGCAAGATGGCAATGGTGGTTCTCTCGACACTCAGCTTGGCGACTCGGGCCAGCACAAACAGCACCATGCCCATGGGCGGGTGCAACAGGCCAATCATCAAATTGAGCACCATGACCAGGCCGAAGTGAACCAAATCAATGCCCAGTTGCTGGCAGATGGGCACCAAGATCGGCACCAAGATGGTGATGGCGGCGGTGGGTTCAAGGAAGCAACCCACAAACAGCATCAACGCGTTGGCCAGCAACAAAAACACCCAAGGCTCTTTGGTGAAACCCAAGACCCATGCGCTGATGGCCGAGGTGACGCCGGTGGCGGTCAACATCCAGCCAAAAATACTGGCGGCCGCCACGATGAACAACACAGTGGCGGTGGTCTCGACGGTGTCCAAGCAGATCTTCACGAACATCTTGAAATGGAGCGTGCGGTACCAAAAGAAACCCAGCACGATGGCCCAAACACATGCCGCGATAGCGCCTTCAGTAGGGGTGAAAACCCCGGTGGTCATGCCGCCAATCAAGATGACGGGGGTCATGATGGGCAGCACCGCCTGAAACTTAAACAACTTGTCGGCCAAAAACAAAACCACCAAAGCCGCAAACACCGTCAATTGCGCGGGGGTGCCCATGACGGTAACCAACCACCAAACGCTCAAGGGCCAGCCCACGACCACCGCGGTTTCCGCCAGGGCTTTGATGACTTTGGGCCACTCGAATTTCACATCGGCGCCCCAGCCGTTTTTGTGCGCGAAATAGGCCACGGTCAGCATCATGAGCAAGGCCATCAAAATGCCCGGCAAGATGCCCGCTAAAAACAAAGCGCCCACAGAAACGTTGGCCATCATGCCGTAGATCACAAAGGGCAAGCTGGGTGGAATGATCGGGCCCAGCGTGGCCGAAGCTGCCGTGACGCCCACGGCAAATTCGGTGCTGTAGCCGTGGTCTTTCATGGCTTTGATTTCGATGGTGCCCAAACCAGCCGCATCGGCAATGGCCGTGCCACTCATGCCAGCGAACACCACCGAGCCGACCACGTTGACGTGGCCCAAGCCGCCCTTGAGCCAGCCCACCAAGGCCAGCGCGTAGTTGTAAATGCGGTTGGTGATGCCCGCGTTGTTCATCAAGTTGCCAGCCAAAATGAAGAACGGCACGGCCAACAAAGGAAAGCTGTCGATGCCCGAGACCATGCGGTGGATCACCACAAAGGGCGGTGAACTCTGGACAAAAAAGAGGTAGATCAGAGAAGCCCCCGCCATGGCAATCGCCACCGGGATACCGCCACTCATCAGGAATAAGAAAAGAATTTTCAGCATGGCAATCTTTCGGAAGTCTGCTGCGATCAGCGGTCGGTCATCTCGGATTCAGGACGTTGCAAAACGGTGTAGCCGCGCTGCCAATGGATGCGTGCCACCCAAATGGCCCGCAGGCACATGGCGGCAAAGCCGGCCATCACCACGCCATAGACCAAGTTCATGGGCAAGTCGATGATGGTCATCTTGTAGCTGCCCAGCTTTTCCATCATCTGGCCGGTGAGAAAGGTCGCAGCCGCAAAAAACGCCACCCGCATCACGTCTACCACCAAGCCCATGGCGCGACCCATCCAGTCGGGCATGAAGCGGTAAAAGAAATCGACTTGAATGTGGTTGTTCTTGGCCACGCCAATCGAGGCGTCGGTGAACACCACCGCGATCAACAAATAGCGCGCAATCTCCTCGGTCCACGAGGCCGAGTTGTTCAAGACATAGCGGGTAAAAAATTGGTAAAAAACCGTCAACCCCAAGGCCCAAAAAAATGCCAGCGCGACCCAAGCCTCAATGGGCGTGCCCGACAAATCAACTTCGTCATCGGTGGCATGAAACTGCCCATCGTCGCCCATGACTTTGGGCATGGCGTCCAGATCGGGGGTGTTGCTCATGGCAGGTCCTTGGTTCAATCGTGCAGGAAACATGCAGCGGGTCTGCGTGGGGCAGACCCGCTGCATCAGAACTGTGCGAAGGCACAGTCAGCCGGTTACTTGGCGGCTTGGATCTTGTCGAAATCGGACTGAGTGAAACCCATGGATGTCAATGGTTTGTTCTTCAGCACGGCATCTTGGAAAGACTTGCGGTCGACTTGCACGATCTGCAGACCTTTCTTCTTGAACTCGTCCACCAACTCGGCTTCACGCGCTTTGATCTTGGCGGTAGCCCGGACTGCGGCTTCTTGGGTCACGTCGGTGAAGAGTTTCTTTTCAGCATCGCTGAGTTTGTTCCACACGTGGGGCGCAATTTGGGTGGTCAGACCGTCCACAATGTGGCCCGTCAACATGATTGCCTTTTGCACTTCGAAGAACTTCTTGGCTTCGATGGTGGTCAAAGGGTTTTCTTGGGCTTCGACAGTGCCGTTTTGCAAGGCCAAGTAAACCTCAGCAAAAGCAATGGGCGTGGGGTTGGCACCGCAAGATTCAGGCGTTGCGCGGTAGGCCGGCACATCGGGCACACGGATCTTGATGCCCTTCATGCCGGCGCAATTGGTGAAGGCTTTCTGGGCGGTGGTGTGGCGTGCACCGTAGTAGGTGTAAGCAGTGACCTGAATGCCGGTTTTTTCACGGAACTCTTTCACCATTTCTTGGAAAACAGGGCTCTTGGAGTAAGCGATCAAGTGGTCGCCATCGCGGAAGATGAAGGGGTAATACGCGATGCCAAAGCGAGGATAAGTGCGAGCCGCAAACGACGGGCCGCTGATGATCATGTCCACTGTGCCCAGTGTCAGGCCTTGGTTGATGTCGGTTTCTTTGCCCAGCGTCGATGCGGGGAAGACTTGAATTTCAAATTTGCCGTTGCTGCGCTTTTTGATTTCATCGGCCGCCCAAACCGACTCGGTGTGGTACGGCTCAGAGGTTTCATAGACGTGGGCCCATTTCAGTTTTTGTTGCGCTTGCGCGCCTGCGCTGATCAGCATTGAGCCGATCGCTACCGCGCCCAGAGCGGCCAGGGATTTCAAAGTAAATCGTTTGCTCATCGTGGTCTCCTTCATGGTTTTAGAAAATTACTGACGCGAAAACTGCATACCCCTATCGGGCTGGAGCGCGGCGCCAGCTCGCGCTGTATCTTTTATGGGCTTGCTTCAGGTGCTTTTGCATGGCTTTTCGAGCCCCGGCACTGTCGTGGGCTTCGATGGCTTCCAGCACCGTCTGGTGTTCGGCAATGGCGGCTTGCCATGAAGTCGGGTTTTCAAAATAGTCGCCCAAGCGTTCAAACAAAGGGCCGTTTCGGGCTTGCCAAAAGCGCTGAACGGTGTCCAGCAACACACTGTTGCCGCAGGCTTGCGCGATGCCTTCGTGAAAAGCTTGATCGCCTTGGCGCGGGACATGGTTGTGCGCCACTTCTTGCTTCATTATTTTCAGACCATTGCGAATCGCTTGCAGGTCTTTCTTTTGGGCGTTTTGCGCCGCCAGTGCCGCCACTTCGGCTTCGACCAAGATGCGGGCGCTCATCACTTCCAGTGGGCCCCAGTCGGCGGTGGCATCGCTTCCGTTCGTCCCTGTGGGGTTGTGGTTTGGGGTGGTGCTTTGAACGTAAATGCCCGACCCCGTGCGCACTTCGATCATGCCTTCGACTTCGAGTGCAATGAGGGCTTCGCGCACAGAGGGGCGACTCACGCCCAGCTGCGTGGCCAGGTCGCGCTCTGCCGGCAGCCTTGAGCCCACAGCGAATTCACCCGACGACATGAGTTGCCGAAGTTGATCGGCAATCTGTCGGTACAGGCGCTGGGGTTCAACAGTTTGAATGGGCATCAGGCAGATCAGGGATAACGCGAATTGGACAAGTGGTCAGACCAGTTGCACAATCATCACACGGCCAGTTTTCTGCGGTCAAGCCTTTTTAGATTCGCATAAACCCTCACTCCAAAACCCCTACTTGCATGTCTACCGTCTGCATTGACCGCGTGAGCCTTCGGCAAGTGAATTTGCCGCCCAAGGTCTTGCGAACCGACGCCATTCAGTCCTTTGTGACGCAAGAAACCATTCTGCTCACCTTGCACTGCAGCGATGGCATCGAGGCGACCGGCTATGCCTACACCATTGGCACTGGCGGCTCTTCGGTGATGGCCTTGCTCAGGGACCATTTGGCGCCGAGGCTGATTGGCCGCGACCCGGTGAGGGTCGAGGCGATCTGGAAGGATTTGTTTTTTCATACCCACGCCACCGCCGTCGGGGCCATGACCAGCTTGGCGCTGGCTTGTGTCGATACGGCTTTGTGGGATTGGCGCGCACAAAGCCAAAACTTGCCACTCTGGCAGTTGCTTGGCGGCGCGCAGCCGCGGGTGCCGCTCTACACCACCGAAGGCGGTTGGTTGCACCTGTCGCCCGAAGCGCTGGTGGACCAAACCTTGGAAGCGCAAGCCCAAGGCTTCAAGGGCGCCAAGATCAAAATTGGTCGCCCGCATGTCAGCGAGGACGTGGCCCGTTTGAGTGCGGTGCGTGAGGCGGTGGGGCCGGGCTTTGAACTGATGACCGATGCCAACCAAGGCTTTAACCGCGCCGAGTCGGTGCGACGAGCCCGAGCTTTTGATGGCTTGGGCTTGGCCTGGATGGAAGAGCCGCTGCCTGCCGAAGATGTGTCGGGACACCGGCAATTGCGCGAACACACCACCATCCCTGTGGCTGTGGGCGAGTCGATGTACCACCCGATGCAGTTCCGCGAATACCTAGAGCAAGGCGCGTGTTCGATCGTGCAACCCGATGTGGCCCGCATTGGCGGTATCACGCCTTGGATCAAGACCGCGCACTTGGCCGAAACATTTGATGTGGCGGTGTGTCCCCACTTCCTGATGGAGTTGCATGTGAGCCTTTGCGCGGCCGTGCCCAACGCCACTTGGGTGGAATACATTCCGCAACTCGACGACATCACCACCTCACGCATGCAAGTGGCCGATGGGTTTGCCCATCCGCCAACGGATGCCGGCTTGGGCATTGCCTGGGATTGGCCCGCCATCACGCACAGACAAATCACCCATCTGGAGATCAAGGCACCATGAGACTCAAAGGAAAAACCGCGTTGGTCACCGCCGCTGGGCAGGGCATTGGACAGGCTGCGGCCTTGGCCATGGCGGCCGAAGGCGCCACGGTATATGCCACCGACGTGAATGCGCAATTGCTCAAGGCCTATGAGGGCGTGGCCCATGTCCACACCGCCGTTTTGAATGTGTTGGACAAGCAAGCCATTGCAGCGCAAGTGGCCAGCATGGAGAGAATTGACATCTTGTTCAACTGCGCCGGTTTTGTGCACAACGGCAGCATCTTGGCGGCACAAGACGACGAGTGGGATTTCGCCTTCAACCTGAATGTGCGCTCACAGTATTGGATGATCCAAGCCGCCTTGCCAAAAATGGTGGCGCAGTTTGAAAAAGAAGGACGCGGGGGCAGCATCATCAACATGGCCAGTGTCTGCTCCAGCGTGAAGGGCTTGCCCAACCGTTTTGTTTATGGCACCACCAAAGCGGCGGTGATTGGCCTGACCAAAAGTGTCGCCGCAGACTTTGTGCGCCAAGGCATTCGCTGCAATGCCATTTGCCCCGGCACCGTCGACACGCCTTCACTGCAAGACCGCATCAACAGCTACGACGATCCGGTGCAGGCGCGCAAAGACTTCATCAACCGTCAGCCCATGGGGCGTTTGGCACAGGCCTCAGAAATCGCACCCATCGTGACCTTTTTGGCCTCTGACGAAGCCATTTTTGCCACTGGCAATGCCTACATGGTCGATGGCGGCATGACCATCTGATCGACCCGAAAGTCACTATGAATTTGTTGGACATGAAAGGCCGCCATGCGGTCATCACCGGAGGCGCAACCGGGTTGGGCTTTGCCATTGCACAGCGCATGCTGGCCTCAGGGGCGCGCGTGTCAATTTGGGACCGCGATGCCGCCGGCATGGGCCTTGCCGCTGAGCAATTGCGCCAAAAACAAGCGGGCGCTGTGGTCCACGCGGTGCAGGTCGATGTGACCGACCACGCCCAAGTGGTGCAAGCCACCGCCCAAACCACGGCGTTGGCCGCGGTGGATGTGCTGATCAACAGCGCGGGCATCACCGGCCCCAATGTCAAAGTCTGGGACTACCCGGTCGATGCTTGGAAGCAGGTGTTCGAGGTCAATGTGAACGGCTTGTTTCATTGCTGCCGAGAAATCAGTGCCCACATGAAGTCGCGCAACTACGGCCGCATCGTCAACATCGCGTCGGTCGCGGGCAAAGACGGCAACCCCAATGCCAGTGCTTACAGTGCCAGCAAGGCGGCGGTGATTGGTCTCACGAAATCGTTGGGCAAAGAGCTGGCCGACACCGGCGTGCGCGTGAACTGTGTCACGCCGGCGGCTGTGAAAACCGCGATTTTTGATCAAATGACGCCTGAGCACATCCAGTTCATGTTGTCCAAAATTCCGATGGCCCGCTTTGGTGAACCCGAAGAAGTGGCGGCCATGGTCACTTGGCTCAGCACCGAAGATTGTTCTTTTTCCACCGGCGCGGTTTTTGACCTGTCGGGTGGTCGTTCCACTTATTGAATTTTTACACTGAGAGGTTTTATGAAACTCGTTCGATACGGCCAACCCGGCAAAGAGAAACCAGGTTTGATCGATGCTGAAGGCCGCTTGCGCGATCTCAGTGGGGTGGTCAAAGACATTTCGCCCGATCTGCTGAATGACCAAGCGCTGGCCAAATTGGCCAAAGTCAAAACCGACAAACTGCCTTTGGTGCGTGGCAAGAAGCGCTTTGGCACGCCCATCTCTTACACCAGCAAGTTCATTGCCATTGGCCTGAACTATGCCGATCACGCTGCCGAATCGGGCATGCCCATTCCGGCCGAACCCATTGTCTTCACCAAGGCCATCTCGTGTATTCAAGGGGCGGACGACGATGTCATGCTGCCCAAAGGCTCTAAAAAGACCGATTGGGAAGTGGAGTTGGGCATCGTGATCGGAACCCGCACCCGTTATGTCTCGCAAAAAGAGGCCTTGAACCATGTGGCGGGTTATTGCGTCATCAACGATGTGAGCGAGCGCGAGTTTCAACTCGAGCGCGGTGCCACTTGGGACAAAGGCAAGGGCTGCGACACGTTTGGTCCTGTCGGCCCCTGGTTGGTGACCCGTGACGAAGTGCCCAACCCACAAGCCTTGGGCATGTGGCTCGATGTGAACGGCGTGCGCATGCAAACCGGCAACACCAAGACCATGATTTTTGGCGTGGCCAAACTGGTCAGTTATGTCAGCCAGTTCATGACCTTGGAAGCGGGCGATATCATCACCACGGGCACCCCACCCGGTGTTGGCATGGGCATCAAGAAAGACGGCAAACCCGCGCCGGTCTACTTGAAGAAAGGTGACACCATGCGCCTGGGTATCGACGGCTTGGGTGAACAAAGCCAGAAAGTGGTCGCCTTCAAGGCTTGAAGCACTGAAGTCCCACCCCGCTCCCTGCCTTTGGGGGCGGGTCTCCCGATTTACCCTGATGTCTTCAGGGATGTTGGCCACCGGCTGGTTTTTTGATGCAAAATAGAACGACCGTTCTTTTTTGCATAGACATGTCCGATTCTTCTGTTTCCAAAGTCGAAACCCTGCCGGTGCCCGAAGCGGGTCGCCGTGTCTTGATCAAAGGCCAACAGACCAAAGCCGTGATCATTGATGCCGCGTTGGGCTTGGCTTCACAAATTGGTCTTGAAGGCTTGTCGATTGGTGCGCTGGCCGAAGTCACGGGCATGAGTAAGTCGGGCGTGTTTGCCCACTTCGGTTCGCGTGAAGAGCTGCAAATTTCGGTCATTCGTGAGTACCACGAGCGCTTTGAGCGTGAGGTGTTTTATGCGGCCATGAAACACGCGCGCGGCGTGCCTCGCTTGCAAGCCATGTTTGACAACTGGATGGTGCAGACCTCGGCCGAAATCGACTCGGGCTGCATCTACATCAGTGGCGCGGTGGAGTTTGACGACCGCACGGGCCCAGTGCGAGATGCCTTGGCTTCATCGGTGGCGGGCTGGCAAAGTGCATTGCGTCGAGCCGTTGAGTTGGCTCAGCAAGAGGGCCACTTGAGTCGCGAGTCTGATGCCCATCAAATTGCATTTGAAATTCACGGCTTGATTTTGGCGCTGCATTACGAAGCCCGATTCTTGAGAAACCCTGGTGCGACCGACCGTGCGCGGCAAGGCTTCTCGCACATCTTGGCGCGCTATGCGCGTGCACCTGAGCTCACTGCAGCGCCCAAACTCAGCGCAGCTAAACCCAGCGCAGCTAAACCCAGCGCGGCTAAACACAAAACCGCACCTCACTGATTTTTCTCCATATCTTTCATTACTTCACAAGGAAACACCATGCCTGTCTACAACCCACCTCTTCGTGACATGCAGTTTGTCTTGCACGAGTTGCTCCAAGTCACCGACGAGTTGAAGGCCTTGCCCAAGCATGCCGACACCGACGCAGACACGATCAATGCTGTGTTGGAAGAGGGCGGTAAATTTGCCTCTGAAGTGTTGTTCCCGATCAATATTTCGGGCGATGCCCAAGGCTGCCAGCTCAACCGCGAGACACACGAGGTCAAAGCCCCTGACGGCTTCAAATCGGCCTATGCGCAATATGTGGCCGGCGGCTGGCCTGCGCTCAGTTGCGATCCCGACTATGGCGGGCAAGGTTTGCCGTTTGTGGTGAACCAGTGCTTGTATGAAATGCTCAACTCGTCTAATCAAGCTTGGACCATGTACCCGGGCTTGTCGCATGGCGCTTACGAAGCCTTGCACGCCCACGGCACCCCCGAACAAAAAGCCTTGTTTTTGCCTAAGCTGACCAGCGGTGAGTGGACCGGCACCATGTGCTTGACCGAGCCCCATTGCGGCACCGACCTCGGCTTGTTGCGCAGCAAGGCCGAGCCTCAGGCCGATGGCACTTACCGCATCACGGGCCAAAAAATCTTCATCAGCGCGGGCGAGCACGATCTGGCCGCCAATATCGTGCATTTGGTGTTGGCCCGCCTGCCCGATGCGCCTCCAGGCAGCAAAGGCATCAGCCTGTTCTTGGTGCCCAAATTCAAGGTGGCCGCCGATGGCAGCATGGGCGAGCGCAATGGCATTTATTGCGGTGGCCTCGAACACAAAATGGGCATCCACGGCAACTCCACTTGCCAGATGGTGCTGGACGAGGCCGTTGGCACGATGGTGGGCCAACCCAACAAAGGTTTGGCCGCGATGTTTGTGATGATGAACGCCGCTCGTCTTGGCGTGGGTAACCAGTCGCTGGGCTTGACCGAAGTCGCCTACCAAAATGCCTTGGCTTATGCCAAAGACCGCGTTCAGATGCGCTCACTCACCGGCGTTAAGGCGCCGGGCAAGCCGGCCGACCCGATCATCGTGCACCCCGATGTGCGTCGCATGCTGCTAACGGCCAAAGCCTATGCCGAAGGCGGTCGCGCCTTGGCCTGTTTCTGCGCTTTGTTGTTGGACAAAGAAGTCAACCACCCCGACGAAGCCGAGCGTGCCGAGGCGGCCGAAATGGTGGCCTTGCTCACCCCCATCGTCAAAGCCTTTATTACCGACAACGCTTGGCAATCCACCACCGAGTGCCAGCAAGTTTTTGGCGGTCATGGTTACATCAAAGAATGGGGCATGGAGCAATTTGTGCGCGATGCCCGCATCAACATGATTTACGAAGGCACCAACACCATCCAGTCGCTCGATTTGTTGGGCCGAAAAGTGTTGGGCAACCAAGGCGCTTCACTCAAGAAATTTGGCAAGTTGGTCGAACAATTGGTCAAAGCCGAAATGAGCAACGAAGCCATGGGCGAGTTCATCAAGCCACTGGCAGATTTGGGCCAAAAGTTGACCCAATTGACCGGTGAAGTCGGCATGAAAGCCATGAGCAATGCCGACGAAGTGGGCGCCGCTGCGGTGGACTATCTGCGTGTCGTGGGCCATTTGGTCTTGGGTTATTTCTGGGCGCGCTCGGCACAAATTGCCCTCCAAAAATTGGCCGAAGCCGAAGAAGAGGCACAACGTCCTGACCCGTTCTACCAAGCCAAATTGCAGACTGCGCGTTTTTACTTCACCCGCCTGATGCCTGAAACCTCTAGCCTCATGCGCCGCATCCGTTCGGGCAGCGATGCCTTGATGGACACCGACGCCGCTTTGGCATGAGATTGAAATCCTTCAACAGAAAGCACACCATGAACCGCATCACCTTGGGCTTGGCCCTCAGTTTGTTGACCGCCGTGGCACAGGCCCAAATGAGTCCCTTGGGGCTGTGGCGCAGCATTGACGATGAAACCAAGCAGCCCAAAGCCGAAATTCGCATCACCCAAAACGCGGCGGGTGGTTTGTCTGGCGTAGTCGAGAAATCACTCTTGGCTACCCCCAGTGCGGAGCCCAATTGCACGCTGTGCTCCGATGACCGCAAAGACAAACCGAAAATTGGCATGGAAATCATTCGTGGTGGCCAACAAACCGATGGCAAAGTGGTCTGGGAAGGTGGGAAAATTCTGGATCCCGAAAACGGCAAAAATTACAGCTTGCGCTTGACCCCGATTGACGGTGGCAAAAAGCTCGAAGTGCGCGGCTTCATTGGCACGCCGATGTTGGGCCGAACCCAAACTTGGATTCGGGTTCAGTGAACGCTTAACGGCACCTCCTCATTACAAGGAAAAACATGTCTGACATCTTGACCCACATCGATGCCGGGGTGATGACCATCACCTTCAACCGACTGGACAAAAAGAACTCGATCACAGCGGCCATGTATGCCGCCATGGCCGATGCCGTGGCGCAAGCAGCGGCAGATGAAAAAGTTCGGGTGGTGTTGTTTCAGGGGCACGAGAGCATCTTCAGTGCGGGCAATGACATTGGCGATTTTTTGAACCAACCGCCCAGCACGCAAGATTCACCCGTGTTTCGGTTTTTGCGGGGCATCGCCACCTTTGAAAAACCCATGTTGGCCGCTGTTGCTGGCCCCGCTGTGGGCATTGGCACCACCTTGTTGTTCCACTGCGACTTGGTCTATGCCGGCGATAACGCGGCCTTTTCCATGCCGTTTGTCAATTTGGGTCTGTGCCCCGAAGCCGCTTCTAGCTACTTGGTGCCACGCATGTTTGGTTACCACCGTGCAGCCGAAGCCTTGCTCATGGGCGAGCCGTTTTTTGCCGAGGCCGCGCAAGAGGTGGGGCTGGTCAATCGGGTCGTGCCGCCCACCGAGGTCAATGGCTATGCACAGGCCCAAGCACGCAAATTGGCCGCCAAACCCTTGTCGTCTTTGGTGGAGACCAAGCGCCTGATGAAGGGCCATGAGCAACCCGTTGTCATGCAAAAAATGGCCGAAGAAGGGGCCAGTTTTGGGCGTATGCTCAAAGAGCCTGCAGCCAAAGAAGCCTTTGGGGCTTTCATGGAAAAACGCAAGCCTGATTTTTCAAAACTCTGAGGGTGGACTCCAGGTTGGCATGCCTCGCCTGACGGATGAGCCGACCTGAAGTGTCCTGACCCTTTTCTTCGCCGATTGCATGCCCCATCGTTCTGTCTCTGCCGTGGATTTTGAGCCTGAATACCTCGAGGGCTTTCGTCAAATTTACGAAGAAAAAATCGTCTTCAACAAGATGCTGGGTTTGAAGCTGGTCAAAGTCTCGCCCGAAGGCGTTGAAGCACGCATCGAAATGCGGCCAGAACTGGTCGGACACTTTGCCTACAACCGCATTCACGGGGGTGTGATCAGCGCGGTGCTCGATGCGATTGGCAGTGCCGCCGTCATGGCCACACTGGCCGCGCGCCACATGGACGAAACCCCCGCTAAACGGCTTGAGCGCTTTGCCAAGTTGGGCACCATCGATTTGCGCGTGGACTATTTGCGCCCTGGCATCGGTGAGTTTTTCACCATCACGGCCAACACTTTGCGCGTGGGTTCGCGGGTGGGCTCTTCGCGCATGGAGTTTTCTGGCCCCGATGGCAGCCTGATGTCCACAGGGGCTGCGGCTTACATCGTGTCTTGAGCTTGGCGCATCACTCCGCCGGCACGGCCCGCGGGTGACCTTGGTCATCCACCGCCACATAAGTCAGGTGGGCCTCGGTCACTTTGATGTACTGGCCTTGCAGCTGGAAGCGTTCTGCAAAAACCTCGACCTTGACGGTGACCGAGGTGCGACCCACCCGAACGATACGCGAGAAGAACGACAAGATGTCGCCGACTTTGACCGGTTGTTTGAAGATAAATTCATTCACCGCCACGGTCACCATGCGACCCCGCACGCGCCGCGCAGGTAGCACCGCACCGGCCAAGTCGACTTGCGCCATCACCCAGCCGCCAAAAATATCGCCACTGGCGTTGCAGTCGGCGGGCATGGGAATCACCTTGAGCACCAGCTCTTGGTCGGTGGGCAAAGCAACGGTGTTGGGGTTGTGTGTTTCAGACATGGGCACAATTAGACACTTGTAATCAAACGGATTGTCCTCTATGCGCCACCACGGCGAAACCCCGGCTTCGGCTTCGGTGGCCCCTGCCGCTGCCCAAAATTCGGCCGCTTCAGCAACAACAGGGGGCTCAGCCGCGCCTTCCGGGGGTGACTGGAACACCTTGTCCCGTCTATTGCCTTATTTGTGGCAATACAAATGGCGCGTGGTGATCGCTTTGTCGTTGATGGTGGCGGCCAAACTCGCCAATGTCAGCGTGCCCTTGTTGCTCAAAGAGTTGGTCGATGCGATGAGCCTCAAACCCAGCGACCCCCAAGCCGTGCTGGTGGTGCCGGTGGCCTTGTTGGTCGGCTACGGCGCCTTGCGCTTATTGACGTCGGCCTTCACCGAGTTGCGTGAATTGGTATTTGCCAAAGCCACGCAGGGGGCATCGCGCAGCATCGCTTTACAAACCTTTGAGCATTTGCATGCCCTCAGCCTGCGCTTTCATTTGGCCCGCCAAACCGGCGGCATGACGCGCGACATTGAGCGGGGTGTGCGCGGCATCGAGTCGCTGATTTCTTACTCGCTGTACAGCATCATTCCCACCCTGATCGAGGTGGGTTTGGTGCTGACCATCTTGGCCGTGAAGTTCGATGCTTGGTTTGCCGGCATCACGCTGCTGGCGCTGGCGCTGTATATCTTTTTCACGGTGCAGGTCACCGAATGGCGCACCCAATTTCGCAAGCAGGCCAACGAGTTTGATTCCGCGGCGCATACCCGCGCCATCGACTCTTTGCTCAACTACGAGACGGTGAAGTATTTTGGCAACGAAGCATTTGAAGCCGGTCGCTACGACGAAAGCCTTGAGCGCTTGCGCCTAGCCCGACTCAAAGCGCAAACCACTTTGTCGCTGCTCAACACGGGGCAACAACTCATCATTGCTGCGGCTTTGGTGGCCATGCTTTGGCGTGCCACCGAAGGGGTGGTGGCTGGCCGCATGACCTTGGGCGACTTGGTCATGATCAACGCCTTCATGATTCAGCTCTACATCCCGCTCAACTTTTTGGGGGTGTTGTACCGCGAAATCAAACAGAGCCTGACCGACCTCGACAAAATGTTTGTCTTGATGGACCGCGAGCGCGAAGTGGCCGACACCGCCGGTGCCCCCGAGTTGGCTTTGCAGGGTGCCCCTGACGTGGTGTTTGACCGTGTGTCATTTGCCTACGAGGCCGATCGCCCCATCTTGCAAGACATCAGCTTCACCATTCCGGCTGGCAAAACCGTGGCGGTTGTTGGGCCCTCGGGCTCAGGCAAGTCCACCTTGGCGCGGTTGATGTTTCGCTTTTACGATGTCCAGCAAGGCTTCATTCGCATCGCGGGGCAAGACATTCGACAGGTCACGCAGGCCAGCGTGCGCAAGGCCTTGGGCATCGTGCCGCAAGACACGGTGCTGTTCAATGATTCGGTGGCCTACAACATTGCTTATGGCCGCCCGGGCGCCAGTCAGGCCGAAATCGAAGGGGCCGCCAAAGCCGCGCGCATCCATGACTTCATCGCCTCCACGCCCAAGGGCTACCAAACCTCGGTCGGAGAACGTGGCCTGAAACTCTCAGGCGGCGAAAAACAGCGGGTGGCCATTGCGCGCACCTTGCTCAAAGACCCGCCAATTTTGGTGTTCGACGAAGCCACATCGGCGCTGGACTCGGCCAATGAGCGGGCTATTCAAGCTGAGCTGTCGAGCGTGGCTCAGAACAAGACCACGCTGGTCATTGCGCACCGCTTGTCTACCGTGGTCGATGCCCATGAAATCTTGGTGATGGACAGTGGGCAGATTGTGGAGCGCGGCAACCACGCGGCCTTGCTGGCCCAACAAGGGCGCTACGCCAACATGTGGGCGATGCAGCAATCGACCGACTGATGTTGCCGTGTTGGCCTGGATTTTTTGGCGCGACCACCGGGGGTGTGGCAGCGCCATAATCCTGACATGGAAACCAAATGGCTAGAAGACTTTGTCAGCTTGGCTGAAACGCGAAGTTTCAGTCGATCTGCTCAATTGCGGCACGTGACCCAGCCGGCTTTTTCTCGGCGCATCCAATCACTCGAGGCTTGGGCTGGTGCCGATCTGGTGGACCGCAGTTCTTACCCCACCAAACTCACCCCAGCCGGCAAAACCCTCTACGCCCAAGCGCTCGAGTTGCTGCAGTCCTTGCAAAACACCCGGGCCATGCTGCGGGGGCACAACTCGGCTGGGCAAGATTTCATTGAGTTTGCGGTGCCGCACACCTTGGCGTTCACTTTTTTCCCGGCTTGGGTGGCCAGTGTGCGCGAGGGCTTTGGCCCCATAAAAAGCCGCTTGATCGCATTGAATGTGCACGACGCGGTCATGCGCTTGGTCGAGGGGGGGTGCGATGTGCTGATTGCCTACCACCACCCGTCACAACCCCTGCAACTCGATGCCGAACGCTACGAGATGGTGGTGCTGGGGGAAGAGGTGTTGGCGCCTTATGCCAAGGCGGGCCCCGATGGGCAAGCCGTGTTCAGTTTTCCGGGAGCCGCCGCTTGGCCTGTGCCTTATTTGGGCTATGCCCAAGGGGCTTATTTGGGCGGCATCACCGACTGGATCTTGAAGCAGTCCAGCACCCCGATTCACCTAGAGCGCGTGTATGAAACCGACATGGCCGAAGGCCTTAAAGTCATGGCACTGGAGGGCCATGGCATTGCCTTTTTGCCGCAAAGCGCCGTGCGAAAAGAGCTGCAAACTGGGGCTTTGGTGGAGGTGAGTCTGCCTGGGGAATCCCCGCCGACCTTGACCATGGAAGTGCGGGCCTACCGAGAAAAACCGAGCAGTCGTCAAGTGCCCAAGCGCAGTGCGCAAGACCTGTGGGCCTACCTGAGCCAAAGCCTGTCGCCGGCCAAAGTTTGAGGCGTCATGGGGTTATGCATGATTCGCATATTCCCTCGGGAACACCCTGATAAAGGGCTGACAATTAACTGACTATAGTCAGTGCTTGTTGAAAAACAGGCACATTTTGTGCAACCACCAGAAAGTGTGAGTGAACGACTTACCATTCTGGTGCACAACTGCGGTGAGTGTGCTGCAGTTGAACCCTTCGCGATGAGCGATTTTTACAGGAGAAATCAATGAAAAAACAATTGCTGGCTGTTGCCGTTGCTGCCTTGGCATGTGTTGCTGCTCAAGCAGACACCTTGGCCAAAGTCAAATCCTCGGGCGCGATCACCATGGGCGTGCGTGACTCGTCCGGCGCACTGTCTTACACCTTGGGCGACGGCAAGTACGCCGGTTTCCATGTCGAAATTTGCCAGCGCATTGTGGCCAACGTCGAAAAAGCCGTGGGCAAAAAAGTTGAGGTGAAGTTCCAATCGGTCACTTCACAAAACCGTATTCCTTTGGTGCAAAACGGGACCGTGGACATTGAGTGTGGCTCCACCACCAACAACGCCGCGCGTCAAAAAGACGTGGCGTTTGTCGTCACCACTTATGTGGAAGAAGTGCGCATTGCCACCAAAGTGGCATCGGGTATCACCTCCATCGCTCAATTGGTGAACAAGAATGTGGCCACCACCACCGGCACTACTTCGGTGCAATTGCTGCGCAAACATGAGCGCGCCAATGGTGTGAACTTCAACGAAGTGTTTGGCAAAGATCACGCCGACAGCTTCTTGTTGTTGGACTCGGGCCGCGCTGATGCCTTCGTGATGGACGGCTCCATCTTGGCAGGCAACATTGCCAACGCAAAGAACCCCGCAGAATTCCGCATTGTTGGCGAAGTGTTGGCTGTGGAACCCATCGCCATCATGATCCGCAAGGACGACCCCGCCTTCAAGAAAGTGGCTGACGACACCGTGAGTGACTTGGTCAAGAGCGGTGAGATGGCCAAACTGTGGGACAAGTGGTTCTTACAACCTATTCCACCTAAAAACGTGAAGGTCGGTCTGGCATTGAGCGAGAGCACCAAAGCCGCTTGGGCCAACCTGAACGACAAGCCTGCTGAAGACTACGCCAAGAAGTAATTTGGCCAGTTGCTGAGCAAACCCCGCCGGGGCTACTTGGGCGGGGTTTCTTTATGGGCGAGCGATTCGCCAGTTCGTGGGAGTAAATAAAAATGACATGGGATTGGCAGGTCTTTTTGACCGATGACGGCAGTGGCCGAACCTACCTTGAATGGATGTTCGAAGCCTGGCGCTGGACGCTGGCGGTGGCGGGCAGCTCTTGGTTGGTCGCGATGGTGGTGGGTGCGGTGGTGGGGACATTGCGTACCTTGCCTGGCCGTCCTGTGGTGTCGGCTTTGGCCAACGCATGGGTCGAGTTGTTCCGCAACATCCCCTTGCTGGTACAAATTTTTCTTTGGTACTTTGTGGTGCCCAAAATATTCCCGGCCTTTCAACAAGTGCCGGGTTTCTTGCTGGTGGTTTTTGCGCTGGGCTTTTTCACTTCAGCGCGTATTGCTGAGCAATTTCGTGCAGGCATTCAGGCACTGCCCAAAGGACAACGTTATGCGGCCATGGCGATGGGCTTCACCACGGCGCAGTCCTACCGTTATGTGATTTTGCCGATGGCATTTCGCATCATCTTGCCGCCGTTGACCAGCGAGTCCATGAACTTGCTGAAAAATTCTTCGGTGGCTTTTGCGGTGTCCATTGCCGAACTCACCATGTTCGCCATGCAGGCCCAAGAAGAAACATCGCGCGGTATCGAGATTTATCTGGCCGTGACGGCGTTGTACGCCTTGTCGGCGTTTGCGGTTAACCGCGTGTTTGCGGTGATTGAAAAGAAGATGCGCGTGCCTGGCTTCATCGTTTCGGCCGGAACGGGGGGGCATTGACATGTTGGGACTTGATTTTTCTTTCTTCGACCTCGAGGTCTTGCGCAAGTTTGTCTTGGGCGGCTTACTGTTCAGCATCCAGTTGACCATTGTGGCGACCATTGGGGGCGTGATTTTTGGCACCTTGCTGGCGCTGATGCGTTTGTCGGGCATCAAAGTGCTCGAAATGCCCGCCACGGCTTATGTCAACGGCATGCGCTCGGTGCCACTGGTCATGGTGATCTTGTGGTTTTACTTGCTGATGCCCTTTGTGATCGGGCGACCGATTGGCGCAGAGTGGTCGGCCGTTATCACCTTTGTGGCTTTTGAGGCGGCGTATTTCAGCGAGATCATGCGGGCCGGCATTCAGTCGATTCCGCGCGGTCAGGTGTTTGCAGGACAGGCATTGGGCATGACCTACAGCCAAAACATGCGGCTGGTCATCTTGCCGCAAGCGTTTCGCAACATGTTGCCGGTCTTGCTCACGCAGACCATCATCTTGTTTCAAGACACCTCGTTGGTGTACGCCATTGGCGCGTACGACTTGCTGAAGGGTTTCACCAACGCAGGCAAGATTTATGGCCGCTCTGAAGAGGCCTACATTTTTGCGGCTGTGGTTTATTTTGTGATTTGTTTTGCACTGTCCTGGAGCGTCAAGCGCCTGCAGGCCAAGATTGCCATCGTGCGTTGAGCACGCACTGAAATTGGGAAAAGAAAATGATTGAAATCAAAAATGTTTCGAAGTGGTATGGCCCTGTGCAGGTGCTCAACGACTGCTCGGTGAGCATCAACAAAGGCGATGTGGTGGTGGTCTGCGGTCCTTCGGGCTCGGGCAAGTCCACCCTCATCAAAACCGTAAACGGTTTGGAGCCTGTGCAACAAGGCAGTATCCATGTCGATGGCGTGTCGCTCATGGGCGAGGGCACCGATTTGCCCAAACTGCGTTCGCGTGTGGGCATGGTGTTTCAAAGTTTTGAGTTGTTTCCGCACCTCTCGGTGACCGAAAACCTGACGATTGCCCAAGTCAAGGTGTTGGGCCGTTCAGAAGACGAAGCCAAAGAGCGCGGCTTGAAGATGCTGGACCGTGTGGGTCTGTTAGCACACAAGGACAAATTTCCGGGGCAGTTGTCGGGCGGGCAACAACAGCGTGTGGCCATTGCCCGCGCTTTGTCCATGGACCCCATCGTGATGTTGTTCGACGAACCCACCTCGGCCCTCGACCCTGAAATGGTCGGGGAAGTCTTGGACGTGATGGTGCAATTGGCCAACGAGGGCATGACCATGATGGTGGTGACCCACGAAATGGGATTTGCCCGCAAAGTCGCCAACCGCGTGATCTTCATCGATGTGGGCGGGCGTATTTTGGAAGATTGCTCGAAAGACGACTTCTTCAACAAGCCTGAACAGCGCCAGCCGCGGACCAAAGACTTTTTGAACAAGATCCTGCAAAGCTGATCGGCTCCGGCAAGGGCGGTCTCGGCCACAAGAGGGGCTGCCAAGGTACTGGGTCAGCCGGGTTCTGAGCCAGTACCTGAGCGTGGACCTCAAGTTCGCAAGCCGTTTCGCAGGTTTGCGACAATACGGCCATGACTCAAGAACTCACCCTCACCCGCCCAGACGACTGGCACCTGCATGTGCGCGATGGCGCTGCCCTGAACGTGGTGGTGCCTCACACGGCTGCCCAATTTGGCCGTGCGGTCATCATGCCCAACCTCAAGCCCCCGGTTACCACCGCGGAGCAGGCATTGGCTTACAAACAGCGCATTTTGGCCGCCGTGCCTCAGGGCATGGCTTTTGAGCCTTTGATGACGCTTTATCTCACCGACAACCTGGCCCCGTCAGAAATTGCCCGAGCCAAAGCCGCGGGTGTGGTGGCTTGCAAGTTGTATCCGGCAGGCGCCACCACCAACAGCGATGCGGGCGTGACCGACTTGCGCAAAATTTACCCCGTGCTGGAAGCCATGCAACGCGAAGGCTTGCTCCTGCTGGTACACGGTGAAGTGACCTCGTCAGACATTGACCTGTTTGACCGCGAAGCGGTCTTCATTGAGCAGCACCTCAAGCCCTTGCGGGCCGACTTTCCGGGTCTCAAAATCGTGATGGAGCACATCACCACCCAAGAGGCTGCGCAATACGTGGCGGAGAGCGGTGACAATCTCGCCGCCTCGATCACCGTGCACCACTTGCTGTACAACCGCAATGCCATTTTTACGGGCGGCATTCGACCCCATTACTACTGCTTGCCCGTGCTCAAGCGCGAGACGCACCGGTTGGCATTGGTGCAAGCGGCCACCAGTGGCAACCCCCGCTTCTTTTTGGGCACCGACAGTGCCCCGCACCCAGCGCACCTCAAAGAGCACGCCACTGGTTGCGCCGGTTGCTACACCGCGCACGCGGCCATCGAGATGTATGCCGAAGCGTTTGACCATGCCGGCGCTTTGGACAAGCTGGAAGGCTTTGCCAGTTTCTTTGGCGCCGATTTTTATGGCTTGCCGCGCAACACAGGCCGCATCACACTGCGCCGTGAAAGTTGGACACCTGCCGAGAGCTTTGCATTTGGCGAGGCCGAGCTGAAACCACTGCGTTCTGGGGAAAGCCTGCCGTGGCGTCTGGTGGCGGGCTAAACAAAGCCCATGCCCTGACCGATAGCCTGTCCACAGACCCGCAGTCGGCAGCGGAGTCTCGGGCAGCGGCCCAACAGGCAGCGCGCGGCGGGGCAGAGGGGCGTTGCGCGCAATCGCTGCTGCACGGGATCAGCGACATCGATTGGTCAGCCCCTTGGCTGACCGGCTGGCGCGCGGTGGGCGAGCCCATTGCGCAGAGCATCTTGGCTGGCACGCCTCAACCGCAGGCGCTGAGTGCTGCCGGATTGGCCCCGGTGCAATTTGTGCCGCAAAGCGACCTGCCCGATGGACAGGCCTATGAAGACTTCATCTTTGCAACAGGCCAGGTGCCCACGCGGGAAGGCTTGCACGATTTTTTCAATGCCTTGTGTTGGATGCATTTCCCCTTGTCAAAGAAACGCCTCAACCAGCTGCAGGCCCAAGAAATTGCGCGGGCTGGGGTAGGGCAAGTGCGCGGGCCGGTGCGCGATGCGGCCACCGTGTTGGATGAAAACGCCTTGCTCATCCAGGCTTCAGACGCCTTGTGGGCTGCGCTGACTCAGCACCATTGGCGCTCCGCCTTTGTCGATTTGCGCGGGGAATGGGCCGCCACCCGGTTGTGGACTTTTGGCCATGCGGCCCTCGAAAAAGCGGTGCAACCCTACAAGTCCATCACGGTGCACCTGTGGCGTGTGCCCCAAACGGTGGCGCCCCCGAACATCGACGCTTGGTTGGCGCAAGACTTGAGCCCTGAAAAGCTCGCACAAAAACCCTTCAGCCCCCTGCCGCTGCTGGGTGTTCCAGGCTGGTGGCCGGCCAACGAAGAGGCGGCCTTTTACGATGACCACAGTGTCTTTCGGCCTCGGCGCAAGCCCCTTGCGCCTGAAAAACCGTACGCCAGTCAGGAAATCGAGCGGCGCGCTTGATTTTGCTTCCCAAGCCCCTATATTCCCCACAACGGACCCGCGTCTTTCGGGTGAAATTGAAATTTGACATGAAACGTATCTTTCTGTTTGTCTTGACCAACCTGGCCGTCGTCTTGGTGTTGGGTGTGGTGGCCAATTTGTTGGGCGTGAACCGATTCTTGACGGCCAATGGCCTCAACTTAGGCGCTTTGCTCGGCTTTGCTTTGCTGATGGGTTTTGGCGGTGCCTTTATTTCGCTGCTCATGAGCAAATGGATCGCCAAAATGTCCTCGGGCGTTCGCGTCATCAACCAACCCGCCAATGCCGATGAAGCTTGGATTGTGGAGACTGTGCGCAAGTTCGCCGACCAGTCTGGCATTGGCATGCCTGAAGTGGGCATTTTTGAAGGCGACCCCAACGCCTTCGCTACGGGCGCTTTCCGTGACTCGGCTTTGGTGGCGGTGTCCACCGGCTTGTTGCAAAACATGACCCACGAAGAAGTGGAAGCCGTCATTGCCCACGAAGTGGCCCACATCGCCAATGGCGACATGGTCACCATGACCCTGATTCAGGGCGTGATGAACACCTTTGTGGTGTTTATATCGCGCGTGGTCGGTTACGCTGTGGACAGTTTCTTGCGCAAGAACGACTCAGAAAACACTGGCCCCGGCATTGGTTACTTTGTGACCACCATCGTGATGGATATTTTGTTGGGCTTTGTCGCCGCCATCATCGTGGCTTGGTTCAGCCGCCAGCGCGAGTTTCGCGCCGATGCGAGCGCTGCCAAGCTTATGGGCCGCAAGCAACCGATGATCAACGCCTTGGCGCGTTTGGGTGGCGTGCACACTGCCGAGCTGCCCAAGAGCATGGCTGCCATGGGCATTGCCGGCGGCATTGGCCAGCTGTTCAGCACCCATCCCCCTATCGAAGATCGCATTGCTGCGTTGCAAAACAACGCAGTCTGATTCTTCATACTCTCTCGCCTGCGCGCCAATTGAAAAAATTGGCCGCAGCGCAGTCCCAATCGCCGTCTCAATCCCAGTTCCAAACACCCTCTCGGTGGGCATCTCAATGACCGATTGACGGGGTATATTGCCCAGATCAACAGGGAGAGCTTTGTGATCGACATCGAGCCCTTGCGCTTTGCTTGGACCCCGGGTGGCCCTGACACACTCACATTGGGGCGCTTGCATCTGGCAACCGGTCAAACCGTTTTCTTGCATGGCCCCAGCGGTTGCGGCAAAAGCACCTTGCTTGGTTTGATGGCGGGCGTGCTGCTGCCACAACACGGCAGCGTCTCTTTGCTGGGGCAAAACTGGGCGGGTTTGAAGCCCGGTCAGCGCGACGCATTTCGGGCTGACCATGTCGGTTTGATTTTTCAACAATTCAATTTGTTGCCTTACCTCAGCGTGCTGGACAACGTGACCTTGCCTTGTCGCTTTTCTGCATTGCGACATGGCCGCTGCCAGGCTTTGGGTGGGCCCGATTCAGCAGCCAAAAATTGGCTCCAGCGCATGGGCTTGCCCGAGAGCCTGTGGTCGCGCCGCGCCGACGCACTGTCGGTGGGTCAGCAGCAACGGGTGGCCGCGGCACGGGCCTTGATGGGCCAGCCCGAATTGATCTTGGCTGACGAGCCTACTTCTGCCTTGGACGCTGCGTTGCGCCATGGCTTTATGGATTTGTTAATGCAAGCTGCGCAAGACGCCGGCAGCACCTTGGTTTGCGTGAGCCACGACGAACAGCAAGCCGGCCGTTTTGCGGTGCAGTGGTCATTGCCAGAACTGCAGCAGTCCGGAGGCACAGCATGATGCCTCTCTTGAGCTTGGCGCGGCGCAGCGCCTGGAACCGGCGTAACACCTTGGTCTGGGTGGTGGTGTCGCTGGCGCTGGCCACGGCATTGTTGTGGACATTGGAGCGCTTGCGTCACGACATTCGGCAAAGCTTTGCCCAGTCGGTCAGTGGCGTTGACTTGATTGTGGGTGCGCGCAGCAGTCCGGTGCAGTTGATGCTGTTTTCTGTGTTCCACATCGGCAGCGTGCCTCAAAGTATGTCGATGGACAGTGTGCGAGCGTTAGAGCAGCACCGTTCGGTGTCCTGGGTGGTGCCCCTGAGTTTGGGTGACTCGCACCGCAGCTTTCCAGTCTTGGGCACCACGCCTGCGTATTTCAAACACTTTGCTTATGGCGATAAACAGGCCTTGGTGTTGAATCAAGGCGCTGTTTTTGCCGACACGCTCGACGGCCTTTACGAAGCGGTGATTGGTGCTGAGGTGGCCCGTCAAATGGGCTATGGCCTGGGGCAAAGCATCACCTTGGGTCATGGCATGCACGACCACGATCACGATCACGGGCATGAACACGAGGGTGAGGCGGTCGATGAACACGCCGACAAGCCGTTCAAGGTGGTGGGCATTTTGGCCCCCACCGGCACCCCGGTGGACCGCACCGTGCATGTCAGCTTGCAGGCGCTGGAGGCCTTGCATCTCGACTGGGTGGCGGGCACGCCCATGCAGGGTGGTCAGATTCCGGCCGACCAGGCGCGCAAATTCAATCTCGAACCGGAAGAAGTCACTGCTGCACTGGTGGGACTCAAAAGCCGTGCGGCTGTTTTCAATGTGCAGCGTTTCGTCAATGGTTACGAAGCCGAAGCGCTCATGGGCGTGATGCCCGGAGTTGCTCTGGCCGAGTTGTGGTCGGTGTTGGGGGCAGGTGAAAACGCCTTGTTCGCGGTGTCTGCGTTGGTGGCTTTGGTGAGCGTGCTCTCGCTCATGGCGGTGGTGCAGGCGGGGCTGAGTGAGCGCCGCCGAGAACTGGCGGTGCTGCGGGCGGTAGGGGCGGGGCCACGGCACATCGTGGCTTTACTGGCCTTAGAGGGCATTTGGGTGACGGCGGCAGGCGCTTTGCTGGGGGTACTGTTGGCTCAAGTGGGCATGGCGCTGGCCGGCCCGTGGCTGCAACAGGCCTTGGGAATTCGATTGCAATGGGCGGCCCCATTGGCCACGCAGTGGGCTTGGGTCTTGGCCGTGTTGTTTGCCGGTTTGTTGGCCAGCTTGGCTCCCGCTTGGCGAGCCTATCGTTGGTCCTTGGCCGATGGTTTGACGCCACGCGTTTAAGCTCAACCAAGGCGAAGCCATGACATTCAATTTCATCTCACCATTAGCAATGCGGCTGAAAATATTGCTGAAACTCCCGCTAACAGTGGCGCTGGTCATAACCAGCACCATGTGGCTCGGGTCAGCCCATGCCCAAAATGCGCGCCATGCATTGCCGCAAGCCCAGCCATCGCTGTCGTCCGAAGTGGCGGCACCCAGCAACCCTTTGCCCGGGTCGGTGCGCACCATTTCTTGGGAGCAGTTGATGCCACCTGGCTGGGACCCTTACAAAGACCTCAAAGCCCTGAACTTGGAGAGCTTGAAAGACAACGACCCGAGAGCCGAAGAAGTGCTCAAGAAAATGCGCCAGATGTGGGACAACGCCCCCATCAACCCGCAAGTGTTGGGGCAAAACGTGCGCCTACCGGGGTTCATGGTGCCGCTCGAAGAATTGCCTGAGGGCAGCAAAGAGTTTTTGTTGGTGCCTTACTTTGGCGCCTGCGTGCATTCTCCGCCGCCACCAGCCAATCAAATTGTGCACGTGGTGCTGGACAAACCCACCAAGCGCATCCGCTTGATGGACACCTTGTGGGTGACTGGCGTGATGAGCGCCACCCAAACCGATTCGCACATGGGCATGGCCAGTTACAGAATCGACGCTAAGGCCGTTGCACCTTACCGCGAAAAAAAATAAACCCTCAATCGGGGTTTGAAATGCCTGAGGCCACATGCCCCGAGGGCACATGGCGCGCTGCAGATTCGATGTGCCCCGTTTGATCGTCAAAGAAGAAATCGGGCTCGAACTCGCGCAAAAACTCTCCCTTGGCAAGTCCGCCCAAAAACATGGCTTCATCGACCTCGATGTTCCAGTCCATCAACGTGCGAATGGCCCGCTCATGCGCTGGCGCGCTGCGGGCAGTGACCAAGGCGGTGCGCACCCGCATGGCGGGCGTGCCTTCTTGTTGCAGTCGGTGCAGCGCAGCCAGCAAGGGCTTGAACGGCCCAGCCAATAAAGGCTGTCCAGCTTTGTCGCGTTCGTGCGCCTGAAATGCCGACAACCCTTTGGCCTGAAACACCCGTTCAGCTTCGTCCGAGAACAACACCGCATCGCCGTCAAATGCGATGCGCACTTCGTGTGGGTGGGCTTCAGACGCCAAGGCCGAATGCGGGTACACCTGCGCTGCAGGAACACCAGCGCCCAGCGCCGCACGCACATCAGACAAGTGGGTAGACAAAAACAAATTCGCATTCAACGGCTTCAGGTAGCGCCAAGGCGGCTGCCCTCGGGTGAAGCTGCCGCGTTGAATTGGCAAGCCGTAATGCTGGGCCGAGCGAAACACCCGCATGCCCGAGACGGGGTCGTTGCGCGACAAAATAACCACTTCAACCCGCTGCGCGTTGGCATCGTTGAAGGCCAACAATTTGCGCACCAAAGAAAACGCCACACCGGGTTTGGCAGGCTCTTCTAAACGGCCCAATTGCAGTTGCATGTAGGCTCGGTCATCGCCTTGTTCAAAAACCAAGTTCTCTTCTTCAAAGTCGAACAAGGCCCGCGATGAAATGGCCACAACCAGTTGACCTTCGAGAGATGCGGGCATGGTGAGCGCCTCGTGTTAGCTGCGAAGAAACAAACGATACACCGGGTTGTGCGTTTCTTCTGCGTACGGATAACCCAGCGTTTGCAAAAACTTGTCAAAGGCCTTGTTGTCTTTTTCGGGCACCTGCAGGCCGACCAAAATGCGGCCGTAATCGGCACCTTGGTTGCGGTAATGGAACAAGCTGATGTTCCAACCTGGCCGCATCAGGCTCAAAAACTTGAGCAAGGCCCCAGGGCGCTCAGGAAACTCAAAGCGCAACAAACGTTCGTCTTGCGACAAAGCCGAATGGCCGCCCACCATATGGCGAATGTGTTCTTTGGCCAACTCGTCGTGGGTCAGGTCGATGGCCTCAAACTTGTGTTTGTTGAAGTTGGCGGTGATCTTGCTGCTCTCACCCTTGCCGTGTGTGCCCAAGCCCAAAAACACATGGGCTTTGTCGGAATCGCTCATGCGGTAGTTGAACTCGGTGACATTGCGCGGGCCACCGGGCAAACTGCCGATCAACTCTAAAAAGCGCTTGAAGCTGCCACGCTCTTCAGGAATGGTGACCGCAAACAAGGCTTCTTTTTCTTCGCCTACATCGGCCCGCTCAGCGACAAAGCGCAAGCGGTCAAAGTTCATGTTGGCACCGCACAAAATGGCGGCATAAGTCTGTCCTTTGGTTTTGTGCGTCGCCACATACTGTTTGATGGCGGCCACGGCCAAGGCGCCTGCAGGCTCCACAATCGAGCGCGTATCGACAAACACATCTTTGATGGCCGCGCACACCGCATCGGTGTCTACGGTCATGAATTCGTCCACCAAATGGCGCGACACCCTGAAGGTTTCTTCGCCGACCAATTTCACGGCGGTGCCATCGGAGAACAAGCCCACATCGGGCAATGTGACCCGCTTCTTGGCCTTCACAGACGCGATCATGGCCTGCGAGTCGTTCATCTGCACCCCAATCACCTTGACGCCTGGGCGCACCGCCTTGATGTAGTTGGCCACGCCACTGATCAGGCCACCTCCGCCAATGGCCACAAACACCGCATCGAGCGGGCCTTGGTGCTGTCGCAAGATCTCCATGGCAATGGTGCCTTGGCCGGCAATCACATCCGGGTCGTCAAAAGGGTGCACAAATGTCAACCCTTGTTTTTTCTCCAGCAACACCGCGTGGTTGAAAGCATCTGAATAGCTGTCGCCAATCAACACCACTTCGCCGCCCAGCGCCTTGACCGCTTCCACCTTCACCTGTGGCGTAGTGGTGGGCATGACGATGACGGCACGGGTGCCCAATTTGCTGGCGCTCAAAGCCACGCCTTGTGCGTGGTTGCCGGCCGATGCGCAAATGACGCCTTTTTTGAGTTGTGCAGCCGTCAAGTGCGCCATCTTGTTGTAGGCCCCACGCAGCTTGAAGCTGTGAACGGGTTGCTGGTCTTCGCGCTTGAGCAAAACCTGATTGCCCAGTCGGTGCGACAGGTTTTTGGCCGTCTCGAGGCCCGACTCCGTGGCCACGTCATAGACCTTGGCTTGCAGGATTTTGATCAGGTAATCGGCAGGTTTGAGGTGTTGGGTCTTCATGTCCGGCGCAACTGCGGTCGGGCCGCGTTGCCTAATAAGGTTGGCCCTGATGATAACGGCCAAAAAAAATGCCCCAAGCCTTGCGGCTAGGGGCAAATCCACCTTTTCAGAGGGTGGAGGAGACAACAGGTGCATGCAAAAAAGCACGCGTGTTCGTAATTGTAATTGCGTTTTGTTGCGTCGCAGCAAGTGTGGTCACTTAAATTGAAAAAAATCCACCAGAGCACAGGGTGTCCGTTCGAGCAAAGGCTTATGCAACCACGCATTGGGTAACATTGGCGCATGCAAATGGCCCTGTGACAGGGCTCAACGAACAAGGAAATAAAAATGGAGTGCACAGTCACTTGGACCGGCGCAGCAGGCACGCGTTCGGGCATGGGCTTTTTGGCAGAAACCGGTTCAGGCCATGTGGTTGCCATGGACGGCGCACCCGATGCAGCCAAGCCTGAAAACGGCGGGCAAAACCTGGCGCCACGCCCGATGGAAATGCTGCTCGCTGGCACCGGCGGTTGCACTGCCTATGACGTGGTGCTGATCCTCAAGCGCGGCCGCCACGATGTGCGTGGTTGCAGCGTCAAAATCTCCAGCGAGCGGGCTGAAGTCGACCCCAAAGTCTTCACCCGCATCAACATGCACTTCACCGTGACCGCCAAGGGCGTGCCTGCCAGCGCGGTTGAGCGCGCCATTGCCATGAGCCACGACAAATACTGCTCGGCCAGCATCATGCTGGGCAAAACAGCTGAGATCACCACCAGCTTTGAGTTGGTTGAAGCAGCTTAAGTGGCGTGAAAAGAGGCGCGAAAAAACGCGCAATCACACCCGGTGCGCCACGGTCGTCATGACTTTCGCGGCGAGTTGCATCATCGATTTGACCGGGCCGGGCAACTCGACGGCACCCGACTTCAGTGCCATTTGGGCATGCGCCATTTCATCGGCCTTCATCTGCGCCACGATGGCGCGTGAAGCGCTGTCCACTGCGGGCAGACGGTCCATGTGGCTCTGCAGGTGCGCCTCAACCTGACGCTCGGTCTCCACCACAAAGCCCAAGCTCACTTTGTCGCCGCCTAATTTGCCGGCGGCAAAGCCAATGGCAAAAGCGCCGGCATACCAAACCGGGTTCAACAAAGAAGGGCGGTCGTTCAATTCCTTCAGGCGCTGCTGGGTCCAAGCCAAGTGGTCGGTCTCTTCTCGGCTGGCTTCTGCCAATTGAGCCCGCAGGGCAGGGTTTTGGCAAGCTAAGGCTTGTCCGGTGTAAAGCGCTTGCGCGCAAACCTCGCCCACATGGTTCACGCGCATCAAGGCAGCAGCCTCGCGGCGCTCGGCCTCACTCATACCTAGACTGACACCGGCTGCTGTGGGCGTGGGACGTGCGGCGCGGGGTTCGGCCCAAAGGGTGCGCAGAGCACTGTCGGCCGCCAAGATGAAGGAGTTAAGAGTCATCGCAAAAAGCATTTAATTAGCCAAGAAATGTAATGGATCCCCACTCACTTGGGGATTTTTGACGGTTTTGTCCGGCCCTGGTTTGGGGTTGATGGTCTTCGTTAGACACATACGAAAGTAGCTAAAGATGGTTGATTTCGTTCATGAAATTAACTTTTTATGGGCTTGAGGCAGCCGTCAGCCAAGTTGTTTGTTGCACCGATGCAACGAAAAACCCCTTTATTGTTTGAAACGCTTGGAAAACGGGCACGGCTCTGGTGCAATACACGCAACCTTCCGAATTTGGAGGTTGGCTTAGTGTTCAAGCAGGTGGTTTCCACCGCAAAAGCCCCAAGCTCTTTTTTAACTTTGGAGAAACTCTCAATGAAAAAAACTCTGATTGCTCTGGCTG
>JACCDS010036589.1_pt1 | contig 42472 bp, 44 predicted proteins | sample 7446441 | NCBI WGS metagenome assembly JACCDS01 (sample SAMN15323445, study PRJNA562643) | freshwater metagenome | isolation source: river surface water | place: USA:Blue River Watershed | collected 2017-08-17 | reverse complement strand
CTCACGTGTTACTCACCCGTTCGCCACTAATCCACCGGAGCAAGCTCCAGCTTCATCGTTCGACTTGCATGTGTTAAGCACGCCGCCAGCGTTCGTCCTGAGCCAGGATCAAACTCTCCGTAAAAATCAATTTGCCTCGCAAGGAGGCAATCTTTTACGAACACCCCGGAAAATGGGGTGATCAATTTGATTTGGCTTTCGAACTGTCTACTGACAATTCATGTTTGTATCTTTATCCAAAAGGAATCTCTGCCAGAACATAAGTTCCAGCCGAGGTTTTTGGCATCGACATTGTGCACGCTGTTGAGTTCTCAAAGATCGGATGCTTCTGGCTTTTCCTCGCGGATCATCTCCAGAGCAACTTCTCAAGTCTACCGATTTGACTTCTTTTGTCAACCTCTCGTTTCCGAGCAGTTTTCACCAGGGTTCTCATCGGGAGACCTAAATCCTAGACACAAAAACTAGAACCCACAAGGGCTAATTTCCAGTAGAGGACTGTTGTAACTTGAGCCGGCGATCTCAATCGGATCTTGCCAAACTTTGGACAACTCGGTAGAGCTTAGTCACGTTTTTATAAAGCTGTCAAATCGAACGTGAAATTGGCGTGTTGAGGCTTGAAATCAAAAGAAAAGACCGGCCAGCGACTTCTTGCCGCGGGCCAATACCGCCTGGTTTCCTGCCAAAACATCTTCCAAAATTGCATCGTCTGACAAGACCTTGACCTTGTTGACCGACACCCCGCCCTGCTCAATGGCGCGTCTGGCCTCGGACTTTGATTCACACAGCCCGGTTGCCACTAGCGCGTCGACAACGGGCGAACCCTTTGCCACCTGAGCGTTTGGCAGCTCATTGAGTGCCGAACGCAAGGTATCGCCATCCAGCAAGCGAATATCGCCGGAGCCAAAAAGCGCCAAGGATGCGTCCTGGGCAGCAAGCGCCTCCGCGGATGAGTGAACCAGCTCGGTCACCTCCAGGGCTAGTCTGCGCTGAGCCTCTCGCTTGAATGGCTCTTCGGCTACCTTCTGCTGGTAGCCATCGATCTCTTCCCTGGTAAGGAATGTGAACACTTTGAGTCGATCAACCACATCGGCATCATCGGTATTTAGCCAGAACTGATACATGGCATATGGGCTGGTGAGCTCGACATCCAGCCAAATGGCGTTGCCCTCACTCTTGCCGAATTTCTTGCCATCGGAGTTAGTGATCAAAGGGGTGGCAATCAGGTGGACCGAAGACCCCTCGACTCGGTGAATCAAATCGGTGCCGGAGGTTAGGTTGCCCCACTGATCACTGCCGCCGGTCTGAAGCACGCAGTTGTAGCGTCTGTAGAGCTCCAGAAAATCTAGGCCCTGCAGAATCTGGTAGCTGAACTCGGTGTAGCTGATGCCGCTGTCGGAATTTAGTCTTGCTGAGACCGCATCCTTGGAAAGCATCTTTCCGACCCGGTAGTGCTTGCCAACATCGCGCAAGAAGTCCAGTGCACTGTAATTCTGAGTCCAATCCAGATTGTTCACTAGGCGGGCAGCATGTGGGCCCTGATAATCCAAAAAGCGCTCGGTCTGCGCCGCCAATCGACTTACCCAGTTCGCAACCGTGGACTTGTCGTTCAAAGTTCGCTCGGCATTCGGCTTTGGATCACCGATCAGTCCAGTTGCCCCACCAACCAATGCCAGCGGATTGTGACCGGCAAGCTGCAGCCTGCGCATGGTTAGTAGTTGAACCAAGTTGCCCAGGTGCAAACTTGGAGCAGTTGGATCAAAACCGCAGTAGTAGGTGATTGAGTTTTCCGTTAGTGCTTTGCGAAGCGCTGCTTCATCGGTAGAAAGTGCGACCAGTCCACGCCACTGAAGTTCATCGAGGATGTGAGGAAACGAAGCATCATTGCGCTGCTTCGACATAGTATCCGCGCTCGCCATTTAGAACTCCCCTGCTAAAACTTCGCTCAGTGCCTTCAGTTGCACATCAACCTGAATCAGCGATGTTCCACCGGTGCCGTTTCTGGAAGAAATCGCCTTCTGAATATCAATTACCTCGCGAACATCCGGGGTTAGGTGCTTCGAAATTGCCGCGAATTGAGCGTCGGTCGGTTGATCCAGTTGCAGATCATTCTGCTCGCAGAATTTCACCAGCTCACCGGTGATCTCGTGGGCATCTCGGAACGGAACTCCTTGCTTTACTAGCCACTCGGCAACGTCAGTCGCCAGCGAGTAGCCCTCGGGAGCCAAGTGCTCGAGACGTTCGGTATTGAATGCCAGCGTCGCAACCATGCCGGTAAAAGCTGGAAGTACCAAAAGCAGATTGTCGACCGAATCAAAGACTGGCTCTTTGTCTTCCTGCAGGTCGCGGTTGTAACTCAGTGGCAAGCCCTTAAGCGTTGCCAATAGGCCACTGTGGTTACCGATCAGGCGCCCCGCTTTTCCGCGCGCCAGTTCTGCGATGTCTGGGTTCTTCTTCTGGGGCATGATCGATGAGCCCGTAGAGAAGGCATCGTCTAACTTCACATAACCAAATTCGAATGTTGACCAGGCGATGATTTCTTCGGCAAACCTGGAGAGGTCGACGCCGATCATGGCGGTGATGAAGCTGAACTCTGCCACCACATCCCTAGAGGCAGTGGCATCCATGCTGTTCTGGGTTACCCCGGCGAAGCCGAGTTCGAGAGCAACGAGGTTTGGATCCAACCCCAGGGTATTGCCGGCCAAAGCGCCAGATCCGTATGGCGAGAGGTTCGCCCGCTCCCGCCAATCAGCCAGTCGCCGCAGATTTCTAACCATTGGCCAGGCATGGGCCAGCAAATGGTGCGAGAGAAGAACGGGCTGGGCGTGCTGAAAGTGAGTGCGGCCCGGCATCACAGCGCCGCGGTGTTTGGTGGCCTGCTCAACCAAGGCAGCTATGTAGCCAAACAGCTGCTTTTGAATTTCGCTAGCTGCATCAAGCAAGAATGAGCGAATCAAAGTCGCAATCTGATCATTACGGGACCGACCGGCGCGAATCTTGCCGGCAATCTCACCGCCGGCAATCTCAATCAATCCGCGCTCCAGGGCTGCGTGGACATCCTCTTCGTCTGGCTTAGGGCCAAAGCTGCCATTGAGCACCTTGGCCATCAGAGTCTGGATGGCACCCTCCAGCACATCAAGTTCGGACTGGGCTAGGAAGCCAGCCTGATGCAGCGCTTTGATGTGGGCGCTGGTGCCCTTTAGGTCATATGGAGCAAGTCGAAAATCAAAGTGCGTAGAGCGAGACAAGGCGGCCAAGGCATCATTGGGGCCGGATGCGAATCTGCCACCCCAAAGGGAATCGTTGCTCTGTGCCATTAGTCCTCTTACGTCGTATCAGATAAGTCTAGTTTTGCCTCGCGAGCCATAGCATCAGCGCCTTTTGAGCGTGAAGGCGATTCTCTGCTTCATCCCAGATTCTGGACTGCGAGCCGTCGATGACCTCAGCCGCCACCTCGTATCCGCGGTAAGCCGGCAGGCAGTGCAGAAAGATGGCAGATTCTTTTGCCTTGGCCATGAGGGACTGGTCCACCGTGTATCCGCTAAAGGTTTTGACGCGCAGCTCCTTCTCGTCCTCCATGCCCATCGAAACCCAGGTGTCGGTGGCAATCACATCGGCACCGGACACCGCCAAGGCTGGATCTTGGAACACTTCGATGCGTTGCCCAAATTGATCGGCGATAGCCTGCGCCCTTGCGACAACCTCGGCTTGCGGCTGGAAGCCAACCGGCGCTCCCACCGACACGCTCATCCCCGCGAGCGCACATGCCACCAAATAGCTATTGCCCATGTTGTTGGCGGCGTCCCCGATGTAGGCAAGCTTTAGACCTTCGGTCTTGCCAAACTCTTCCCTGATGGTGAGCAGATCTGCCAGAAGCTGACATGGGTGCCAATCATCACTGAGGGAGTTGATCACCGGAACCTTGGAATTGGCAGCCATCTCCTCAAGACCAGACTGGGCGTAGGTGCGCCAAACGATCTGGGCAACTTGCCGCTCTAAAACCCGAGCAGTATCGGCGACCGATTCCTTTTTACCAAGCTGCGATGAACCGCTGTCGATAATTAGTGGCACTCCCCCGAGATCGCTGATTCCGACTGCAAACGAAACGCGAGTTCTGGTGGAGGTTTTGTCAAAAATGACAGCCACGGTTTGCGGGCCGGCAAATGGTTTGTGAGCAAAGCGATTTGCCTTGAGTTCCAGAGCCAACTCGAGAACTTCGGCTTGCTCTTTAGGGCTTAGGTCATCGTCTTTTAGAAAGTGTCTGGTCACCATAGCTCCTTAGTTTGTTACCTGCGTGCCAACGCCCGACTCGGTAAAGATTTCCAACAGAATGCTGTGCGGCTGACGCCCATCAATAATGTGAGCCTTTGGCACTCCGCCCTCGACCGCCTCCAGGCAGGCCTGCATTTTTGGAATCATTCCGGATTCCAATGATGGAATCAAAAGCCGCAGCTCTGAAACGGTGATTTCAGAAACAAGTGAGTCCAAATTTGGCCAGTTGGCATAAAGCCCCGGAACATCTGTCAGCACCATTAGCTTTTCGGCACCCAGTGCTACCGCCAAGGAGGAGGCCGCTAGGTCTGCGTTCACGTTCAGTAGCTCACCGAATACGGTGGGAGCAACGGTGGAGATTACCGGGATCTTGCCGGCTTCGATCGCCTGCAGCACGCTTCGGGGATTTACCGTGCGAACCTCGCCAACTAAGCCAAGGTCGACCTCACCATCGGGTGATGAGGCGGTTACCTTTTCAGCCCGAAACAAATTGTCATCCTCGCCGGAGAGCACAACCGTCGATGCCCCCGACGCTTCAATGAGTTCAGCAAGGTGCTTGCTTACTTGATTGCGAAGAACATCTCTTACCACTCCGATGGTCTGCTCATCGGTGTAGCGGAAGCCATGGCGGAACTCACTGGTGATTCCAAGTTCTGAAAGCCTCGCGGTGATCTGAGGTCCGCCGCCGTGAACCACAACCGGTTTGATTCCGACAAATCTCAAATACGCCATGTCCTGCGCAAATGCGGTCTGCAATGCTTCGTCAACCATGGCATTGCCACCGAATTTAACCACCACGATTCGACCGTGAAATTCCCGCAACCAATCCAGAGACTCAATCAAAGTCTCCGCCTTGATGCGAGCGAGCGCTTGGTCTGGGTTGGCAGGAATCATTAGCTGGAGTAGGCGCTGTTCTCTTCGACGTAGGCGTGGGTAAGGTCGTTGGTTACCACGGTGGCCTGGTGACCACCGGAGTTTAGGTTGATGTCGATCTCAACCTTTCTTGGCGTCAGGTCGATTTGCGACCGATCCCCCGCTGGCTGACCCTGGCTGGAGATTAGGACGCCATTAATGGCGACATCGATGTTGTATGGGTCGAAGACCGCTTTCGTGGTGCCGACCGCAGCCAAGATGCGACCCCAGTTGGGGTCATTGCCATAAATGGCAGCCTTGAACAGATTATTGCGGGCGACCGATCTAGCAACTTCAACAGCGTCGTCCTCTGATGCTGCGCCTGAAACAGTGATGTGGATGTTGTGCGAGGCACCTTCGGCATCATCCAGCAGCTTCAGCGCCAGCTGTTTGCAAACCTGAGTCAACAGCGCGACAAACTCACCCTCATCAGCCCTAACACCCGATGCCCCGGATGCCATAAGGGTGACCTGATCGTTAGTGGACATGCAGCCGTCGGAATCTAAACGATCAAAAGAAACCCTGGTTGCCGATCGCAGCGCAGAATCTAAAAACTGCTTGTCGACAATGGCATCGGTGGTGATTACCACCAACATGGTCGCCAGCCCCGGCGCCAACATGCCAGCGCCCTTTGCCATACCGCCGATTCTCCAACCCGAGCCAGATTCAGCCTCTGCTCGCTTGGCGACAGAGTCGGTGGTCATGATGGCTTCGCTGGCAGCAACTCCCCCGCTCACTGCGAGAGTCGCCACCGCAGAGCTCACCCCCTGAATCAATTTGTTGCGATCAAGCTGCTCGCCAATTAATCCAGTGGAGCACACCAGCACGTCACCGGCAGCAATACCGAGCTGTTTCGCCAACTCTTCTGCAGTGGCGTGGGTGTTCTGAAAACCCTCGGGGCCGGTGTAGCAGTTTGCGCCACCAGAGTTGAGAACAATCGCCTCTACGATCTGATCCTTGATGACTTCCTTTGACCAAAGGATTGGATTCGCCTGGCAGCGATTGGTAGTAAATACCGCGGCCGCCAATTTCAAAGGCCCGCGGTTGACCACCACGGCCAGGTCCTTATTGCCCGAAGACTTCAGGCCACATGCCACACCACTGGCCTCGAAGCCTTGGGCAAATGTCACGCTCACGGGGCAACTCCATCAATCGGCAGGCCGGTGGTTTCAGCCAGACCCAAGGCCAGATTCATGCTTTGGATCGCTGCGCCGGCTGTGCCCTTGACCAGATTATCGATCGCCGAAACGATAACAACGCGCTGTGCAGCCTGGTCAAAGCTCAGTGAGATTTGCGCGGTGTTCACCCCCAGCACCGCAGCGGTCTGCGGCAGTTGTCCGGTCGGCAAAACCCGAATAAACACTTCCTCGCCATAGGCCTTTTGATAGGCAGCTTCGAGTCTTTCAATACTGAAGTCAGGGCGCACTTTTGCGGTATTTACCGCAAGAATTCCGCGAGACATAGGAACCAGCACCGGAGTGAATGACACCTGCACCTTTTGACCGCAGGCCTTGGAGAGGTTCTGTTCGATCTCCGGGGTGTGACGATGCACGCCGCCAACTCCGTAGGCGCGGGCTGAGCCGTGCACCTCGCTGGCAAGCAAGTCTGCTTTAAGGCTCCTGCCAGCCCCCGAGGTTCCAACCGACAGGATGGAAACAATGTCGCTTGGGTCAAGAAGACCGGCGGTTAGCCCAGGTGCTAGCGCCAAGCTGATGGCCGTCACGTTGCAACCTGGCACCGCTACCCGCTTCACGCCAGCAAGCACATCACGCTGTTTGCCACCTTTCGCCAAAGTCAACTCTGGCAGTCCATAGCTCCAGGTACCGGCATGCTTGGTGCCGTAAAACTTCTCCCAAGCTGCAGAATCTTCCAACCTAAAATCTGCACCGCAATCCAAAACCAGAGTGTCCTCAGTTAGGTATTGCGCAACCTCTGCGCTGGTGGCATGAGGCAGAGCCAAGAAGACCACATCATGCCCGGCTAGATTTTCCTCGGTGGTAGCAACCAATACTCGATCGGCATAAGACTGCAAGTGCGGATGCAGGGCTGATACCAATTGACCGGCATTGCTGTTCGCAGTGACAGCGCCGAGCTCCAAGTCCGGATGCATAGCGATCAGGCGCAGCAACTCCCCGCCGACATAACCACTGGCTCCAGCTACTGCGACCTTGAATACCATCTACGCCCTTAGATTTGCGCCGAATTTTTGATTTGCCAAAGCTACCGCTGCCTCTTTGGACTGAGAAGCCTCGGCTTGAGTCAGGGTGCGATCAGCGGCCCTAAAGCGCAAGCTGAAAGTTACCGACTTTTGACCCTGCGGAATATTTTCCCCGCGATAGTCATCAACCAAGACAACCTCCTCCAAAAGCTCCCCTGCACCCTCGCGAATCACAGCAGCCAACTGGGCTGCCGGAACTGCGGCGTCAACCAATAGCGATAGGTCTTGGGTGGCAGCCGGCATGACGCGAAGCTCAGTCGCCTGCAAAACCTCAGGAGCGTGAGCAAAAAGCGCATCTAGATTGACCTCGAAGGCGGCAACTCTTCTCGGTAGGTGATAGTCGCTGGCAATGGCAGGATCGATCTCGCCCACAAAACCAACCACCTCACCACCAACTAGCAACTCAGCGGCCCTGCCGCTGTGATACCCAATTGGGGTTGCCTGTCGAAGTTCGAATCCGACTCCGGCTGCTCTGGTGATTTGCTCAACCGCCAAAATTGCCTGAGGGTAACCGGCCTCGACCGCCGACTGACCCGGTGCCTGCGGTAACCAATCGCCCAATGCCAATCCAGCCAGGTGTCTCGGCTGCAATGGAATCGAGGCGTTCAGCTCATCAAGCTGCTGCTGGCTTGGCCGAATGTTGCCTAGAGGCAACGCTGTGGTTGCGGCCCCCTGTGCCGGCAAGAACACCGAGCCCTCTTCAACCAGGGCAAGGTCCTTGGTGCCGCGAGAAAGATTGCGAGCGGCTGCCTGCAAAAGCCCGGGCAGCATGCTGTTGCGAAGCTCTGGACTGTCCCCCTGCATCGGGTTCTCTAGGCGCAGAGCGGTTGAGGCAGAAAACTCGCGATTTTGCTTTTCCGAATAGAACGGATAATTCAGCACCTCGGTGAAACCGGCTCCTGCGAGCGCCACAAGCGCGCGGCGACGGAACTGCTGACGCGGAGTTAGCCCTCTTCCCGGCGGAGCAACCGGGATTCTGGATGGGATCAGGTGATAACCGGCAAGCCTGGCTACCTCCTCAACCAAATCAGTCTTGTGCCGAAGATCAGGTCGCCAGCTTGGAGGGGTCACGGTCACGGCATCGTCGTGCACCTTCAGCTCACAGCCGATCTGGTGCAGTAAGTCAAGAACCTGCTGATTGGAGTACTCAACTCCTACCAATTCAGAAGCAAATGCAAACGGAAGCTCAATCTCAACCCGTGGGGCATCAATCTGATAAGCCGAACCGACTCCGTTCAGTTCACCACCTGCCAACTCCACCAGCAGCTGCGCTACCCGCGCTGCAGCAACCGGTCCGACCTCTGGGTCAACTCCGCGCTCAAAGCGCTTGGAAGCCTCGGATGGCAGCTTGTGCCGACGAGCAGAACGAGCGATGGAGATGGGGTCAAACAGTGCAGCTTCAATTAAGACATTCTTGGTGCTGGCAGAAACCTCAGTCGAGAGTCCGCCCATAACACCAGCCAGACCAATCGGCCCAGACTCGTCGCAGATCAGCAAATCCTCAACGCTCAACTCACGCACCTTCTCGTCCAGCGTGGTGAGACGCTCGCCGGTATGAGCACGTCGGACAGTGATACCGCCCAGTAATTTGTCAGCATCGTAGGCATGGATTGGCTGGCCAAGTTCGAGCATGACGTAGTTGGTGATATCCACCACAATCGAAATCGAACGCATGCCAGCAAGCTTCAGGCGATTGGCCATCCAGCTGGGGACAGTTGCGGTGGCATCGACACCAGAGACACCGAGGGTAGTGAAGCGACTACAGCCAACAACCCCGTGAATTGGCGCGTTGTCGTCAATCACAACTTGGAAACCCGAACCCTGCTTCGCCAAAACCTTGGTAGCCGGATCTGTGAACTTTGCGCCGGATGCGTGCGAATACTCGCGAGCAATACCTCGAATCGATAGGCAGTAGCCGCGGTCCGGAGTGACATTTACCTCAGCAGCCGACTCGTTCAGTCCCAAAAGTTCAAGCGCATCGGTACCGACTTCTGGGTCCAGACCCAGGGTCGCTAGCCTGAGAATGCCCTCGTGCTCATCGCTCAGCCCCAGCTCGCGCGCGGAAGCAATCATGCCGTCTGAAACATGGCCATAGGTCTTGCGAGCGGCAATTTCAAAGCCCCCTGGCAGTGCAGCTCCTGGAAGAGTGACAACGACCTTGTCATCGACATAGAAGTTTCTCGCGCCGCACACCACACCGTTCACAACACCCGGCGCAACCTCAACCTGACACCAGCGAATGGTCTTGCCATTCGACTGCGGCTCCTCGACAAACTCCAACACCTTGCCGACCACAATCGGACCCCGAATGTCGCCTCCGTGAGATCCCTCTTCTTCTAGACCAACCTTCACTAGCTGGGCCATCACATCGTCCGGAGTAGAACCCTGAGGCAGCTCTACATACTCTGCCAACCAACTAAGTGGAACCCTCATCAGATCACCGATCCAAACTGCTGGGAGAATCTGGCATCTGCCTCAACCATGTCGTGCATATCGCGAACGCCATTCCTAAACATCAAAGTGCGCTCAATACCCATTCCGAAAGCGAAACCCGAGTAAACCTCAGGGTCGATACCAGCAGCCTTCAGCACATTCGGATTCACCATGCCGCAACCACCCCACTCAACCCAGCGCGCACCGCCCTTGGCACCGGGGTGCCAAACGTCCAACTCGGCAGATGGCTCAGTGAAAGGGAAAAATGATGGGCGAAGTCTGATCTTTGCCTCAGGGCCAAACATGACTCGAGCAAAGTGCTCCAAGGTGCCCTTGAGATCAGCCATGGTTAGACCCTTGTCAACCGCCAAGCCTTCGACCTGGTGGAAAACCGGGGTGTGGGTGGCATCTAGCTCATCGGTACGGAACACTCGACCCGGACACAGCACATAGACCGGGAGATCGCGTTCAAGAAGCGAACGAACCTGAACCGGCGAAGTGTGAGTGCGTAACAGCAGGTGATTTTCAACCGGAGCGACAAAGAAAGTGTCCTGCATCGCCCTGGCTGGGTGATCAGGGTGGAAATTTAACGCATCGAAGTTGAACCACTCGTTTTCAAGCTCTGGGCCGTCCGCAATCTCCCAACCCATGCCAATAAAGACATCGCTGATCGAGTCCATCAAGAGTGAAAGCGGGTGTCTCGCTCCCTTGGGGGCGACTCTCGGATAAGCGGTGATGTCGACACGCTCTTGCTCAAGTGCCAGTTGGTCGGCAATCGCCTGCAGCTCGGCTTCCTTCTGCGCAAACGCAGTGTTGAGCTGGGCTCGTGCAGCGCCCACCAAGCGACCAGCCTCAGCCTTTTGCTCGTTTGGCAAAGCCTTGATCAGGGCGTTGAGTTTGGATAGCGGAGAATCTTCACCAACTGCGCCAGCCTTTACCGCCTTGAGCTCTTGAAAGCTGGCAGCTTGATTCACAAGCGCAAGCGAAGCGGTAAGCGCTTGACTCACGGATTCGGCAGTTAGTTGTTCAGACACTCGTAAAGTTTAGCGATTGCCTTGCATTTCAAATGCTGAGGCATACAGACAAACTGAAGCTGCCGTTGCCAAATTCAGCGATTCAGCCTCGCCGTAAATTGGTAGCGCAACAATCTCATCGGCTAGCTCAAGCATCTCGGGCGATACCCCGTGAGCTTCGTTGCCAAAGATCCAAGCGGTTGGCTTAGCTAACTGTCCCGCCATTTCCGTGATCAGTTTTCCGCCAGCACTCGCGGCGAATACTTGAATTCCGGCGGCTTTGAGCGCCGCCACCAGGGCCTTTGGGTCCTGCTCAATCACGGCCGGAACATGCAAAATGCTTCCCGCTGTAGAGCGCACCAGCTTGGGGTTGTACAGATCAACGGAATCGGTTGTGAAAATAACCGCGTCGGCACCAGCGGCATCTGCTGCGCGAAGAACTGTGCCGCCATTGCCGGGATCACGCGCCTGGTCCAAAATCGCAATAAGCTGCGGACCCGAGGCCAAAAGTTCCTCTAGTGAAACATCAAATTGCGACACCACCGCGACTACGCCCTGCGGGGTTTTGGTGTCAGAGAGCTTAGCCATCACCAAATCCGAAACCTCGATAATCGGAACCGAAGCATCGTAAAGCTGGTCGAAAAGTTCTTCGTAGCGGTCCAGGGCGGCTGCGGTCGCAAACACCTCGTGTGCCAGCTGGGGTTGCTTGCAGAGCTCTTTGAGCCCCTGAGGTCCCTCAAGCAAAAAGAGCCCGGTTTCTAACCGGGCGTCTTTTTGTTGAAGTCTTGCGACCCCCTTCACCCTCTCGGACTTAGGGGCGTCAAGCATTAGCTAACCTTGGCCGCGTTTACATCCTTAGGCAGTGCTGCCTTGGCAGATGCCACCAAAGATGCAAATGCCTTTGGGTCGTGGATGGCTAGGTCTGCCATGATGCGACGGTCAACCTCGATACCAGCAAGCGCTAGGCCCTGGATGAAGCGGTTGTAAGTCATACCGTTTAGGCGGGCAGCTGCGTTGATGCGCTGGATCCAAAGGCGACGGAAGTTACCCTTGTTCTTTCTGCGGTCGTTGTATGCGTAAACCAACGAGTGCAGTAGCTGCTGCTTTGCCATGCGGTACAAACGTGAACGCTGGCCGCGGTATCCGTGAGCGCGCTCAAGCGCAACACGACGCTTCTTCAGCGAGTTGACGGCGTTTTTTACTCTTGCCATTTTCTACTCCTTATTCCTAAGCGTCGGCTAGCGGCCGAGCTGTCTCTTTAGCTTCTTGAAATCTGCTGGGGACACGACCTGGTCCTGGTTCAGACGACGGGTGCGTCTGGATGACTTGTGCTCCAGGTTGTGGCGCATGTTGATCTGCTGCTTCATCAGCTGGCCGCTGCCAGTAAAGCGGAAACGCTTCTTGGCGCCCGAGTGGGTCTTCATTTTCGGCATGATCTCTCCTTAGTTCTCTTCTGTCGCTTCAGCCTGTGCAGGCTTTGCTTGGGCCTTTTTAGCTTCGGCCCTTGCCTCTGCCTTGTTCTTCAACGGCCCAATGACCATGACCATGTTGCGGCCATCGATCGATGGGTTCGACTCCACGGATCCAAATTCGGTTACTTCATCCGCTAGCTTGCGAAGCAAGTTCACGCCCATCTCTGGGCGGGACTGCTCGCGGCCACGGAAGACAACCATCACCTTCACCTTGTCGCCGGCCTTTAGGAATTTGCGAACCTGGGAAACCTTGGTGTTGTAGTCGTGGTCGTCGATCTTTAGACCGAAACGAACCGTCTTCAACACGGTGTTGACCTGGTTCTTTCTAGCTTCACGAACCTTTTGAGCGGCTTCGTACTTGAACTTGCCGTAATCCATAACCTTGCAAACTGGAGGGTTTGAACCCGGCGCTACCTCGACTAGGTCGAGGTCTGCCTCACGGGCCAATCTCAATGCTTGCTCGATTGGGACAACGCCAATCTGTTCACCGGCAGGTCCGATTAGTCGGACTTCGGCGACACGAATACGCTCGTTGATGCGCGGATCGCTGATAACTAGCTCCTTAGGTACCGTTTTGACTCGCGCGAAGTGCGCGCAAAAGTATCAAACGCTCAAACCCGGATACCTTTAGAGGCGGTAGACAGGTGGGAATGTAATCCACTTTCACTGAGCTAAGTGCCCAGAGCCTCAGGTAGCCTAGCAGAACTAAACAGAAATTCGAAAGAGGAATTTTGTCTGAAGAGCTCACCAGAGACATTGCCGAAGTACCTGCGGTTGAAATCATCAACACCGCTGCCGTTCACTTGATGAGTGCCGCGGCGGTGCAGTGTGGACTTGCCGAGGATGCCCCAGCGGATTTGGACGAAGCTCGAAAGCTGATTACCGCACTAGCCGGCCTAATCACGGCGGCTGCTCCCGAGATTGGCGATCACCACGCCAGGCCACTGAGAGACGGCCTTCGTTCGCTCCAGCTGGCTTTCCGTGAGGCTTCGGTAATTCCTGATGAACCAGGCAAGGGCCCCGGTGAAAAATACACCGGTCCGGTGAACTAGCCCTGCACCAGCTTGACGGTGAAGGAATCCACCGCCTTTAGGAACTCCTGAGATTGCAAGCCAACTCCAAACTGGGCTAGTAGATCTTGCAGTTGAGACTGACCCAATCCCGCAACCAGCCCAATTTCAATTCCGAGCTCAGGCTTTACAAGCTGAGCGTCAGGATCGGCATCGAAAACCCTGACCGATCTAATCTCCGGGTGCGATGCAACCGCAGCTGAAACCAGCTCTAAAACCCTGGCATCGAGATGCGGCGGCGTCCAGGAAAACCCCTGTGCTAACGCGGCCAAGGCTGGCCTCCTAATGCCCACTGCCCTGCCCGCTGGATTGAGTATTACTCGATCATGACCTTCGCTAACCGCCGCGACCGCTAGCTTTGCAACCTCAACTGGCACCGGTCTGGCGGTCGCATTCCAGGCGGCCATCTCTGCCACCGAGCTAAAAGCGGGGATAGCCGTTTTGCCATCCGGGGTGCTTACCGCCACGATGGCCAAATCAGCACTCTTATCCACCGGTTGGCCATGCGGGCCGACTCCGCTCTCCCCTAACTCGGCGAGCAACGGAATCAGAAGTCGACACTGCGCTAGAGCGGCAAAGAGCTCCTGTTTGTTCAGGTAACCCGCAAGCGCGGACCTAAGAACTTCGGGAGTTGAACCGTCATCTCCAGACCAGCTGTTCTGCGAGAATTCCCGCCCCTCCCATGGGACGCCGGCGGAATCGTGAAACCTATCGTGCATTAGCCGCCTGCGATTGCCAGCGCTTGCTCGAGAGTGAATCGGCCGGCGTATAGCGACTTGCCAAGGATTGCCCCCTCGAGACCAAGCTCAACTAGAGCGTGTAGGTCGGTGATGTCCTGAAGCGATGAAATGCCACCCGATGCCACCACCGGCTTGTTCGTAAATTGCATAACCTGCTTCAAAAGCTCAAGGTTTGGCCCCTTCAAGGTGCCGTCCTTGGTCACGTCAGTAACCACATAACGCGGGCAGTTTGCCTGCTCCAGGCGCGCCAAAACTTCGAATAGGTCGCCACCTTCTTGAGTCCAACCGCGGGCAGCAAGCACCGTGCCGCGCACGTCCAGTCCGACTGCGATTTGATCACCGTATTTGGCAATCACATCTGCGGTCCAGTCCGGATTTTCCAGCGCAGCGGTGCCCAGATTGACTCGGGTTGCACCTAGTTCCAACGCGGCCTCCAGTGAGGCATCGTCTCGAATACCACCGGAGAGCTCGATCTTGGTGTCACCAGCCTGTTTCACAACCTCGGCAATCACCGCACGGTTCTCGCCTCGGCCAAACGCGGCATCGAGGTCAACCAGGTGAATCCACTCCGCGCCGGCAGCAATCCAGTCTTGGGCGGCAGCAAGCGGGTGACCGAAGTCCTCTTCGCTGCCTGCTTCGCCCTGGGTGAGCCGGACGGCTTTGCCGTTTGCAACATCAACGGCTGGCAGTAGTTCTAGCTTCATATTTCTCCTAAATTGAACGAATCCAGTTACGAAGCAGCTGCAAACCTGCCTCGCCCGATTTCTCGGGGTGGAATTGAGTTGCGCTGAGCGGACCGTTTTCGACCGCCGCCAGGAATCGCTCGCCGTGCTCAGACCAAGTGAGGGCCGCCTTCACAAAAGGCGGTTGAATATCCATCTCCCAAGTCTTAGCGGCATAGGAGTGAACGAAGTAGAAACGCTCGTCTGCCACTCCAGAAAACAACACACTCTTAGAATCCGGCTCCACCTGAGTCCAGCCGATGTGCGGCAAGGTAGGGGCATTTAGCATTGTGACGCTGCCGGGCCACTGCCCCAAACCCTCGGAGTCAATTCCATGCTCAACTCCGTGCTCAAACATGACCTGCATGCCAACACAGATACCCAACACCGCCCTCCCGGCGGTTAGCCTCTGGTCGACCAGGGTCGCAGCATTGTGAGCCGTTAGGTTTCGCATTACAGATGCGAATGCACCAACCCCGGGCAGCAGCATGCCATCGGCCTCCAGCAGTGTTTTGCGATCAGCGGTGAGCACCACTTCGGCACCGGCATGCTCTAGCGCTCGGCAGGCCGAGTGAATGTTGCCGTTGCCGTAGTCAAAGACCGCAACGGTCTTAGTCAAAGGCTGCCCTTGGTGGAAGGGACACCTGCGACTCGGGCATCGTGCTCAACCGCTTTGCGCATGGCACGGGCCAAAGCCTTGAACTGAGCCTCCGCAATGTGGTGAGCATCCCTACCGGCTAGCACTGTTACATGCAGAGTTAGACCAGCGTTGTATGCGATTGCTTCAAAAACGTGCCGAACCATCGAGCCGGTGAAGTGACCACCGATTAGGTGATACTCAAAGCCCTGAGGTTCTCCGCTGTGAACCAAAAAAGGTCGGCCGGAAATATCAACAACCGCTCTAGCAAGAGCTTCATCCAGCGGGACGGTTGCATCGCCGTATCTACCAATGCCGGCCTTTTCGCCAAGCGCCTGCTTGATGGCCTGACCTAGGACGATAGCGGTATCTTCAACGGTGTGGTGAACATCGATCTCGATGTCGCCAACCGATCGAATCTTCAAGTCAATTAGTGAGTGCTTTGAAAAAGCGGTGAGCATGTGGTCGAAAAATGGCACGCCGGTTTCGATTTGCGAGTGACCTGAGCCATCAAGATTCAACTCGAGCTCAATCTTGGACTCGCTAGTCTCGCGAGAGATTTTGGCAATACGGCTCATGATTTGACCTCGCTTGGGAAGATGACCCAAGTTTAGTCAAGAATCAAGGCCAGCTCACCCAGCAACTTGGTAGTCTCCGCCTCAGTTCCGGCGGTTATGCGCAGAGTATTTGGAATGCCAACATTCCGAACAATCACTCCCTTCGCCAATAGCTGCTCGAAAACCTGATTCGGATTCTCAAAACCCTCAGCCAGAATGAAGTTTGCCTCGGAGGCGTAAATCCTAAGACCCAGTGCCGAGAGCTGGGTAATCATTCGGTCTCTCTGAACCTTGATCTGCTCGACATTGGCGAGCATTTCTCTCGAGTGCCGAAGTGCGGCACGCGCAGCCGCCTGTGTCAAAGCCGAAAGGTGATAAGGCAATCGAACGATCCGCATAGCGTCGACAATCGCAGCATCCGCCGCTAGGTAACCGACTCGAGCGCCGGCAAAAGCAAAGGCCTTGCTCATGGTTCGGCTCACGATCAACCGAGGCCTTCCTTGTAATAGCGATAGCGCTGAATCGTTCGAGGAAAACTCGGCATAAGCCTCGTCGACAACCAAAATTCCGTTGAAGGCGTTGTAAGCGGCTTCAATAACCGTGTTATCAATTGGCGTCCCGGTTGGATTATTTGGATTGCAAAGGATCGCAATCGAAGGCTGATGCTCGGAGAGCTGCTGAGCCACATAGTCGGCAGTCACCTCGAATTGCGCTAGTCGCCCTAGCTCTTGGTAACTTGTGAGAGTAATCCGCGCGATGTTCGGATACATCGAGTAGGTGGGGCCAAAGCTGAGGGCAGACTTCCCCGGGCCGCCGAAGGCTTGGAAAATTTGGGTGATTATCTCGTTAGAGCCATTAGCGGCCCAAATCTGATCTGAAGTTAGGTTGTGCCCGAGATAGGTCGCAAACTCTGCGCGCAACTCGAGGAACTCGCGGTCGGGATACCGGTTCAGTTTTATAACCTCGGCTGCAAGCTCCTGAATGATGTCGAGCGCAACCGCCTCTGGAATGCCGAAAGTGTTTTCATTGACATTCAGCTGAATTGGAACATCCAGCTGAGGCGCACCATATGGCTTTAGGCCTTTGAGGTCGTCTCTGAGTGGCAGATCTTCGAGGTTGGTCACCCTTGAAGATTACCCGATAGCGCTATGGCAGAGCGATCTGCTGGCCAGGGGTGAGGTCAACCGAGCTCAAGGCGTTTAGAAGCACTACCTCGGCGATCCAGTCGCGAGGATCCGAGTTCGGTGCGTAAACGTTCGCGAGTGACCAGAGCGAGTCGCCATACTGCACGGTTACATACTCAAGTTCGCCCGCTTCCTGGCTTCCAGCAAAGGAGCCAGAGATTGAGGCCATGGTGAAGGATGCGGCCAAAGCCAAGATTGCGATACCGCGGAATAGACGCCTTGGGTTAGTTAGTCGGTAGGAAGTAACAGCACTCATTGTGATTATCACCCTTCTGTTCGATTCTTTGTTTCGAACATTTGTTCTAAGTATAGAAACTTTTCCGACATTTACAAGTTTTTTGTCTCTTTATTTACAAATAACTCGAAAATGTGTTTGGCAAACGCCTAGGTAGCGAATACAGTTTCGATACAAGAAGTAAAACTTCCCCCACTGACATTTTGAGAGGAGCCGAGATGGACAGCTCTGAGCTAACGGATGTGCAGCAGCGAATTCTCGCTGTGATCCGCGAATCAATGCAGGCTAGAAACTACGCCCCCTCAATGCGAGAGATCGGCGAGGCCGTCGGGCTCAGCTCAACCGCAAGCGTGTCTCATCAGCTGAACAAGCTTGAACTGTTGGGCTTTATCAGCCGAGACCCGCGCAGGCCTCGAACCATCGATTTGCTCGGCTTTGACGACTTCGCCGGCGAGATCATCAAGGCAGACGCCGCCATGGTCCCGCTCGTGGGTCGAATTGCTGCGGGAGGGCCAATTACCGCTGAGCAAAATGTCGAAGACGTCTTTGCTCTGCCACGTCAGCTGGTTGGCCAGGGCGACCTATTCCTGCTCAAGGTCGTTGGCGAATCGATGATAGATGCTGCCATCTGCGATGGCGACTGGGTGGTTGTGAGGCAGCAGCAGACCGCTGAGAACGGCGACATCGTTGCCGCACTGCTAGAAGATGAGGCCACGGTAAAGACTTTCAAGCAGCGCGATGGGCACACCTGGCTTTTGCCAAGAAACTCAGCCTTTGAGCCCATCCTCGGTGACCACGCGGTAATCCTGGGCAAGGTTGTAGCCGTACTTAGGGCCGTGTAGCAAATTCCTTCAATTCAGACGCAAGGTCTGGTTTGACTAGAGCTTTGAGTCGAGTCCCGGCCTCTACGTATTCGATCTCGAGCACCTTTCCCGAAAGGTGCGCCCTGGAAACAAGATCTCCACGGCTATAGGGAACAACTCCTTCAAACTCAACATCGGGCTTTGGCAGCAGCTCGGCGATCTTTGACTCGAGCTCTTCGAAGCCTTCGCCGGTTCGGGCCGAAATCAAAAGTGAGCCCGGCACCAGGCCACGTAGCCGGACCTGATCTTCATCAGAGAGCAGGTCAGCCTTATTGAAAACGATCAGCTCGGGGATGCTCGATGCCTCAACCTCGGCGATAACCTCGTGGACGGTTCTTATTTGACCCATTGGATCAGGGTCTGTGCCATCGACAACATGAACGATCAGGTCAGCGTGAGAGATCTCCTCGAGGGTAGAGCGAAATGCCTCCACCAACTGGTGCGGCAGTTGACGAACAAAGCCAACAGTGTCGGCGATTGTGTAATTTCTGCCATCTGGAGTCTCGTGCTGCCTGACAGTTGGGTCCAGGGTCGCAAAGAGGGCATTCTCCACTAGAACTCCGGCCTTGGTCATGCGATTGAGTACCGAAGACTTTCCAGCATTGGTGTAGCCAGCAATCGCGACCTGCGGCTCGTTGTTTTTCTCGCGCTTGGAGCGTTTGATATCTCGCGCCTGCTTCATGTCGACAATCTCGCGCTTTAGCTTGGCCATCTTGGTGTTAATGCGCCTGCGGTCCAACTCAATCTTGGTTTCACCCGGACCACGCGATCCAATTCCGACACCGCCGGCGGCCTGACCTCCGGCCTGTCGGGACATCGACTCGCCCCAACCGCGAAGGCGAGGCAAGAGGTATTCGAGTTGAGCTAGCTCAACCTGCGCCTTACCCTCGCGACTCTTGGCGTGCTGGGCAAAGATGTCCAAGATAATCGCGGTGCGATCGACCACCTTTACCTTGACGGCATCCTCTAGCGCACGGCGCTGGGAAGGTGCTAGCTCGGCGTTTGCGATTACGGTGTCGGCGCCTAGCTGCGCAACCAGTTCCTTCAGCTCCTGCGCCTTACCCTTGCCGAAGAAGGTGGCTGGATCTGGATAGGCTCTGCGCTGCAGCAGTCCATCCAGCACCTCTGCACCTGCTGTCTCAGCAAGCGCTGCAAGCTCGCGCAGACCATTTTCCGCATCTGTCAAAGTCCCGGAGCCCCAGACGCCGATTAGAACAACCTTCTCGAGTCGCAACTTTCGGTATTCCACATCGGTGATGTCCTGCAACTCGGTTGAAAGACCGGCAACACGTCGAAGTGAGTCTCTGGCCTCGAGATCTAGCTGATCGCCGTCAAACTCGTTGCGCGGCGCAGCGGCACCCCTTCGCAGGATGCGGTCAATTGTGGATTCGTTTTCCATCGCACTTTAACCCTAGGGCTGTATTAGGTTTGCAACATGCCTCAGGACCACTATTTCAGCGCGAACCCAGATTCTCCCGCCACCGTTCGCGAGATTTCATACAAAGTGGCCGACCGTGAATTTTTGGTTCAAGCCGCCAGCGGCACCTTCAGTGCCAGCAAACTAGATCCCGGAACCAGCATCCTGCTGAGCAAGCACGATCAGTTTCCGGACTCAGGAAATGTTTTGGATCTTGGCTGTGGCTGGGGGCCAATTTCACTTGCAATTGCAAGTTTGCAGCCCGAGGCAACTCTCTGGGCACTGGACGTGAACGAACGAAGCCTGGGGCTGACCCGGGTAAATGCTGGCCGACTGGGACTAACTAATGTCAAAGCCGTCACGGCCGACCAGATTCCGCCGGATATGCGTTTTGACGCGATCTGGTCCAATCCTCCAATTCGGATCGGAAAGGCCGCACTGCATAAGTTGCTGTCCACCTGGCTACCCAAGCTGGAAAGTGGCGGTAGAGCGATGCTCGTCGTGCAAAAGCAGCTTGGTGCCGATTCGCTGCTGACCTGGATTCAAAACGAATTCCCGGGGCTAACCGCCAGTCGCTTTTCAACCGATAAGGGGTTCCGAATCCTCGAGGTAACTAGAGACTAAAGGTTCCGCTGAAGACCAGCTCCGCCGGTCCTGAAATCGCCACATGCTCCCCGTCTTCTGTTGGGAACATGCGGACACCAACTTCCCCACCCGGCACCCTAACTCGCCAGAAATTCTGACCATTGTCTGCCCAGTGCCGAATTGCTAGGGCGGCGGCGGCAATTCCAGTTCCGCAGCTCAAAGTTTCTCCAACACCGCGCTCGTGGACTCGCATGGAAATGCTGGCAACCCCCTCCTTGATTAGCGGGTCGTCCAGCACTACAAATTCGACATTCGCCCCTTTTTGCGGGCTTGGTTCAAGCTTTGGAGCCCGATGCAGCTCGAGGGCAGCGAGTTCATCCTGATCTGCAAGAGCCACCACGACGTGCGGGTTTCCTAGGTTGAGTCCAAGCCCCGGACGAGCAACGGAAATGCCATCCGCCTTCACAAGGAAGTCTTCCGAATCCACCCCCCAGCGCCCGAGATCAACGGCAAAACCCGTTGAGGTGCTGGTCAGATCTTTGACTCCGGCACGTGTCGCCACGGGAAGAGTAGAGCCGTCAATAATGCTGGCTAGACCGCGGGAAGTAAGGTAGCGGGCAAACACTCGAATTCCGTTGCCGCACATTTCAGCCTTGGAGCCATCGGCGTTTCGATAATCCATAAACCATTCGGCATTTGGCTCATCGTGCAGCAGGTGAGCCACTTCACTGTTCTCGGTCTTGGTCACCAAGATAAGACCGTCAGCCCCGATTCCAAAGTGTCTGTCGCAGATCAACTGAATTTGCTCTTCGGTGAGATCCAGCACCCCATCGAAGTCGGCAATCAAAACAAAGTCGTTGCCGGTGCCGTGACCTTTGGTGAATTCGATGTTCATGCCCCAAGCCTAATCAAGTTCAGGGCTTGAGGAATCAGCGGTTCATTAGCCGAAATCCAGCCAATTCGCTTATCGCGGCGAAACCACGACATTTGCCTTCTGGCATAACGATTGGTCAGAGCAACTGTCTCAGCCATCGCTTCAGCTTGCGACAACTCGCCATTCAGCTGCGCTATCGCCTGCTTATAGCCAATTGCCATCCTGGCGGTTTTGCCCAGTTCGCCTTGAGCAAGTAACTGCTCGACCTCGCGGGTGATGCCCTGCTGCCACATGGCCTCTACGCGCAGCAAAATTCTGCGCTTAAGCTCTTCCCGATCTACAGCCAGGCCAACCTGCAAAGCTGGTTTCCAATACCTGGGTTCTGGGAGTGTCGAGGCGTAGCTCTCGCCGGTAATTTCAATGACCTCAAGTGCCCGAATTACCCTTCTGACATTCTGGGCCGGAATTTTATCGGCGGTCACCGGATCCAGCTTTCTCAGTCGCTCGTGCATCGCCAATGCACCGGCGCTAGCGGATTCTTGCTCGAGACGAAGCCGAACCTGGACATCTGTGGGTGCAAAATCCAACTGATCCAAGGCGGCAGCGAGGTAAAACATGCTTCCGCCGACAAAGATTGGAAGCTTGCCTCTAGCGATTATCTCTAGGCAGGTCTCACGAGCTACTCGTTGATACTCAACCGCCGTCATCTCCTGCGCGGGAGTCAGAATGTCGAAGAGGTGATGAGGTGGGTTGCTGCGTTCTGCTATCGAGAGTTTTGCGGTTCCGATGTCCATGCCGGCATAGAGCTGCATGGCGTCGGCGTTGATTATCTCAACTGGCTGTCCTGAATTTTCTAAAGCGGCCGCCAATTCCAAGGCAAGGGCAGTCTTCCCAGATGCTGTCGGGCCGACTACCGCAAGCAGGCTAAATGACACTCTTCGACCTGATTGGAATGCCCAAGGAAACCTTGCCGCTTCCTGGGACAGGAGCGCCACAGCTCTCTTGCTGACGGCGGTCATAAGCATCGCCACCGCGCGTGCGGCGAACCTGGTACACCGAACGCTCGGAAACCTCCGCCAGTAAGTGATAAGGAGCGGCCTGGGTCACCGAGACGGTAACGAGGTCACCGGGGCGAGCAATCTCTCCGCCCTGTGGCACCTCAAAGTGCACAAGGCGATTGTCCTGGGTTCGACCGGTCTGTCGCTGCGTCTGTGAGTCCTTGCGACCTTCCCCGGTGGCAACCAACACCTCTACGGTCTTACCGATCTGCTTCTTGTTCTCCTGCCAGGCAATATCGTTGACCAGTGCCAAGAGGCGCTCGTAACGCTCTTGGACCACTTCCTTAGGAAGCTGGTCTGGGAGCTCAGCCGCTGGTGTCCCCGGGCGCTTTGAATACTGGAAGGTGTAGGCGGTTGCAAATCTGGCGGCTTCGACAACCCGCATGGTCTCCAGAAAGTCTGCCTCGGTCTCCCCCGGGAATCCAACGATTATGTCGGTCGTGATAGCCGCATCTGGAATCAGCTCTCGGACTCGATCTAAAATTCCGAGGTATTTTTCGCTGCGATAGCTGCGACGCATTTCTTTGAGAATTCGGTCGGAGCCTGACTGCAGTGGCATGTGTAACTGGGGCATCACATTATGAGTTTCGGCCATGGCCTCAATTACATCTTCAGTGAATGCAGCTGGATGTGGAGAGGTAAATCTCACCCTCTCAAGACCTTCAATTTGGCCACAGGCGCGAAGCAATTTTGCAAACGCGCCCTTGTCACCAAACTCCACACCGTAGGTGTTTACGTTTTGGCCCAGCAGGGTTACTTCAATGGCACCATCTTGAACCAGGGCATTTACCTCTGCTAGCACGTCACCTGGTCGGCGATCCTTTTCCTTGCCGCGAAGTGAAGGAACGATGCAGAAGGTGCAGGTGTTATTGCAGCCCACTGAAATCGATACCCAGCCTGAATAGGCCGAATCACGCTTGGTTGGCAACGTCGAAGGAAAAACCTCCAATGACTCCAAAAGCTCTACCTGGGCCTCATTGTTGTGCCTCGCGCGCTCGAGCAGAGTTGGCAAAGAACCCATGTTGTGGGTTCCAAACACCACATCAACCCAGGGGGCTTTTTTGATGATGACGTCCTGGTCTTTTTGGGCAAGACAGCCACCGACGGCAATTTGAAGATTTGGATTAGCTTCCTTCTTCGGCAGCATGGTTCCAAGATTGCCGTAAAGCTTGTTGTCAGCATTTTCACGAACCGCGCAGGTGTTGAAGACCACGAGATCAGCCTCGGTGCCTTCGGCTTTGGTATAGCCGGCAGACTCAAGCAGCCCCGAGATACGTTCGGAGTCGTGAACGTTCATCTGGCAGCCGTAGGTGCGGACTTCGTAAGTTAGTGACATAGCCAGAGGATTTTACTCTGAGTGCTCTAGGTCCCGCAGAATTCTTGCCGTCAGCTGCGAAGAGAATCCACGGCGCATCAAAAAACCCATGAGTCGGCGGCGGCGAACCTCTGGCTCCAGAGTCGAAAGTTGTTGATAGCGCTTCTTGGCAACGTTGTATGCGGTTTTATCCTCTAGCTCGGCATCAATTGAACTTAGCGCCTGCTCGGCATCTTGGGCACTAACGCCTTTTTGCTTGAGCTCCCGGGCGATTACAGATTTGGATTTACCTGACACCGCGATTCGAGAATTAACGAACGCCCTCGCAAAGGCGGCGTCATCGATCAGCTGAGCCTCGGTGAAGCGATCCAAAACAGCGTTGGCAATATCGTCCGGAATTTCACGTTTTTTGAGAATGGTGGCCAGCTGGTGCCTGGTCTTCATGGAACGGGAAAGCTGGAACAACAGGACATTTTTAGCCCGCTGCTCCAGCTTCTCGTCGTTTGGCTCGTTAGGCATCATTTGCGGCCTTGGCGACCGGGGCCGCCTCGGCTGGCAAGTCCGCTACCGCGCGTGGCACGCCGATTCCGAGCTTGTGTCTGATGTTCTTCTCGATTGTGTCGGCCACCGCAGGGTTTTCCTTGAGATAGCGACGAGAGTTCTCTTTACCCTGGCCAAGCTGTTCACCGTCGAAGGTGTACCAAGCTCCAGATTTCTTAACGATGTCCTGCTCAACACCGAAGTCAATTAGTCCACCTTCACGCGAGATACCCTCACCAAACATGATGTCGAATTCTGCTTGCTTGAATGGAGCAGCGAGCTTGTTCTTCACAACCTTTACGCGAGTGCGGTTACCCACCGAGTCAGTGCCCTCTTTCAAGGTTTCAATGCGACGGATATCCAAACGGACAGAGGCGTAGAACTTCAGCGCCTTTCCGCCGGCGGTGGTTTCTGGTGATCCGAAGAAGACACCGATCTTCTCGCGCAACTGGTTGATGAAAATCGCGGTGGTGTTGGTGTTGCTGAGGGCACCGGTTAGCTTGCGCAGCGCTTGGGACATAAGTCTGGCCTGAAGGCCCACGTGCGAATCACCCATCTCGCCCTCGATTTCAGCCCTCGGCACCAACGCCGCCACCGAGTCGATGACGATGATGTCAATGGAGCCGGAGCGAATAAGCATGTCGGTGATTTCCAGGGCCTGCTCACCGGTGTCCGGCTGGCTGACCAGCAGCGCGTCGATATCGACTCCCAGCGCCTTTGCGTATTCCGGGTCAAGTGCGTGCTCGGCGTCGATGAAGGCCGCAATGCCGCCATTTCGCTGTGCGTTGGCAATGGCGTGAAGTGCAACGGTGGTCTTACCAGATGATTCCGGACCATAGACCTCGACGATGCGACCCTTCGGGAGGCCTCCGATACCCAGGGCAACATCAAGTGCAATCGAGCTGGTTGAGATTGCTTCAATTGGAGCGCGCTCTTCAGTGCCCAATCTCATTACTGAGCCCTTGCCAAACTGGCGATCAATCTGGGCTAGCGCGGTCTCTAGCGCTTTCTCTCTGTCGGATGCACTTGGCATTTTTACCTCTTTCTTTAGCTCCCTAGAAGCTAATTCGCAGGTCTGACCTTTTTAGTTTCTCTCCACAGAACTGTTGATAACTAAGCGGTTTAGCCCTATCTAGATAGAACACTAGATGTTCGAACAAAATTTCGAATGATTTATTCGGCGTGTCTTTTCTTTACCGGAATCCCCGTCCAGCGCTCCTTGGGAACGGATTGCTGCCTACACAACTCGAGCCAAATCAGCTTGGGATCAACCCCGGCGCGAATGAGCTCTTCCGCGGTTTGATCCTGGAACTGTTGAAGCCGAAAATCCTTTAGCAAAACTTGCGCAAACGGCGCGCCAAACTCATCCTGAAGCAGTTGGTGAAAATGACTTAGTTTCAAAACTTAGTCTGAGAAAACAGCTCTGCCTCGGTCATGAAGGCATCTGGAACAGTGTCAGGGATGTAGGTGTCATCTAGGTAGATACCCTCGACCGATGCGACTCGGTCTGAGACCTCACGCATAACAACCGACAGTGGAACCTCAAGGGCCTCAGCTACGGATGCCAAGATCTCAGAGGAAACTTCCTTCTGACCGCGCTCCACCTCAGACAGGTAACCCAATGCAACCGAAGCCTTCGCTGCAACCTGACGAAGCGTCTGGCCACGACGAAGTCGGTGGGAACGCAAAACGTCACCGATCTCTTGCCTTAGTAGTACCAAAGGTTTTCCTCCTGGAAAATAACCTAGCGGTTGGTAGCGACAAATTTACATTTGCTTGCTGAATGTTTCCTGATTCTCAACCAAGCAGCAGCTGAATTTCATCCGCAATGGCCGCTTTTGCACTTGCAACGGTAGCGAGGCGAATTTCTGATCTACTTCCCGCGAGCTGTAGCTCAATGGCGCGATCACCCCGCGCCGAGCTGATCCCGAGATAGACCAGGCCGACTGGCTTATTACCAACCGCATCAGGACCGGCAACACCGGTGGTGGAAAGTCCAACTACTTGCTCAGCAGGTATCGCGCAATCGCGCGCAAATCTGCTCCGTACCCCCTGAGCGGATTGCACAGCCACAACTGGATCAACAGGGCCGTGGCCGGCTATCAGCTCGGCGTCGACCCCCAGTTGGTGAATCTTGATCGCATTTTGATAGCAGACAATGCCACCGAGTAAATAATTTGATGCTCCCGGTGTGTTCGCGAAGTCGGCCGTGACCAGTCCGGCGGTTAGCGACTCTGCAATTGCCAAATACAGATTGTTCTCGGCAAAAACTTTACCGAGATTCACTTCTGCGGCCTGAGGTATTGCAATCCGGTGTACCAAGTAATTACAACCGCAAACAAAATCACAGCTTGAGTTAGCCAACCCCACCAGGCGCCTAGGAAATCAAATGGCGCAACCGCCATAGAAACTCCGATGATCTGGATGACGGTCTTTAGTTTTCCACCGGAGGATGCCGGAATCACTCTGTGCTTGGCTACCACTAGCCGATAGACCGTGATGCCGAATTCACGAACCAGAATCAAGATTGTGGCCCACCACGGGACTGCACCCTGGATTGAAAGCACGATCAATGCGCCCGACAGCAGTGCCTTGTCCGCAATCGGATCGAGGATCTTTCCCAGGTTGGTAACTAGGTTTCGTCGACGTGCTATTGCCCCGTCAATGCCATCGGTAGATGCCGCCAAAACCAGCAAAATCAGCGCGATCAATCGATCTGCGAAAGAGTCCCAGCCAACCATGATCAGCCATAGCACGATCGGAACCATCAAGATCCGCAGTGATGTGATCAGGTTTGGAGTTTGGCGGTAAAGAAAAGATCTAGAAGTCATCACGCCTGCCGGTTAGCTGCCAGGCATCTTCATCGCCATCTTCGTCGTCTCCCCCGGTATCGCCCTCAAAGACGGCACTGGTAGCGCCGGAAAGTTTGGCCAGAAGCTCAGGCAATTGATCTGGCTTTACCAGCACATCCCTAGCCTTCGAACCCTCGGAGGGACCAACGATGCCGCGGGACTCCATGAGGTCCATGAGCCTTCCGGCCTTAGCAAAACCAACCCTGAGCTTGCGCTGCAGCATCGAGGTGGACCCAAATTGAGAATTCACGACCAGGCTGGCAGCCTGCAGCAGAAGCTCTAAATCATCACCGATGTCACTGTCTACCACCTTGGTAGCCGCAACCGCAGTCACGTCGTTACGATATTCCGGCTCCATCTGGGCCTTGACGTGTGCCACGACTCGGTGCAGCTCATCTTCAGCAATCCAAGCGCCTTGAACGCGAACCGGCTTATTGGAACCCATCGGAGCAAACAGGGCATCTCCCTGACCTACCAACTTTTCAGCACCCGGCTGATCCAAGATAACCCTGGAATCTGTGACCGACGATACGGAGAATGCCAGACGAGATGGAACATTCGCCTTGATCAATCCGGTGACCACATCCACCGACGGGCGCTGAGTGGCGAGCACGAGGTGAATACCAGAGGCTCTAGCCAACTGTGTGATTCGCACAATGGAGTCTTCGACATCGCGCGGCGCGACAATCATCAGATCCGCCAACTCGTCCACCACGACCAACAAATACGGGTACGGCTGCAATTCGCGCCGAGAGTTTTCCGGCAGCTTGACTTCACCGGCCACAATTGCCCGGTTGAAATCGTCGATGTGCTTGAACCCAAAACTTGCCAAATCGTCATACCTGGAGTCCATCTCCTTGACGACCCACTGAAGTGCTTCCGCTGCCTTTTTCGGATTTGTGATGATTGGAGTTACTAGGTGAGGAACTCCCTGATAGGCCGATAGCTCGACTCGCTTTGGGTCGATTAGCACCATGCGAACCTCGGAGGGCTTAGAGCGCATCAAAATCGATGTGATCATCGAATTCACGAAGGACGACTTACCAGCTCCGGTGGCTCCCGCAACCAAAAGGTGAGGCATCTTCGCGAGGTTTGCAACTAAGTAGCCTCCCTCGACATCCTTGCCGACACCAATGGTCAATGGGTGGGTTGAATTAGCGGCATTCTTGCTGCGCAGCACATCACCGAGCGAAACCGTCTCTCGATCGGTATTTGGGATCTCGATACCAATTGCACTCTTGCCCGGGATTGGGGCCAAAATGCGCACTTCGTTGGATGCAACTGCATATGAAATGTTGTTCGAGAGCCTGGTGACTGCCTCCACCTTCACGCCCGGAGCAAGCTCAACCTCATATCTTGTCACTGTCGGTCCGCGCTGGAATCCGGAGACCCTGGCTTCCACATCAAACTCTTTGAAGACGTCATTGATAGCGGCAACGATTTGATCATTGACAGCGCTCTTTGCCTTTGGCGGCGTACCGGCAGCCAATAACCCCAGGCCGGGAAGCACGTATGGCTTATTGCTGCGCTTGACGGGAGCGGCTTGGGCAGCCTCTTCGCTCAGCACATCAATTGGCTCGGTAGCGCCCTCCTCTTGCTTGAGGAAACTAAGGTCTTCGACTGGGTCATCGACTTCAACCACTGGGTAGGTGTCCGCTAAATGTTCATCGACAAAGTCATCGATAGCCTCAACCACCGCGGTGTCAAAGGCAGGCTTGGAATCCTTTTCCTTGTTCCACCAGCTCGACTTTTTGCCATCAAAGGCATCTGGTAGCTCAGCCTTTGGTTTGATGCCGAATAAGAAGTTGTAAAACTCCCCCAGTCGCGGCCTAATTTGGTTCGGTGCGGTGCCGGTCATGATCAGAACCGAGACTGCCACCAGAACCAGAAGCACTGGGGTAGCGCCCCAGATAGTAAGCAAACTCAACAGCGGTCCGCCCACGAGCCAGCCAAAGAGGCCACCGGCGGCGGACAGGCCCTCGGGCCCATCGACGTTAGGCGAGGGAGCGCCTGAGAAAATGTGGAAAAAGCCCGAAATTACGGATAGGAATAACCAAAATCCAACTGCAAATCTTGAGCTGTCGCGCACCGAGGCCGGATGCCTAAACAAGTACAGCGAATAGAAAAGGAAAATGGCTGGCAGCGCGTAGGACACTAGTCCGAACAGCATTCCAAAGGTGTACGAGTGCAGCAGCTTGGCCCAAGGTTCATTGATTAGGAACCAGGCAAACGCTGCGCCAAAAACCGAGAGTAAAAAGACAAAAAACGGAGCACCATCGCGGCGATCTTCATCTGCCAATTTCTCAGTGCTAAATGCCCTTACGACCTTGCCCATAAGGTGAGCGGCACCAAGGTAAATCTTTGACGAAGCGACTAAAAAGCCCTGCCCCTGAACCTTCGCCGCACGTGGCTTAGCGGCGGTTGCGCGTGGGGTGGCAGGACGCGCCGGTTTGCGAGCGCTGGGTTTTCTTGGCGGAGGGGTCTTTGAAGCCATGCAGACAAGTTAGCAAGGCTTGCGGACAATTAGCCCTAGGCAGGGCGGGAGGAATGAACAACGATTGGGATAATCATTGGCTTTCGGCGGTGGGCTTTTGCCACCCAGCCACCAATAGTTCTGCGAATTACCTGCTGCATTGTGTAGGTATCTCGCACACCCTCCACCGCAGCTCGCTCCAAGGCCCGCTCAATTTCGGGCAGGATGTCATCAAAGACGTGATCATCTTCGGCGTAAGCCCTGGCGCGAATCTCCGGCCCCTCAACGACCTTTCCGGTTGTTGGGTCAATCACAGCGAAGATCGATATGAAGCCCTCGGCAGCCAAAATTCTGCGGTCCTTGAGGTCCTCATCGGTGATCTTTCCGACCGTCTTGCCGTCTACGTAGAGCATGTCGCAAGGCACCTGGCCCACCACTTTGGCAACGCCCTCAGACAAGTCAATCACCGCGCCATCTTGGATGATCAGGGTCTGCTCAGCTGGAACACCGGTTTGGATTGCTAATTTGGCATTGGCGTGCAGATGCCTGGCCTCACCGTGGATTGGCAAGACATTTTTTGGCTTGAGGATGTTGTAGCAGTAGAGCAGCTCTCCGGCGGCAGAATGTCCTGAAACGTGCACCTTGGCATTGCCCTTGTGAACCACGTTAGCCCCGAGGCGAATCAGTCCATCGATGACCCGATAAACCGCATTCTCATTTCCGGGAATCAGCGATGACGCCATGAGCACAGTGTCGCCCTCGCCGATGATGATTCGATGATCCCGATTGGCAATCCGAGACAGCACAGCCATCGGTTCGCCCTGGCTTCCGGTGGACATCAAAACGATCTGGTTGTCGGGAATCTCATCGATGTCGTTCAGATCGACAATCAAACCCTCAGGGACCCTGAGGTAACCCAGGTCCGCTGCAATTGCCATATTGCGAACCATGCTGCGGCCAACAAAGGCCACCTTGCGGTTATTGGCGAGCGCCGCATCCAGCACCTGCTGCACGCGGTGGACATGAGACGAGAATGATGCGACCACAACTTTGCCGGGAGTTTTGCTAATCACGTTCTCGATTACCGGACCAATTTCGCGCTCCAACGGAGTGAACCCCGGCACGTCGGCGTTGGTGCTATCCACCATAAACAGATCCAAGCCCTCTTCACCAATGCGAGCGAAGGTGCGCAAATCGGTCAGTCGACCATCCAGTGGCAACTGGTCCATTTTGAAATCCCCGGTGGCCAAAACGGTTCCCGCACTGCTTCTGATGATTACCGCAAGCGAATCTGGAATCGAGTGATTGACCGCTACGAACTCAAGGTTAAATGGCCCAAGCTGCTCGACTTGCCCCTCTTTCACCGTGTGGGAAAAGGGCGTAATCCGGTGTTCCTTTAGCTTGGCCTCAACCAAAGCAAGGGTGAGCTTAGAGCCAATCAGCGGAATGTCTTTTCGCATGGCAAGTAGGTAAGGCACGCCACCGATGTGATCCTCGTGGCCGTGCGTCAAAACCGCCCCAACCACACGATCCAACTTGTCTTCGAGGTAGCCAAAGTCAGGAAGGATCAAATCAACGCCTGGCTGGGTTTCCTCAGGAAACAAAACTCCGCAGTCCAAAATCATGATTTGGCCATCGAGTTCAAACACGGTCATATTCCGGCCAATTTCGCCGATTCCACCCAACGGAATAATGCGAAGTACGCCTGGCTTTAGGGCTGCCGGTGCCAAAGACTCCACTAGCGAGTGGTTCCTGCGACCTTAGGCAATGCGCCACCTGCGGCAGCGTTGCGATCTGGTCTGAAGTTATCGAAGCTAAGGCCCGGCACTGCTACCACCTGGTCGATACCGGTTTCAATTGCTGCTGCCTCGTGGTCCTCTGGACCAACCAGCGGAAGTCGAACCCTCGGCGAGTTGATCTGACCTAGGCCGTGGAGCACATACTTGGCGGCAACGGTTCCTGGGACATGCGTCATGATGGCGCGCTGAAGCGGCTCAAGAGCATTGTGAACCTTCAAGGCAGCGTGGAAGTCGTTCTTGTTGGTGGCATCGACCAGCTCGCGATAGGCATGCGGGGCGATGTTGGCGGTAACTCCGATCAGACCGGTGGCACCAATCGAGAGGTGTGGCAAGACGTTTGAATCATCGCCCGAGAAGTACATCAGACCAGTCTCAAGCATCAATCTTGAAGCCTGTGCCAAATCACCCTTGGCATCTTTGATGGCCACGATGTTGGGGTGCTTGGCAGCACGGTGGAAGGTGTCGTAGGAGATGGCAACTCCGGTGCGGCCCGGAATGTCATACAAAATCACTGGCAAATCAGTAGCGTCGGCAATCAACCTGAAGTGAGTGAGGATTCCGGCTTGGGTTGGCTTGTTGTAGTAGGGGGTGACAATCATTACACCGTCAGCGCCTGCCTTTTCGCTGGCCTTATAAAGCTGCATGGCGTGAGCGGTCTCATTAGACCCACCGCCGGTGATGATCTTGGCGCGACCCGAGGATACCGACTTACCCACCTCAACCAGCTTGATCTTCTCGGCATCGGTGAGCGTCGAGGTCTCACCGGTGGTGCCAGTCACGACAACGCCGTCGGCACCGTTTGAAATCACATAGTCAATGTGACGCTCGGTGGCGTCCCAGTCGACCTCACCTTCGGCCGTCATCGGGGTGACAAGCGCCACAAGTACCTGACCGAATAGATCTCGCTGTTTTTGAACCATTTGCCTAGCCTACCTGCAAGGCAAAGCCCCATCCAAGCGATAACGTTGGTATTTGTGCGCCAACGAAGGCTTGAAAACTGGGGTTTAGAACCCGCGAATCTGGTGAAAAACCTGCTCGCTGGGCTGACGGTAGCAATCGTTGCACTCCCCCTTGCACTGGCCTTTGGCATTGGATCGGGCCTAGGTGCTCAAGCCGGACTCACCACCGCAATCATCGCCGGCGTCCTAGCCGCCGTGTTTGGTGGCAGCAGGCTCCAAGTTTCGGGGCCAACTGGAGCTATGACGGTCATCCTGATCCCCATCGTCTCAACCTTTGGCGCTGCCGCAATCCTGCAGGTTGGACTTATGGCCAGTGGGTTTTTACTGCTGGCCGCGGGGATGAGACTTGGTAAGCACATTCACAGGCTCCCGACCTCACTGATTGAGGGCTTTACGGCCGGGATCGCCCTGGTAATTGCAATGCAACAGGTGAGTTTTGTGCTCGGGGTCGAACTCAGAGCCCACGACCACATTTGGGAGTCGGTATTTGAAGAGATTCAGACCTGGAGCGCGAACCCGCAGCTGACCCCGGTGTTGATTGGTCTTTTTGTAATCCTCATTAACGTTTTTGGAGCAGGCCGCTGGCCGAGATTGCCGCTCGCGCTGATCAGCGTGGTGCTAGCCACTGTGGTAGCAAACCTGCTGAACCTAGACCTCGATCGAATTGGAACATTACCCGGCGGCATTGGGGAAGTTAGTTTTGAATTTTTCGACGCTGGCAACTGGCTTGCGCTTTTGCCATCAGCTCTGGCAGTTGCCTTTTTGGCTGGATTGGAGTCACTGCTGTCAGCCAAGATTGCCGATCGGGTTTCCGGTTTCGAGCAGCATCAGCCGAATCGAGAGCTTTTAGGTCAGGGAATTGCCAATCTGGTGGTGCCATTTTTCGGCGGTGTGCCAGCCACGGCGGCTCTGGCAAGGACCGCGGTAAATGTGAGAGCGGGAGCAAACTCGAGAATCGCCGCAATCAGTCACGCCGTATTCCTTGCCATTTTCGTGCTCTTGCTTTCCAGCCAAATCTCCCAGATCCCGTTAGCTGCCCTTGGTGGCGTACTAATTGCTACCGCCTACCACATGATTCGAATTGAGGAGCTGAGGGCAACCGCCCGCCAATCCAAACTCGATGGATTGGTGCTCATCGTGACACTTGTGGCGACTGTGGTTTTGGATCTCATCAGCGCTTTGGCGATAGGCCTACTGCTCTACCTTGCGCTCAGAAAAACCAAGCTCTCGAAGCGCTTGATTCCGATTGACGCTGAGGAGACCTTGGGAGACTAAGGAGCGACTCGACCGTTAGCGTTGAAGGATTCGTAAGTCAGAGGCATCAACTCGGCCCAGAACTCCTCCATCTTCTCCGCAACCATCTCGATCTCACGCTGTGGGAAAGATGGGAAATGCGTGCCTTCGCGCTGAGTGCGAAGTGAGAGGAAGTTCATAAGTGAGCGTGAATTCATGGTGACATACATGCTGGAGTAGATGTTCAATGGCAGCACGATGCGAGCCACCTCGCGAGCCACACCAGCCTCCAGCATGCGCTGGTATGCCTCATAGGCCGCGCGGGTAACCGCCATGGTCTCCTGCTCAACCAAAGCGGTTTGCTCAGCGGTGCCATCCTGGAATTCGTAGTGCCCAGGCTTTCCAACCTGAATCAACTTACGCTCTGGACCTGGCACGTAGAAAACTGGGCGAAGCTCGCGGTAGCGACCCGACTCTTCGTTGTAGCTTGCGATGCGGTGACGCATGAACTCGCGAAATACAAAGATTGGAGCCTGCACGTAGAAAGTTAGCGAGTTGTGCTCAAATGGGGAGCCGTGACGATCACGCATCAGGTAGTTGATTAGTCCCTTATCGCGCTTTGCGGTATCGGCATCGGTGCTCTTAGCACTCTCCAGCGTCTGCTCGCCCTGAGTTGAGACTCGGGCCGCGAACAGGACATCTGCATCGTTTGCGGAAGCCCGCACCAATTCGACGGTTACGTCAGATCTAAATTGAATTTCACTCACAAGCCACAAGCCTAGACGAGGCAAAGTAAAAAAACGCAACACTGGGCAACAGCGAGGCGCTATCACTTACCCTTGCTAGGTGGAAATCTCCGGCATCTACTTAGCGCTAGGTCTTTTTGGACTGACGCTAATTGCCGGCATCTACTACAAGGTGTCCTCCGGCAGCGGCAGGACCGTACAGCGGAGTCAGCCGATTGACCTCGCCGAGCTTGCGGCTCACAAAAACGGCTTTTTGGTCAAGCAGCTCGGCAAGCACGCGACTCTGCTGCAGTTCTCTACCGAATACTGCGGGCAGTGCCCAGGTGTCAGAAGAGCGCTAGCACAAATTGAGTATCGTTCCGGCGGCGTGCTACACGCCGAGGTTGACCTAACCGACCGACTAGATTTGGCAGCAAAATTCAACATTTCCCAAACCCCAACCGTCTTTATTCTCAATAGCCTTGGCGAGGTGACGTTCCGCGTCAGCGGAGTTCCAAAGCCCGGGGTCATTCAACAGGAACTAGCCAAGTTAGGAATCAAATGAGCGCAGAACTAATCGACCCACGCGGACCAAGATTTGGAGCGGCCATCACAAGCGCACTTTCGCTAAGCGCTTTTGGCATTGCGGTGTCCGTGCAAGATGGCCTCTCCGCCGCATACCCGCTGATTGTGCTGCTGGCGGTGCTGTTCAGCTGGAGCGTCTTCAGCCCAAAAACCCACCCATACGGATTGATTTTCAAGACGCTGGTGCGTCCCCGACTTGCAGCGCCCAGTGAACTAGAGGATTCACGTCCACCACAGTTTGCGCAGAAGGTCGGTCTGGGATTCGCTCTGCTTGGACTAATTGGTTATTGGATTGCTCCGGTGCTGGTGGCGGTGAGTGCTGGGTTTATATTCTTCGCAGCTTTCCTCAACGCATTCTTCAACTTCTGCTTGGGCTGCCAGATGTATTTGGGCCTAAAGCGCTTTGGAATTATTCGCTAGCTTGATGGCCTTGCGAATCGATTTGCGGGCCAGTTTGCGATCACCCGAGGCGTCATAGCACTCCCCCAGCCGAAACCAAAGCTCCCAATTCTCCAGATCTTCGGAGACCAGGCCCTTGATGCGCTCGAATTCGAGTTCAGCACTGGCCTTGGTGGCGCGGCCACTGGGGCGAAGTTCAAGCTGCAATTGCGGCAGTGAATTCGCCTTGGCAAGCTTCTCGGCGTCAATGCCGAACTTGACCTCGGTGAGGATCGCCCAGGCGGCAACCAGTGGCAGTACAAGCAGGGCAAGCCCCATGGCCTTTGCCACAAAGTCTGCATCGAGCATGAGCAGGATTGCCTTTTGGCCCAGCAGTAAAACATAAACAACCGCCAGCGCGGTCATGACCAGTGCCCAGATTTTTGCAGACACTAGTCCGCTACCACCTGATCAAGACCAACGGTTAGGCCGCTGGCGTCCTTGGCAAACAAGATGCTTCGGCGAATGCCCTCGGAATATGCATGATGCGAAGCAACCTCATGCGAGATGGTTAGTAGTTCGTTTGAGGCCCCGAAAATCACATCTTGTTTCGCTGAAACACCTTTGAGTCGAAGCGAATGGATCGGCACTGACCCAACCACCTGTCCGCGAGCCGGTTGATCTACACCTGGAATTAGCGGTTGGACCATGCCGCTGCGAGCGGCAGCAATCTGTTCCGCGGTCCTGACCGCGGTGCCAGAGGGTGAATCAACCTTGCCAGCATGGTGAGCTTCAACGATTTCGATCGAGTCAAAGTACTTGGCTGCTTGAACTGCAAACTGCTGAGCCAACATCGAACCAATCGAAAAGTTAGGAATCACAACTGCAGCCGCTGTTGGGTGCTGAGTCAGTAGCTTCCTGAGCTCCTGCAGATGAATCTCACTCCAACCCGATGTCCCGATAACAATCTTCAGGCCGTGGCTTACAGCGAACTCGACTACCTTTGGGCTGACATCGGGCAGCGTGAAGTCAACCACCACGTCGGCACCCAGCATGTGGGAGAGGTCCGACTTTGAGTTCAGCGCGGCATGGAGTTTTAGGTTGGCATCGGCATCGATTAGGTCGATAGCCAATGAGCCCATACGGCCACTTGCGCCCACTACTGCTACAGAGATCATGTCGATAAACCTATCAAGCCAACTCTTGAAGCTGCTCTAAACCTTCGCCAACCGCAATCAGCGATGACGGCGAAGTAATGATTCTCTGAGCAATCTGCTGAACATCAGATAACGAAACCGCACGGAAGCGCTCCATGATTTCAGAGACGGACAGATATTCACCTGTCCCAATCTCGGCCGAGAGCAGCCGGTTCATCCGGGCGATTGAGCTCTCGTAACGAAGTGCCAAACCGCCGGTGATGTTGCCAAGCGCTAGGTCATACTCGGCCTGAGTAACGCCACCATCGGCCAGCTCTCGGAAAATATCCCAAATCAGCTTGGTGACAACACTCGCGTTCTCCGGATTGGTGCCGGCATAGATGCCGAAGTAGCCGGCATCGGCATAGCCCTGCTGATAGGAATAGGTCGAATAGGCCAGGCCGCGCTCTTCGCGAATCGCCTGATACAACCTCGAAGACATTCCACCACCGAGGATCGTGTTCATGATGCCTAGTGCGTATCTGGCGTCATCGTTGCCACGAATGCTTTGAAAGCCAAGCAGCACGTTTGCCTGGGCAACATCCTTTTCTACAAATCTAAATTTCTCGGCCTGACCAAGCTCGGCATCGAATTGGGCGCGACGCGGGTTTGGCGTTGAAGCGCCCAGCCAGTTAACTCGCGACAGTTCTTTCTCGGCAAGCTCCAACACCTGCTCGTGAGTAGCACCGCCGGCAACCGTAATTACCAGGTTTTCTGGGCGATAGTGCTTTAGGTAGTGCTCAAATACCGAGTCGCGATCTACCGCATTGATGGTCTGCGCAGTGCCGCCAATTGGGCGACCAAGTTCATGATTTGGCAGTAGCGCCTCAGCCAAGGCCTCGTGAGCGACATCCTCAGGATCATCGTCATTCATGGCGAGTTCTTCGAGAATCACGGTGCGCTCCACCTTGAAATCAGCCTCGTCGATTCTCGCCGAAGTAAACATGTCCAACAGCAGATCCATCGCCAACGGCAAAGCAGAGTTTTGAACCCGGGCGTAGTAGCTGGTGTATTCCTTCGCGGTGGCAGCATTTGATGACCCACCAACCGAGTCAAATGCCACCGAAATGTCCTTTTGACCGCGACGTGCTGTGCCTTTGAAAAGCAAGTGCTCTAGGAAGTGGGTGGAGCCAAAGTGTCCTCCAGTTTCGTCCCTCGAACCAACCGCGACCGAAGCCGAGATGGCAACAGACGGTGCTCCGGGAACTTCTTCGGTGAGAACGCGAACACCGCTGGGCAGCACCGAGCGAGAAACTCGGGCTGCCTCAGCGGTGAACGACTGTGACTTATTTAGTTCGAAGAGCAATGCTTACTCTGCTTCCGCAGCGCTTCCTTCACCTTCGACAACTGGGGAAAGCGATAGCTTGCCGCGGTCATCAATCTTGGTGATCTCAACCTGAAGTTTCTGACCAACCTCGAGCACGTCTTCGACGTTCTCGACGCGCTTGCCGCCAGAGATCTTCTTTAGCTCGGAGACGTGCAGCAGGCCGTCCTTACCAGGCATTAGCGAGATGAAGGCACCGAAGGTGGCTAGCTTCACAACGGTACCCAGGAAGCGCTCGCCGATCTCAGGAACGTGTGGGTTTGCAATCGCGTTGATTGCTGCCTTAGCGGCATCCGCACTCTGACCGTTGGTCGCACCGATGTAAACGGTTCCGTCGTCCTCGATCGAGATCTCGGCTCCAGTGTCCTCCTGGATCTGGTTGATCATCTTGCCCTTTGGACCAATGACCTCACCGATCTTGTCGACAGGAATCTTCACCGCGATAACGCGAGGTGCGTATGGCGATAGCTCGTCTGGCTCGTCAATTGCCTCTAGCATCACGTCAAGGATGTAGTTTCTAGCTTCCTTGGCCTGAGTTAGTGCACCGGCAAGAACCGAGGCTGGAATACCGTCCAACTTGGTGTCTAGCTGAATTGCGGTAACGAACTCACGAGTACCGGCAACCTTGAAGTCCATGTCTCCCAGGGCGTCTTCTGCACCGAGGATGTCGGTCAAAGCCGCGTACTGCACCTTGCCGTCAACGGTGTCAGAGATCAGACCCATTGCGATACCGGCAACAGGTGCGCGCAGTGGCACACCGGCGTTTAGTAGCGACAGGGTTGATGCACAAACCGAACCCATTGAGGTGGAACCGTTTGAACCAAGCGCCTCGGACACCTGACGGATTGCGTAAGGGAAATCCTCGCGCTTTGGCAGTACCGGCACAAGTGCACGCTCTGCCAATGCTCCGTGACCAATCTCACGACGCTTTGGCGAACCAACGCGACCGGTCTCACCGGTGGAGTAAGGCGGGAAGTTGTAGTGGTGCATGTAGTGCTTTGAGGTCTCTGGGGTCAAAGCATCAAGCTGCTGCTCCATCTTGAGCATGTTCAAGGTGGTGACACCAAGAATCTGGGTCTCACCGCGCTGGAATATTGCCGAACCGTGGGTGCGAGGAATAACTGCAACCTCGGCATCCAGGGCACGAATGTCGCGAAGTCCACGACCGTCGATACGGATGCCTTCCTTTAGAACACGGGTGCGCATGACCTTCTTGGTCACCGACTTGTAAGCGGCAGAGAACTGTGCCATCTCGGTCTCGGATAGCACTGCGGCTAGCTCTTCCTTGACCTTGGCCTTCAGCTCGTCATCAGCATCCTGGCGGGTCTGCTTGTCAGCGATCTGATAGATGCGAGCAAGCTCAGCCTCGGCAGCCTTGGATACGGCTGCGTAAACCTCGTCGGTGTAAGGCAAGAAGACTGGGAACTCTGCGGTTGGCTTGGCGGCCAACTTTGCCAGCTCAACCTGAGCACGAACCAATTCCTTGATGAATGGCTTGGCAGCCTCTAGGCCCTGAGCAACGATCTCCTCGGTAGGCGCAATTGCACCGGCTGCGATTAGATCCATCGAGACCTCGGTAGCCTCGGCCTCAACCATCATGATTGCGACGTCTTCCTTGCCATCTTCGATGACTACGCGACCGGCAACCACCATGTCGAATACCGCGTTAGCTAGCTGGGAGTGCTTAGGGAATGCCACCCACTGGCCATCGATTAGCGCCACACGAACACCGGCAACTGGGCCGGAGAATGGCAATCCTGCCAACTGAGTGGACATCGACGCTGCGTTGATTGCAACGACGTCGTAGAGCTCATCTGGCTCGATTGACATAACGGTCACGACAACCTGGATCTCGTTGCGAAGTCCATCAACGAATGATGGGCGAAGTGGACGGTCGATTAGACGTGCAGCCAAGATAGCGGCGGTCGATGGACGTCCCTCGCGACGGAAGAACGAGCCCGGGATCTTTCCTGCCGCATACATACGCTCTTCAACGTCGATGGTTAGCGGGAAGAAGTCGAACTGGTCCTTTGGCTGCTTGGAGGCGGTGGTCGCCGAAAAGAGCATGGTCTCTTCGTCGATGTATACCGCTGCGCTACCGGCTGCCTGCTGGGCAAGGCGTCCGGTCTCGAAGCGAACTACGCGCTTGCCGTGCTTGCCATTGTCAATGATTGCTTCTGTTGCTTTGATTTCTGAGCCTTCCATGGCTCCTCCTATTTCCTCAGCGCACGCGAAAACCCAACCTGCAAATGCAAGTTTTTGCTGCGTGCTGGAGAAGGCCGATTGGCCTTATGAAGTGCTGGTCGTCAGTAAAAACATCTGGGGCAATCGACCCAAAAATTTCCACCGAGGACCCGCCTTCGCGAACTCCTAGCTAAAGCCTAACAAGCAAAGGCCGAAATGCCTAGAAAATGCAAGACCCCCGAACACACGTGTCCGGGGGTCTTGGCGTAAAGATCGAAACTATCGACGAAGGCCTAGGCGCTCGATTAGCGAACGGTAACGTGCGATGTCAACGTTCTGCAGGTAACCGAGTAGACGGCGACGCTGACCGACAAGTAGCAACAGTCCGCGACGGGAGTGGTGGTCGTGCTTGTGGTCCTTTAGGTGCTCGGTAAGGTCAGCAATGCGGCGGCTCAGCACAGCAATCTGCACCTCAGGAGAACCGGTGTCGCCTGGCTTAGTGGCGTATTCCTCGATGATTTGGGTCTTTACGGCTGGATCTAATGCCATTGCGTTTCCTTTCCCTCGCTGCGCGGTGCCTGAAACAGGTTGTTTCAAGCTCTCTTTATCCGCGGCCGTTACACGGCAACCTGAGAAGTCTAGGGATAAAAAGCGATTTCGTCTAGGCGGTGGTTCCCTCATCGATGGAACTCAGCGGTGTTGGCTCAACATATTTGTTGCCGTCATAGAAAGATCTAGTCGGCTTGAGGGCAAAAACCATGTGGATCACAAAGATCGCGAACCCCAGCGCAAAGATAGGTGCTATCAAGAAGATGATCGACATCAAAGCCTCTACCGGCAGGCCCTCAAGTCCCGTCAGATCATTGCCGACATAGCTGCTTGCGACCGCAACCAAACCAACGATGGCAAATATCGAGTACGCCACTGGCACCAGTAGCAACAGCAGCCATTTGCCGCTGAAGCCGGCATCGTGAAAACGTCGGGCGGTGATCGACAACCCGGGGATAAAGAGAATCAGGTTGGCCAGCGAGGTAAGCGGAGTGGGGGCACTGAGTGTTGCGGCCAGCACCTCTTCAAGATTTTCGCTGTCTAGCGGTGCGGCAGGCCAAATCACTGTCTCAATGGTTCCAAGCACCAGGCTCAGCAGTATCGTAAACAGCACCCAGTACCAAAACTCTGAGCGCGAAGCGCGACCTTTGAAGTTGAAGTAGTTTTTGAATCCGGCTGCAATTGCGTCTACAAAGCTCATATCAAGAACACTACTCTCCGAGGAGTTCTTTGGATTTTTCGACATCCACAGCGATCTGGGCAATCAGCTCCTCGAGTGATCCAAACTTGGTCCACCCTCTAACCTGCGCAACAAACTCGCAGGTTACTTCGAGGTCATACAGATCAAGGTCGGTGCGACCGATAACGTGAGACTCCAAGACCCTTGGAACCTCTCCCACGGTGTCATTGGTGCCAACCGAGTGTGCCGCCGGGTAGCGAATACCTTCGGTATATAGATAACCCGCGTAGACCCCATCGCCAGGGAGGTAACCCTCGGCGCTGCGGGAAATGTTTGCGGTTGGAAAACCTAGGGTTCGACCCAGTTTCCGACCGTGCTCAACTAAACCTGTGACCTGGTGGTTGCGACCAAGCAGCAGGTTTGCAACCTCCACCTTCCCAGCATCCAAAATCTCGCGCAGATCGGTCGAGGAAATCTTCCGCCCAGCCACCTCGACGTTGGCAACCTCGCGAACCCGAAAACCAAACTCCGGCCCAAGCTCTCTGAGATCGTCAATGCCCCCGGAGCCGTGGCTGCCAAATCTAAAACCCTGTCCGACAAATATCATCTGAGCCGATAGCGGTGCAATTACCTGCTCGATAAATGCCCTGGGGCTGAGGTTTGCTAACTCTTGAGTAAAGGGCAGGGTGAGTAAAACCTCAACGCCGGTCGCCTCTACCAGGTTGGCTTTTTGCATAGGGCCGATAAGTGGCCGGGGGCAATTTTCGGGATCCAGCAGGGCTTTTGGGTGCCGATCGAATGTGATAGCGGATGGAACTAAACCAGCATCCTGGCAGTACTCGACCAGTTCATGCAGCAATTGCTGGTGACCGAGGTGAAGGCCGTCGAACTTACCAATCGCTACAGCGGTGGCCCCCAACTCGGCTGGCAATTCTGTGGAATTAGAAATTTGGAGCATTGTGCTTCCTCAGCCAAAGCAAGCCCAAGATCGGAAGTAGCAGTGGAATGAACGCGTAACCTTCACCAAAGCCGGACCAGACCGACGGGTGTGCAAAGAGATCAGGCAGCATAAGGCTCAGAGCCCCCACCAGTAGCACGCCAACCAGCTCAAACCAGATTGTGAAGCGTGCAATTCGCTGCCACTTGGGTTGCTGCTTAGTGAGCGAGACGGTGGCAAGCACATAGACAGCCGCGGAAATCGCCGATAGCGAGTATGCCAAGGGAGCTTGTTCAAACTCTCTAATTAGCTGGTAGCTGGCCCTAGCGGTGGCCGAAAGGGCAAAAATGGCATAGACGGCAATCAGCAGTCTTCCGATACCGAGGGATTGAGTTGGTACCGGATAAGTGTAATTGAGGTCTACTGCGTTACTTCAGTTTCGAGCTTTAGGCTCGGGTTTCCCGAGTCGATCAGCGCTGCGGATG
>JACCDS010694998.1_pt1 | contig 42489 bp, 41 predicted proteins | sample 7446441 | NCBI WGS metagenome assembly JACCDS01 (sample SAMN15323445, study PRJNA562643) | freshwater metagenome | isolation source: river surface water | place: USA:Blue River Watershed | collected 2017-08-17 | reverse complement strand
GAGGTCACGCCCCCAGCCGATCAGGCGGGACAAAAGCCTCAACCCCGGGTGGTTGATGCCTTGCAAGACCATTTGATCGAGGCCAAAACGAAAGATCACCCACAAAATGTAGGCAGTCCGCAAAATGCGCTTCATGCGGCACCGGTCTCGGGCTGAGGGCGCACCGGCACAAAAGCACGCAAGGCCTGAGCCATGCGCTGACCGACCTGAAACAAGGCTCGGGCGGGTGCATCACCCATCAGCCGGGCCAGGTCCTCTTCGGGGCTCCAGCGCACATGATCGACCAACCAATTGACTTCAGCCGCCATTTGCACATCGCCCTCGATGCGCAAGGGCGGCCGCTGACCCTGCCACACATGCGAGGCGAGTTGCCAGGGGGAGGCATCTCCGAGGTCGAGGATCAGATCTGCGGGCAGATCCGCTGGCACGACCTCCAGCAATCCGGCCGGGGTAAAGACCCACTGCAAGGCGTGATTTTGCCAACGCATCCGAACCGAACGGCCAGCAAGACGCCTGGTGCGCGGCAATGCATGCGGGTTGGCTTGCAACACATGGTTGAGAAACAACACGCCCTTGAGTTGGGCTTCTTGCAGCAGCCAGGCAGGAGGCTGAACGCTGCTCAAGGCCTGATCAAGCCAGGCCGGAGGGGGTGGTAAAAAAGGGGCGGGCATGGGCGGATTGTAGGACTGAGACAGCGCATGCCCGGCACCAGCCGGGCGGGGCCACCAAACGGGGCCCGCCGGAGGTGCTTATTGCAGGGCTTGGACGCCTGCCACCAGCCAACCGTGCTGGCCTTCTTTGGCACGGGTCATGTTCCAGACCTCGCGGAAAGGGCTGGGTCCGGCCGACTGGTCTTCGCGGATCAGGCCGGAGAACTCGATGCTGGCCATGAAGCCCGAACCCAGGTCTTCGATGCCCAACAGTTGAGCCTCGAGCATGACCACTTCGGTCTTGTTGGGCTGGCCATTGGTGAGCGACTCACGTTCGGCCAGTTGCTGGCGAATTTCATGGAGCATGTCATCGGTCATCATGGCACGCAAAGCCTCGATGTCCGAGCGATCCCAAGCATCTTGCAAGGAAACAAAATTGGCCTTGGCGGCAGCCTCGAAGCCCGGCACGTCGAAATCGGCCGGAATGCTCCAGTTTTGCGAGCCGCCGATCAGTCCCGAACCGATGGTGGCACCGGCACGGCGCGGCTGGGCCGGCTCAAAGTGGGTTTGACCTTCCCAAGGGCGGGCAGATGCATCGTTGCCCACATTTTGCGGGTTGTACTGGGGCGCTGTGGCGGGCGTACCAGGACCTGCGCCCTGAAAGGCATAAGAACCCGATTGAGACTGGGCGCGGCGGCGCATGAACCAGCCAACGGCCACCATGACCAGCAACGCCAGCAAACCAAACATCAGGATCTGACCGAATGCCTCGCCCAGACCCAAGCTGCTGGCCAACCACGCCAAGCCCAGACCCGCAGCCAAGCCACCGAGCATGGCGCCCCACGGTTTGCGTTGCGCTTGAGCAGCGGCGGCGGCGGGTTGTGCGGCCGGCGAGGGTTGTGCGGCTGGGGTGGCCGCTTGTTGGGGCGGAGTGGGCTGAGCAGGGCGCACAGCCTCGCGCTGAGTCACATTGGACGACTGCTTGCCAACCGACTGTCCGCCGCCGAGGCGCTTGGCTGCTTCGGCTTGAAAACTGGCCAGACTCATCAGAGTCACCAGGGAAAGAGAAATGAGACGAGATTTCATGATGCCTCCAACCAACAAAATGTCAGGACTTGATTCCAACATGAAGTGCCACCACACCGGCACTCAGGTTGTGAATGTCCACATGAGAAAAGCCATTGTTCTTCATAAGGTCTTTCAGGGCCTGCTGGTCAGGGTGCATGCGAATGGACTCGGCCAGATAACGGTAACTGGCTTCATCACGGGCAACCACCTTGCCCAACAGGGGCAAAACCTTGAACGAATAGAAATCGTAGGCTTTTTCCAGCGGTTTGGCGACCTTGGAAAACTCTAATACCAATAACTTGCCCCCTGGCTTCAGAACCCGCGCCATTTCAGTCAGAGCACGATCTTTGTGGGTCATGTTGCGCAGGCCAAAAGCGACGCTCACCCGATCAAAGGACTGGTCGGCAAAAGGCAAAGTCTCGGCATCACACACCAGGGTAGGCAAAACCTGCCCACGGTTGAGCAAGCGATCGCGTCCAACCCGGAGCATGGCCTCGTTGATGTCGGTGTGCACCACCAGACCGCCGGGGCCCACTTTTTCGGCAAATGCGCTGGCCAGATCACCGGTGCCGCCGGCGATGTCGAGCACACGGTGACCCGGCTTGAGGTCGGCCACCAGGCCGGTATAGAACTTCCAGGCCCGGTGCAAACCCAAAGACATCAGGTCGTTCATGACGTCGTAACGAGAAGCCACGGAGTCAAAAACCCCGCGAACATGACGCGCCTTTTCGCGCTCGTCGACCGTTTTAAAACCAAAGTGTGTTTGTGACATGGGTCTATTGTAGAGATGGGCGAGGACCGCTCAATGGTGGCCGCATGCGCCGCCCGCCCCCTGGGTCGCCATGGGCGCATCCCGATCGACACCCGCCTCTTGCAAGCGACGCTCGTAATCGAGCCATAACTGCGCCTGCTGGCTGCCCAAGTGATACAGGTAGGCCCAAGAAAAAATACCACTGTCATGGCCATCGCTGAAAGTCGGCTTGATGCCGTAGTTTCCAACCGGCTCCAAGTCCACCAATCCGACTTCGCGCTTGCCGGTTTGCAAAACCTCTTGTCCGGGGCCATGACCCTGCACTTCGGCCGATGGGCTGTAGACCCGCATCAACTCAAACGGAAGGCGGAATGTTTCGCCATTGGCAAAAGCGACCTCGAGCACTTTCGAAGACTGATGGACCGTCAGGTCCAGGGGGGTAGGGGTGGGAGAATTCATGCTTCAGACCAATACGCGTTCGATGCCACCGTCATTGGCAGCCTGAACATATTGCACCATCCACTGTTCACCCAGGATGTGTCGGGCCATTTCAACCACGATGTAGTCGGCCTCCAACAGGCCATTTTGCAAGTCGTCGCCGTAGCGCGACAAACCCTGCAAGCAACTGGGGCAACTGGTGAGGATTTTCAGGTTGCCCTGGGCCAGACCACTGAGTTCGCGCAGATCTTGCTCGCCTTTTCGCAGCTCTTGCTCTTTGCGAAAGCGCACTTGGGTGGAGATGTCTGGACGTGTCACCCCCAAAGTGCCGGATTCGCCGCAGCAACGCTCGCTCTTGAGCACGGTCTCTCCGACCAAAGCCTTGACCGTTTTCATCGGGTCTTGTTGCTTCATGGGGCTGTGACAAGGGTCATGGTAGAGGTAGGCACCGGCCTGCCCGGTTGGCAAAGTGATGCCCTTTTCCAGCAAAAACTCGTGGATGTCGATGATGCGGCAATCCGGAAAAATTTCTTCAAAGCGATAGCCTTGGAGCTGGTCGTAGCAAGTGCCACAACTCACCACCACGGTTTTGATGTCGAGGTAATTCAGCGTATTGGCCACCCGATGGAACAAGACGCGGTTATCGGTGATGATTTTTTCGGCTTTGTCAAACTGGCCTGACCCTCTTTGCGGGTAGCCGCAACACAAATACCCGGGCGGCAAAACAGTTTGCACACCCGCGTGCCAGAGCATGGCTTGCGTGGCCAGGCCAACCTGACTGAACAAGCGCTCCGAGCCGCAACCTGGAAAATAAAAGACCGCCTCGGCATCGACACTCGTCGTGACCGGATTGCGAATGATGGGGACGTAATTTTGATCCTCGATGTCGAGCAATGCGCGGGCCGTCTTTTTGGGCAAGTTGCCGGGCATCTTCTTGTTGACAAAATGAATCACCTGCTCTTTGAGCGCAGGCATGCCCACCGAGGCCGGCGGCGCGCTGGTTTGTCGCCGTGCCAAAACCTTGAAAGCATCGTGGGCGGCACGCTGGATTTTCATGCCGACATCGACCATCAGGGTGCGCGCCAACTTGATCGTTTCAGGTCGGGTCGCGTTGAGCATGAGCATGGCCGCCGCATTGCCAGGCCGGAAACTCTTTTGCCCCATCTTGCGCAACAAGTTGCGCATGTTCATGGACACATCGCCAAAATCAATGTTGACCGGGCAAGGGGTCAGGCATTTGTGGCAAACCGTGCAATGGTCGGCCACATCCTCAAATTCTTGCCAGTGCTTGAGCGACACCCCTCGGCGGGTTTGCTCCTCGTACAAAAAGGCTTCGACCAACAAGGAGGTGGCCAAAATCTTGTTGCGAGGGCTATAGAGCAAATTGGCGCGGGGCACATGGGTGGCACACACCGGTTTGCACTTTCCACAGCGCAAGCAATTTTTGACGCTGTCGGCGATGGCTCCGATGTCCGACTGCTGCATGATCAGGGACTCGTGCCCCATGAGACCAAAACTGGGGGTGTACGCGTCGGACAAATCGCCGGCACGGGTACCGGGCCTGCGCCGCATCAACTTGCCGCGGTTGAAATGCCCTTGGGGATCGACCCGCTGCTTGTAGTCAGCAAAGGGAGCCAACTCTTCGTCCGTCAGGTAATCGAGTTTGGTGATGCCAATGCCGTGCTCGCCAGAAATCACCCCATCGAGTGAACGCGCCAGTTGCATGATGCGACCGACTGCTTCGTGAGCGGTCTGCAACATGGCGTAATCATCGCTGTTGACGGGGATGTTGGTGTGCACATTGCCGTCACCGGCATGGGCGTGCAAAGCGATCCAGACTCGGCCTTTGAGCACGCGCCGATGGATGGCACTGCATTCATCCACAATGGGCTGGTACACCTGACCGGGAAAAATATTTTGCAACTGTGCCCTGATTTGGGTTTTCCAGCTGGCACGCAAGGTGTGCGACTGCAATTCGGGAAAAAGCGCATCGCACTGCGCCAGCCAGCCGGACCACAACTCACGCACCTCGGCAATCAGTTCGCGTGCGCGCGCCACACGCTCTTCAAGTTGCTCGGGGCTGGGCATGCTGTCCTGGTCCTGGGCTTTGCCCAGTGGCAACTGACCGCGCTCGAAAAAGCGGTCCAACTCTTGGCAAAGCTGAATCTTGTTGCGCAACGAGAGTTCGATGTTGATGCGCTCGATGCCATCGGTGTACTCGGCCATGCGCGGCAAAGGAATGACCACGTCTTCATTGATTTTGAAGGCGTTGGTGTGGCGGCTGATCGCGGCCGTGCGCTTTCGATCAAGCCAAAATTTCTTCCGCGCCTCGGGGCTGACGGCCACAAAACCCTCACCATGCCGGGTATTGGCCAAACGCACGACCTCTGATGCTGCACGGGCCACGGCGTCAGGGTCGTCACCGGCGATGTCGCCCACCAGCACCATTTTGGGCAACCCGCCGCGCTTGGACTTGGTGCTGTAACCCACGGCTCGCAGGTAACGGTCATCCAGGTGCTCCAGCCCCGCCAGCAAGGTACCCGTGCGCTTTTGCTCGGCAAACATGAACGCCTTGACCTCGACAATGCTGGGAATGGCATCGTGAGCATGGCCGAAAAACTCCATGCACACCGTGCGAGTGTGATTGGGCATGCGGTGCAACACCCAGCGCGCGCTGGTGATCAGGCCATCGCAGCCCTCCTTTTGAACCCCGGGCAAGCCACTGAGGAATTTGTCGGTGACGTCTTTGCCCAAACCCTCTTTGCGGAAACGATGGCCCTCGATGGTCAGGGTTTCGGTGCGAATCGGCGTCACCCCGTCGGCGTGGAAATAGCGCAACTCGAACACCACCTGCTCGGCATCGTGGATCTTGCCCAAGTTGTGGCCGATGCGAACCACTTCAAGCCACTGGGCATCGGGAGTCACCATCCGCCAGCTGACCAAATTGTCCAGGGCCGTGCCCCACAGCACGGCCTTTTTGCCGCCTGCATTCATGGCGATGTTGCCGCCGATGCAAGACGCTTCGGCGGAGGTCGGGTCGACCGCAAAGACCAGTCCGGCGGCTTCAGCGGCATCGGCCACCCTTTGGGTCACAACGCCCGCCTCGGTATGCACTGTGGCGACCTCCACATCCAAGCCGGGCAGGCGCATCATTTGCACCGGCCCCAGGGCTTCGAGTTTTTCAGTGTTGATGACCGCGCTGTTCCAGGTCAAAGGAATCGCGCCGCCGGTATATCCGGTACCACCGCCGCGCGGGATGATGGTCAGTCCCAACTCGATGCAAGCCTGGACCAGGGCGGGCATTTCGGCCTCTGAGTCGGGGCACAACACCACAAACGGATACTCCACGCGCCAATCGGTGGCGTCGGTGACGTGCGAAACCCGGGACAAAGCATCAAACTTGACGTTGTCACCGGCCGTGTGGCGCTTGAAGACCCGCTGGGCCTTTTTGCGCAACTGAGCCACCGTGTCGAACTGCCGGTCAAAGCGCGCGACCGCCTGACGCGCCATGTCGAGCAAATCACCCACCAAACGGTCACGTTCGGCATCTTCTTGGGGGGTGCGACGGCGCTCGATTTCGGTCAGGCGGTGATGCAGCGCCTCGACCAACAGATGGCGACGCTTGGGGTTGTCCAGCAAATCATCTTGCAAATAAGGGTTGCGCTCAACCACCCAGATGTCACCCAAAACCTCGTAGAGCATGCGGGCCGAACGGCCGGTGCGGCGCTCGCCACGCAGTTTCTGCAACAAATCCCAGGCCGAATCGCCCAACAGGCGCAGGACGATCTCACGGTCGGAAAACGAGGTGTAGTTGTAGGGGATCTCTCTCAGGCGGGCACCCTGCTGGGTGGCGGACATCAATTGATTCAGTGCCGTGGGTGCATTCATGGTGGAGACAATATTAACTTAGGCGGTCTTGGGGCGGGTCAGCCCAGCCCCCAGTGTGGCCAATACAAGGATCAACACACCGTAAGCAGAAAGGCTGCCGTCGGGCCAGCGCAAGACCCACAAAGTGAAAGCTTGCGTCAGGCAACCGACCGACAACAAGGTCAAACCGGTCATCAGAAAGCCCCATTGGGGCGCTGACCGCCGCCCTAACGCCCCAAACAGCAGCAAGCTGGCTGTCAGGAAAACGCTGGGCAACAGCCATTCCAGGCCGTGCAGGAGCAAATTCGTGAAGTTCACCGGGGTGATTTTATAATTGCGCCCATGGCAGTCTGGGCTTTGGGCTTGAATCACAACACTGCGCCGCTGGATATTCGCGGCAAGTTTGCGTTCGCCATCGATCAAACGGGCGAAGCCCTCACCCAATTGCGCGAGCGCGTCCCGGGTTCGGCCGAAGTGACTTTGCTGTCGACTTGCAACCGAACCGAGGTTTATTGTGCTGCGCCACAGCCGGCTTTGGCTCACACCCTCGACTGGCTGGCCCAAGCCGGCGGGGTTGACCGCACCACCCTGTCTGGCCACACCTATGTCCTGAACGAAGCCCAAGCCGCGCGCCACGCCTTTCGGGTTGCAAGCGGGCTCGACTCGATGGTGTTGGGCGAACCCCAAATTCTGGGCCAAATGAAAGATGCCGTTCGCGCCGCTCAACAGGCAGGGGCTTTGGGCACCACCCTGCATCAGTTGTTTCAGCGCTCATTCGCGGTCGCCAAAGAGGTTCGGACCTCCACCGAAATCGGTGCCCACTCCATCAGCATGGCGGCCGCCTGTGTTCGCCTCGCCGGCCAGGTGTTTGAAGACCTGGCCCAGACCCGGGTGCTGTTTGTCGGCGCTGGCGAAATGATCGAACTTTGCACGACGCATTTTGCCGCCCGCTCGCCGCGCCAGATGGTCATTGCCAATCGCACCCTGGAGCGGGGCGAAAAATTGGCCAGCCAATTTGGCGGCGAAGTCATGCGCTTGGCCGAACTGCCCGACCGGCTGCACGAATTCGATGTGGTGGTCAGTTGCACCGCCAGCAGCCTGCCGCTGATCGGCCTGGGCGCCGTCGAGCGCGCTTTGCAGCGGCGCCGTCATCGCCCCATGTTCATGGTCGATTTGGCCGTGCCGCGCGACATCGAACCCGAAGTCAAAGGCCTCGACGATGTCTACCTGTACTCGGTCGACGACCTCTCGGGCGTGGTGCAAACGGCACAGGCCAACCGCCAAGCAGCAGTGGCACAAGCCGAGGCCATCATCGATGCGGGCGTACAAAGTTTTTTGCATTGGCTCGACCAGCGCAGCGTGGTGCCCCTGATCCAGCAACTCAACGAGCAATCCGACCGTTGGCAGCAGGCCGAATTGACCAAAGCCCGCAAAATGATCGCCCGTGGCGATGACCCCGAGCGGGTTTTGCAAGCTCTGGCCCAAGGTTTGTCGCACAAGATCTTGCACGGCGCCCTGGCCGAGTTGCACGCCGGCGATCAGGATGCGCGCGAACGCGCCCGCCATGCGATCGAGCATTTCTTTTTGCGCGACAGCCGTTAGCCGGAGGCACGGTGAAACCCTTTTTGCGCGCTCAACTCGAGCGCTTTGCCCAACGCCGCGACGAGCTTGATTTTTTGCTTTCGCGCGAAGACGTCATGCGCGACATGGACGGCTTCATGAAGCTATCGCGCGAGCACACCGAAGTTTCGGCCGTGGTCGAGCGCTGGCTGGCGCTGCAACAAACCGAACAAGACCTGGCGCACAGCGCCGAGATGATGGCCGACCCCGCTCTGGATGAATCGATGCACGAACTGGCCCGGGAAGAACATGCCTCAGCGCAGTCTCGGGTCGCCCGGCTGACGGCCGAATTGCAACGCCTGCTCTTGCCCCAAGACCCGCAAGACACCCGTGCCGCTTATCTGGAAATTCGCGCCGGAACCGGGGGCGATGAATCGGCCTTGTTCGCTGGCGACTTGTTGCGCATGTACACCCGTTACGCCGACAACCAGGGTTGGCAAACCGAATTGCTGAGCGAGTCGCCCAGCGAGCTTGGCGGTTACAAAGAGGTGGTCTTGCGCATCAGCGGGGAACGGGTCTATGGCCGGCTCAAGTTTGAGTCCGGCGGGCATCGGGTTCAGCGCATCCCCGCCACCGAATCGCAAGGCCGCATCCACACCAGTGCCTGCACCGTGGCTGTCATGCCCGAGCCCGATGAGGCCCAAGCGGTGGCGATCAACCCGGCCGACTTGCGCATCGACACCTTTCGCGCCAGCGGTGCCGGCGGGCAACACATCAACAAAACCGATTCCGCGGTGCGGGTCACCCATTTGCCCACCGGCATCGTGGCCGAATGCCAAGACGACCGCAGCCAGCATCGCAACAAAGCGCGCGCCCTGCAAGTGTTGGCGGCACGCATCGCCGAGCGCGAGCGCGCCGAGCGGGCCGCCCATGAAGCCGCCACCCGCAAGGGCCTGATCGGCAGCGGCGACCGCAGTGACCGCATCCGGACCTACAACTTCCCGCAGGGTCGATTGACGGACCACCGGATCAACCTGACTCTGTACAAATTGAATGCGGTCATCGAAGGGCAGTTGGACGAAGTGCTCGACGCCTTGGCCCAAGCGCGCGAAGCCGAACAACTCGAAGCCCTGGAATCGGTCGCATGAGCCTGCCAGGATCACTTGCACAGCATCTGCGCCAGTTGCAGGCCCAAGGCCTGCCCCGACTGGAGGCTCAAATGCTGGTGTTGCACGCTGTGGGGCAGCGCCCGGACGACCGGGCTTGGTTGATCAGCCATGATGAGCGAGTGCTCACGTCTGAACAAGCCGATGAACTGGAGAGGTGCAGTCGTCGACGTTTGGACGGCGAACCCATGGCCTATCTCTTGGGGATGAAAGAATTTCACGGCCTGCCCTTGCAGGTCGATGCGCACGTGCTGGACCCCCGCGACGACACCGAAACCCTGGTCGACTGGGCCCTTGAAGTGCTGTCGCCAGACCAGCCCAACGAGGTGCTCGATCTGGGCACAGGCAGCGGGGCGATCGCTTTGGCGCTGGCCCACTCCCGCCCCGCCTGGCGGGTCAGCGCGATCGACGTCAGTGCCGACGCCCTGTCGGTGGCGCGCCACAATGGCGAACGACTGGGGCTGACCGTTTGCTGGTTGCTGGGCTCATGGCTCAAACCCTGTGCAGGGCAGCGCTTTGACCTGATCGTCGGCAATCCGCCCTACATCGCCGAGGGCGATCCGCACCTGGCCGGTCTGCGCCACGAGCCCCGCAACGCCCTGGTCAGCGGGGTTGATGGTCTCGAAGACTTGCGCCAAATCATCACCACGGCCCCGGCTCACCTCAAACCGGGGGCATGGCTCATGCTGGAACATGGACACGATCAGGCGAGTGCCGTGCGTGAACTGCTGCGACAAGCCGGCATGGTTGCGGTGAGCAGCCGCCGGGATCTGGCCGGGATTGAGCGTTGTTCGGCAGGTCAATGGCCACCCAAGCAGGGTTTTGCCAGCCGTGAAATAATTTGAATTCACCTTAGGAGCAAGACATGAGTGACGTTCAGCAACGCATCGACGATTTGGTCAAAAGCAGCCCGGTATTGCTGTTCATGAAGGGGAGCGCCAGTTTTCCCATGTGTGGTTTTTCCGGTCGCGCCATACAAATTCTGAAGGCTTGCGGCGTCGACCCCAAAGCCGTGAAGACCGTCAATGTGCTCGACGATGCCGAGATCCGTCAGGGCATCAAGACCTACAGCAATTGGCCCACGATCCCGCAACTCTATGTCAACGGCGAGTTTGTCGGGGGATCGGACATCATGATGGAAATGTACGAGTCGGGTGAATTGCAACAGGTGCTGGGGCAGACCTCGACCTGATCCGCACGGCGCTTGACCCATGAAAGGGGCGGTGGTACCGCCCCTTTTTCGTGCCTGCAGATCAGGTGGGCTGCAAACGACTTTGCAAGTGAGCCATGATCTCTCCAACTGCCACCGGTGCAGCGGCGCTGTCCAGACGGTGTTGGTATTCCACTTTCCCCTCTTTCAGGCCCTTGTCTCCAATGGTCACGCGGTGCGGGACACCGATCAGCTCCCAGTCGGCAAACATCGCCCCGGGGCGCTCGCCCCGATCATCCAGGATCACATCAATCCCCAGCCCCAACAGTTGGTCATACAGGGCTTGCGCCTGGTCTTTAACGGCCTCGCTGCGGTCCATGCCGATCGGGCAAATGACCACCGTGAAAGGGGCGATCGCGTCAGGCCAAATGATGCCTCGGGCGTCGTGATTTTGTTCGATGGCGGCAGCGGGCAGTCGGGTGATGCCGATGCCGTAACAACCCATTTCCATGAATTGCGGCTTGCCGGTTTCATCCAGGAAAGTGGCGTTCATGGCTCTGGAGTATTTGGTGCCCAAATAAAACACATGCCCCACCTCGATGCCGCGCTCGATCGCCAACGGGCCTTGCCCATCGGGTGAAGGATCGCCCGCCACCACGTTGCGAATGTCGGCCACCAGATCGGGTTCGGGCAAGTCACGCCCCCAATTGACCCCCACGATGTGATGATCCATCTGGTTGGCCCCGCAGATGAAATCGGCCAGCACCGCGACCTCGCGATCGGCCACCACCCGCACCGGTTTTTTCAGGCCAACGGGCCCCAAATAACCGGGTTTACAACCGAAGTGGTCTTCGATTTCAGCCACGCTGGCAAAGCGAAAGCCGCCTTCCATGCCAGGCAACTTGCCGACCTTGACCTCATTCATGTCGTGGTCGCCACGCAACAGCAACAGCCAAACGGTGGTGCTGGCAACGCCCTGTTCGTTGGCACGGTCGGTGGCCAAAACCAGCGATTTGACGGTGCTGGCCAAGGGCGCCCCCAGCATCTCCGCCACATCGGCACAAGTGCTCTTGCCGGGGGTGGGCGTCAGTGTCATGGGGCGTTGGGCATGGGCGCGGGGTTGCTGCGGGGCCAAGGCCTCGGCCTTTTCCATGTTGGCGGCGTAATCGCTGTTCGGGCAATAGACGATGGCGTCTTCCCCGGTGGCTGCGATGACCTGGAATTCTTCGGACAGATCGCCCCCAATCGCGCCACTGTCGGCCGCAACAGCCCGGTAGCGCAGACCAAAACGGTCAAAGATGCGGCGGTAGGCCTCGGCCATGATGCGATAGCTCTCTTTGGCCCCGAGCACATCGCGATCAAATGAGTAGGCATCTTTCATGATGAACTCGCGCCCCCGCATCAGACCAAAGCGGGGACGCCGTTCGTCGCGGAATTTGGTCTGGATCTGATAAAAGTTCTTAGGCAATTGCTTGTAACTGCGCAACTCTTGGCGGGCGATGTCAGTCACGACCTCTTCGCTGGTAGGTTGCACCACAAAGTCACGCTGATGTCGGTCCTGAATGCGCAGCAACTCGGGCCCCATTTTTTCAAATCGACCGGTTTCCTGCCACAACTCGGCCGGCTGAATGACAGGCATGGTGAGCTCGATGGCTCCGGCCCGATTCATCTCCTCGCGCACAATGGCCTCGACCTTGCGGATCACGCGCAAGCCCATGGGCATGTAGTTGTAAATGCCCGCGCCCAGGCGCTTGATCATGCCGGCGCGAATCATCAACTGGTGGCTGGCCACCTCGGCATCGGCGGGTGCTTCTTTGAGGGTGGAGACCAGAAATTGGGATGCTTTCATGTTCGAATCCGGAAAAATTGTGAGCGCCCCTCTTGCCGAGCAAGCCGCCCTGTGCATAATGGACTCAGTTCAAAAATTTGAGGTTAGATTATGCTTGACCGGGACGGCTTTCGACCCAACGTCGGCATCATTCTGCTCAACCAGAGAAATCAGGTTTTTTGGGGCAAGCGCATACGCACCCACAGTTGGCAATTTCCGCAAGGCGGCATCGACCGGGGCGAAACCCCGGAGCAGGCCATGTTCCGGGAGTTGCACGAAGAGGTCGGCTTGCAACCCGATCATGTGCGCATCGTCGCCCGAACCCGAGACTGGTTGCGTTATGAAGTGCCCGACCGCTACATCCGCCGCGATGCGAGGGGGTTTTACAAAGGCCAGAAGCAAATCTGGTTTTTGTTGCAATTGGTCACACACGACCATGTTTTGAATCTGCGCGCCACCGATCACCCCGAGTTCGACGCCTGGCGCTGGAATGACTATTGGGTGCCGCTGGACGTGGTCGTTGAATTCAAGCGCGGGGTCTACGAAATGGCCCTGACCGAATTGGCCCGATACATCCCCAAAACGGATCAACGCAATCGATTTTTGCGCAGCCATCACCGCCACCGCGAAGGCAGTCCGCTGGACTCGCAAGAACGCCCACCCGGTTCGGGCGGCCGGGCTCGACCGGCACACATCGAACTGCCGCCCGGTGCCAGCTTCGATCCGGATCCCGGACAACCCTGAGAATAACCCCGGGCAAGCAGGCTCTCACCGGGCTTGCCCTTGTGGGTTCAACCGATTTGGGCTGGTCGCACGCTCAAGACCAGATTGTCCCGGTGCACCATTTCGGGCTCGGCCGCATAACCCAACAAGGACTGAAATTCAGCAGAAGGCTTTTTGCACAGCAAACGCGCCTCAGCGGAGGCATAGTTGGCCAAGCCACGCGCCACCTCATGTCCGAGCGGATCGCAAATGGCAATCACTTCACCGCGCGAAAACTCGCCCTCGACGGCAACCATTCCGATTGGCAACAGGCTTTTGCCCTCTGCGACCAACTTGCGCACGGCACCCGCGTCGATGGTGACCGATCCGCGCATTTGCAAGTGATCGGCCATCCACTGTTTGCGGGCTTGCTGTTTGGCGGTCTGGGCCACCAGCAAGGTGCCCAAAGACTCACCGGCGGCCAAGCGCAACAAGGCATCGGGTTCACGGCCCCAGGCGATCACGGTGCTCGCCCCGGAACCGCTGGCGCGTTTGGCCGCCAGGATTTTGGTGATCATGCCGCCTTTGCCAATGCTCGATCCGGCCCCGCCAGCCATGGCCTCTAGCTCGGGGTCCCCCGCACGTGCCTCGGCGATGAAGCGGGCTTGGGGGTCTTTGCGGGGGTCGGCGCTGTACAGGCCCTTTTGATCGGTGAGGATCACCAGCAAATCGGCCTCAACCAGATTGGCGACCAGCGCCCCCAGAGTGTCGTTGTCACCGAATTTGATTTCGTCGTTGACCACGGTGTCGTTTTCATTGATGACCGGCAAGATCCGGTGGGCCAGCAACGTCAACAGTGTGGAACGGGCATTCAGGTAGCGCTCACGGTCGGCCAAGTCGGCATGGGTCAACAACACCTGTGCACTGCCCATGCCATGGCGACTGAGTTGGGTTTCATACATTTGGGCCAGACCCATTTGCCCGACGGCAGCGGCGGCCTGGAGCTCATGGATTTCTTGCGGACGGGTCCGCCAGCCCAGGCGTTTCATGCCTTCGGCGATGGCCCCGCTGCTGACCATGATGACCTCGCGCCCTTGGCGCGCCAGCTCGGCCATTTGCCGACACCACTCACCGATCGCAGCCTCATCGAGACCTCGGCCCTCATTGGTGACCAGGCTCGAGCCGACTTTGACGACAATGCGGCGTGCGTTGGAGCAAAGAGCGGATGAGGCGTTCATCATCAAAAAATGCGATCAGTTGGGGGTCGCCTTGAAACGGGGGTCGACGGGCTCAGGGGCATGTTGCTGCTGATGCACGGCATGGATGTGCTGGAAAACGGCCTGCACCAGGGCTTCGCACCCTTCACGGGTCAAAGCCGAAATTTCAAAAACCGGCCCTTTGTAGCGCATGCGCCGGACAAAATCCTTGACCTTGGCCGCACGTTGCTCGACTGGAATCATGTCGAGTTTGTTCAGCACCAACCAACGGGGTTTGGCATGCAACTCAGGATCGAATTTTTTTAATTCGGTCACAATGGCCTTGGCCTGCGCAACCGGATCGACCGCATCGTCAAACGGGGCCAAGTCGACCAAATGCAACAACAAGCGGGTGCGCTGCAAGTGGCGCAAAAACTGATGACCCAAGCCGGCGCCCTCGGAGGCGCCCTCGATCAGCCCGGGAACATCGGCAACCACAAAGCTTTGACTGGGCCCGACCCGAACCACGCCCAAATTGGGGTGCAAAGTAGTAAAAGGGTAATCGGCGATTTTGGGGCGTGCGTTGGAAATGGCTGAAATCAGGGTGGATTTGCCAGCATTGGGCATACCCAGCAAGCCCACATCCGCCAACACTTTCAATTCAAGGCGCAGGGATTTGCGCTCGCCGGGATGCCCGGGGGTTTTTTGGCGCGGCGCCCGGTTGATGGCGCTTTTAAAGCGCATGTTGCCAAAACCGCCGTCACCCCCTTTGGCGATCATCACCAATTCTCCGGGCACCAATAATTCATGCAAAACATGGTCGGTTTCGGCATCGATGATCAAGGTACCCACCGGCATTTTCAAGACGATGTCGTCGCCAGCGGCACCAAACATGTCCGAGCCCATGCCATGCTGGCCTCGCTTGGCCTCGTGGCGACGCGAATAACGAAAATCGACCAGGGTGTTCAGGCTGTCGTCGGCCAACGCATAAACATGCCCGCCACGCCCACCGTCGCCGCCGTTGGGGCCGCCAAATTCTTTGTATTTCTCGTGCCGGAAGGAGACGCACCCATTTCCGCCATCGCCTGCGGCGATGTCGATCAGGGCTTCATCGACGAATTTCATGCGCTCATCCTAAATGACAAAGCCCCGACCAGCGGGGCTTTGCCGGCAAGTCACGGCCTGAATCAGACCGGGGTGACGTTGACGGTGTGCTTGTTCAGCGCACCCTTGGTGGCAAAAGACACCTGACCATCGACCAGTGCGAACAGGGTGTGGTCTTTGCCCACGCCGACATTGGAGCCGGCATGGAACTTGGTGCCCCGCTGGCGCACGATGATGGCGCCAGCGCTGATTTGCTGGCCGCCAAACACTTTGACACCCAGCATCTTGGGCTTGGAATCGCGGCCGTTGCGTGTTGAGCCGCCGCCTTTTTTCTGTGCCATGTCTTAACTCCTTCAGGCCTGGATCGAGGCAATCTGCAGCTCGGTGAACTGCTGGCGATGGCCTTGGCGTTTCTGATAGTGCTTGCGACGACGCATTTTGAAAATGCGCACTTTATCGTGCTTGCCGTGAGCCACAACCGTGGCTTTGACAGATGCACCGGACACCAAGGGCGTGCCCACCTTGATTTCAGCGCCGTTGCCAACAGCCAAAACCTGGTCGATCACGATTTCCTGGCCAACGTCCGCAGCAATCTGTTCTACTTTGATCTTCTCGCCTGCGGCAACGCGATACTGCTTGCCACCGGTTTTTATGACCGCGTACATAAGGACCTCTTTTGAAGAGAAATTGCGACAATCCCGCACCCCGCAACAGCAAATCGCCTAGCAAAGCACAAAACCATCGTCTGCGGACGGATTTCCACAGAACCACACATTGTAGCCGGTTTCGCCAAGGTTTACAATGGACGGTTTGATGGACGCCACTTTGAGTTCGATCCGCACCACCGCCGATGCCCTGGCCTTGATTGCCCCTGACATGGCGGGCATGGATCAGGTCATTGCCCAACGCCTGCACACCCAAGTACCCCTGGTGGGCGAGGTGTCCCAATACATCATCTCGGCCGGTGGCAAACGTTTGCGTCCGGCCCTGCTCCTTCTCATGTCTGGGGCTCTGGGCTATCGCGAACCTCAACGGCATGTTTTGGCGGCAGTGGTCGAGTTCATCCACACCGCCACCTTGCTGCACGATGATGTCGTTGACGACTCCTCGTTGCGACGCGGTCGCGCCACCGCCAATGTGTCTTTTGGCAACCCCGCCAGCGTATTGGTGGGCGACTTTCTGTACTCGCGCGCGTTTCAGATGATGGTCGAATGCGGCAGCATGCGCATCATGGATGTGCTGGCTGAAACCACCAATGTGATCGCCGAAGGCGAAGTGCAACAACTCATGAACACCCACGATGCCAGCCTGAGCGAAGCCGGCTACATCGAGGTGATTCGCTCCAAAACCGCCAAACTTTTTGAAGCAAGCGCTCGCATACCGGCCATTCTCGCCGGTAGCGATCTGCCAACCGAGCAAGCCTGCGCAGCCTATGGCCAAGCTTTGGGAACAGCCTTTCAAATCATTGACGACGTGCTCGATTACGAAGGGGACACGGTTCAAACCGGCAAAAATCTGGGCGATGATTTGCGCGAAGGCAAAAACACCCTGCCACTGATCATCGCCATGCAACGTTGTTCGTCCCCGGATCGCGAAATCATTCGGAGTGCGATCGAACAAGGCGATGCCTCTCAAATGGATCGGATTGTCAACTTGGTCCAGGAGTGCGGCGCGATGCAAGCCACGCGCGAAGCAGCAGCTCGCCAAGCCCGGGTGGCGCTTGATGCGCTGTCCGCTTTGCCAGCGACCGAATACCGACTGGCCCTGATGGTGTTGGCCGAGCAACTGATCGGCCGCGATCACTGAGCTTGGACGCAAGCGGCCTGAGCCGCCCCCAAGTGGCACCCCAGACCTGCCTGCCATGCCAACGCCCCTGCGCGGAAAAATGGCGAAAAAAAGGGCGGATCTGCGATCCGCCCCCTTGACCCGGGTGCCCACTGGTCACCCGAGGTGTCTCAGCTCACTCAGCCGCCAAAATGATCATGGCACCCAAAGCAGCCGTTCCACCGGGCAAAACCCAGGACGTCGACGGCCCCGAGGGCTGACTGGCCGTGGCCGGCTCGAGATCCTGGCCCACTTTGGGGCGACGGGCATCGAGCACCCGCGCCAAGGCAAACTCTTTTTGCAGACTTTCCGTCAGGTCCGACAGCTTGCCGCTGAGCAGGCGCAATTCGCAGACATCGCCATTGCGGGTCAACTCGGGCTGCACTTTGGACAGCAACTCCTGCGCCCAACGCTTGCGCCAGGCGTTGCGCGAGCCCTGGTTGACCCAGCGGCTGATGTGCCGGGTCAGTCGGGGTGGGCAAGCCACCAAAATCCAGCGCGTTGAAGTCCCCTCTTTGCGCATCGGCAAAACCTGATTCAGGGCATGCTCCGCGTCATCCAAAACCACGATGATGTTTTCCATTTAGATTCTCCTTGGTTGGCTGAACGTTGAAATCAAACTGCGGTGTTGCTCTGGGCGGTCTGGGCCGAACGGCGTGCCGCCCAGCTGCCCAAACCCAGCACACCCACGATGGCGATGATGTAGGTCGCCATGCGCGCCACGGTGTTCCAGGACGATTCGTCAAAAACCGGATCGAGCAAAGGCTCACCGACGATCATTTTGGCCGCCGTAAAAGCCAGCACTGCGGCCCCCAACTTGATGATGATGGGGAAGCGCTCGACCAATTTGAGGACCAGTGAAGAGCCAAAAATCACAATCGGCACACTGATGAGCAAGCCCAGAACAACCAGCACAAAATCGCCATGGGCCGCACCGGCAACACCCAACACGTTATCCACGCCCATCAGGGCATCGGCTACGATGATGGTTTTCATGGCGCCGGCAAAAGTGGTTGCCGCAGGACCATGCTCTTCGTGCTCACCCGTGTCAACCAGCAATTTATAGGCGATCCAAAGCAGGCCCAGACCACCGACCAGCATGAGACCGGGGATCTTTAACAACCACACCACACCTATGGTCATGACGCTGCGCACGGCAATGGCACCAAAAGTGCCCCAAATGATGGCTTTTTTCTGCAAGTTGGGGGGAAGATTGCGTGCAGCCAACGCAATCACAATGGCGTTGTCTCCGGCCAACACCAAATCAATCAAAATGATGGCCAGCAAAGCCGACCACCACGCTGCGGACAAGAATTCCATGCGAATACCTCAGGTTGACATCGTTCAAACCCGAGACAGGCACGCGAAAAGAAAAAGTGGCAGGTAAACCGGCACTCAACGCTTCGACGCACCTGTACTCAGGCACTGATCGAAGGTCTTGCTCGGCATGGAGTGAAAAATCTTTGCCAGGCGGCCCGGAAGTTTTTTGCTTCGTAATGACGGACCGTCTTTGCCCAAGACAACGACGCTTTTTGCGCCTCCCTGTGTTGTCGTAAGCGGGAGCTACTCCCCTTCATGCGTCAAATCTTACTTAACTTAACGAGATGCTGTCAAACCCGCTCCAAAAAAGCCTGAGTTTCATGGGCTTATTACTCATTTTGTGGCTTAATAACGACTGACGATTTTGCCAAAGTTAAAGTTCAGGATGCATGTGAGCCCTTTAAACGGTCCAGAGGAAGAACAAATACTGGAAAGACTCAAGATCGGCTTGCGCAATGAAGCGATTCGACCTTTTTTTCAGCCCGAGCTGGATTTTTCCCGCTCCGACTGGATGGGTTTTGAGGCCTTGTCCAGATGGATCGACCCCCAATTGGGAGAAGTGAGCCCGGCAGTTTTCATCCCCTTGGCTGAAAAGCACCAACTGTTGGCCGAACTCACCCGTTGCCAAATCATGGCGTTGCAACAAGCAGCTCCGCATTTGTGCCGCCGGTACCGTTCGGTGTCTCTGGCCTTCAATTTGTCGCCCCGGCTGATCGGCCACCCGGATGTTTGGGATGCGTTGACTCAAACCCGCAAAGCCACGGCGGAGTTACCCCTGACATGGGAAGTGGAAATCACTGAATCCGAACCCATCGCTGACTTTGACCAAGCTGAGGCGGCCCTGTCTTTGTTGCGCCAACAGGGCATTAAAGTGGTGCTGGATGATTTCGGCACCGGATGGTCCAATCTGGTTCGTGTTGCCCTGCTGGGCGTCCACCGCATCAAGGTGGACTCAGTTTTTGTGCGCCATCTGGAACGCCCGGGTGCGCAAGCCGTTTTGCAAGGCATGTTTCAGTTGGCACAAGACATGAAACTGGAGATCACCATAGAAGGGGTAGAAACGCCCCACCAAGAAGCGGTGTTGCGCCAGATGGGGTTTAAACGGTTTCAGGGCTGGCTCTACGCTCGTGCTTTGCCGCTGGGCGATTTGCTGACTCGGGAACTGGACTTGATCCAGAAGCGGCTCAATACATCCAATTGAGTCGGGCCCCGATTTGCTACAATATGCGGTTACACATCGGGGTGTAGCTTAGCCTGGTAGAGCGCTACGTTCGGGACGTAGAGGCCGGAGGTTCGAATCCTCTCACCCCGACCATTGATTCACGACCGTGCCAGATTCAGAAACCTTTGCGATCAAAGGCTTTATGACTGACACCGTGAACAACATCACCGGCAACAACCTGGTTTACGACGCCACCCAAAATGCGGCTTCCAAGATCAGCATCTCAGCTCGATGATTTGGGGCCGAAGTCATTTCAATACGGCTCCCGGCCGATGTCGACGAACCGCATCGTGATGCGTGGAATCTTCGCCCATGTAAACGCCGCGTTCCCACTTCCTTTTCAATGGGTCATGCACGTTGAGCTCCATGGCTCCTATGCCCTCAATCTCGATTTTGACCCGCTCCCCATCCTGCAAAAATCCCAATCCCTCATGGTTGGTTCCGCAAGCGATCAAATTGCCACTGTGCAAGGTCATGATTTGTGAGGCAAATGCCACGATTTCAGGAACCGTGTACTCCATGTCATCGGTGTTGTAGTTGTGCCTGAGTTGGCCGTCATTCCAAAATCGCACGTGCAAATCGTTGGGGTTTGAAATTTCATCAGCCGTCACGATGCACGGGCCAATGGGTGCGAAGGTATCAAAAGATTTGCCAAGCCAACTCATCAATCGGTTCGAGGGCCAAGTGGTGCGTCCTTGACCGCGGGCCGTCACATCCATGAAGGCTGTGTAGCCAAACACCGCATCGCGCCACTGAGCCTGAGGTATTTTTTTGGCCGGGCCTTTGATCACCAGTGCCAGTTCGGCCTCGTGCATGAAACACCATGGCTCAGTGAATTCCGGCAATTCGATCGTGTCATCGGGACCGATGACGGCATCCGGGTTTTTGAGAAACAGGTTCAGGTCGCGCCGATCCCTTTGCTCATGCTCCCAGTAATTGGCAATGCAGCACAGAATCTTGCCAGGCCTTGGCAGAGGGGGCCCCAATCGGTACTGCCCGTGGGGCAAAGGGCTGGTGGACGCAACGTGCGACCGCAGTTTCTCCTGCAATTGCGGGTAATCATCGATCAGGCACTCCATGGTGTGCTGCGGACTGTGACCCAATCTGACCACAGAAGCGATGGGAACCACGCCATCGTCCACCCAAACTCCGGGTTGCCAAACTCGGTCAGACGCGCCGCAAAACAAGACCAACTTCATGCTCAAGCCCTTTCAACACGACCTCGAATAGATCACAAACCAGCCGCAACACCTGTCTGTCATGCGACTGTCGGCGCAGGTGGCGATCGGTCTAAGGCCTCACCCCTGTAGCCTGACAGGATAGCGCTTGCCTGTCGCAGGATTGAACAGTGCGGCAGCAATGACCATCAGCAAAGAGCCTCCAAAACCACTCAACATCATGGCTCGTGCGTCGCTTTCCGGACCTGCCAATACCATCAGCAAAGCCATGGCGACGCCGGGCGGGTGCAGGCTGCGACTGGCATACATCAAGATGATGCAAGTTGGCATAGCCACCAACAGGGCCAACTCAGGCCATGGCAAACCATGTGCGGCCGACAAGCCGACGGCCACGCTCAGGGTGTTTCCCACCACCACAGGCCAGGGTTGCGCCATCGGGCTGGCCGGAACCGCAAAGACAAGCAATGCAGAGGCGCCCAAGGGGGCCAGCAAACCCGCGCGATGGCCTTCCTGCCCCAAAACGTCCAGCAGTCGCCAAAACATTGCAATCAGGACCAAGGCCATGCCCACCCCCAAAGCCACACGCCAACGCTCGCGGGTAGAGACTTCGATCGGCGCCGGCCAAAGGGATTTAATGTGGTGTTTTAACTTTGTTTTGAACTTCATGCACCAAAAGCGCGACGCGCGGATCAACAGCGTCAAACTTTACACCATGATGGTGCATGGTGATCGCGTCAGAGACTTCAGATGTGCGAGCCTGGATGTTTTGTATGGTGGCTCCCACGGTCACGACCTCCATCATTCCGGTGGTGCTCAAATCAAAATGCAGGGTCAACAGCAAACGACTGCCCACCTCACCCAAAGATGTTGGGCCGGCCAGCAGGGCCCCACCACCGCTCAGATCGACGATGCGAAATCCACCTGCTTCTGGCAACGCGCCATCGACCCCTTTGATCTCGATCGGCAAATTCACCGCCACACGATGATGCGTCCGCAATCGATGCTCATGAATTTCGGCCGGATAAGTCATCAGCATGTAATTTCGGGGATGCGTCAATAAAGACTCGACACAACTGTCGAATGAAAAAATGCTTACCCCTGAAAAGAGTCGTATTTCCAGCATTTGGCCTTTTTCAAAGCGAATCGCCCCTCCTTCTTCACGCGGCAGGCGCACGATCATGAACTCGCGATCAACATAGCCGATCAGGCTGGAGTAACACTTGTACGGGCTGGGGACGTTTCGGATCAGTTGCAGGTTTTGCCCCACCCTCAGACCCATGGACTCAAAAGATAAAGTGGCAGAACCACCGGACGGAGGTGAAATCATAAAAATTGATGAAACAACGAACTTCGAGCCATAATTTCATCACAATCAGAAGCAAACAGGTAGTGCCATGGCTTTTTTGAACCTCGACACCGGAAAAGGCTGGATCCAGCTATTGCTGTTTGGTCAAGCCCAGTTTCATGAAAACGAGGAGTATCAGGAATTTCGCTATAAATTTCTGATCATTTTGATGATTTCGGGCAGTTTGCTCACCTTGCTTTTCATCTTGGGCACGCTGAGTGAGATCAACCCCTTGGGTTGGCGCCATGGCTGGGCCATGATGACGTTCACATCCCTTTCCCTGATCATGTGGTTGCTGCTGCGCAATCACCCGGGACGCTTCAAGGTCATCGCCTGGTCATATGAAACGCTGTCACTGCTGGAGTCGACCTCGGCCTTGATCCACGTTCCGATCGACGAATTGCGGGTGATGTGGTTTTACACCAATGTGCCTTGCGTCTTCATTTTGCTGGGGCAAAAACCGGGGTGGATCATCACGCTGGGCACCATGGCGGGTCTGGCCTGGGGAAACGCCTATCTGGAGCACCCCTACTCAACCCCCGCCATGGCAACCGGGCTGCTGGCTCTGGCTTATTTGGGGATTTCATTTCACGCCTATGGCGATCGCTCCATGTCTTACTTCAAGCGGATGCGCAATTACAACGCTCAATTGCAAGACCTGGCCAGCCATGATCCCTTGACCGGGGTGATGAACGCCCGAGCTTACTATCGGGTGTGCGATCAGGCGATTCATGCCAGCCAGCGCCGACAAACGTTTTTTGCGGTCTTGTTCATCGATCTCGATCATTTCAAGTCCATCAACGATCAGTACGGGCATGCCGTGGGCGACGAGGTCTTGCGAGAAGTGGCGCAAACTCTGCAAAGTCACATCCGGCGCAGCGATGCCCTTGGGCGCATCGGAGGCGAGGAGTTTTCGGTTTTTTTGCCGGACACCGATCTGATGGGGGCGCAGGAATTGGCAGAAAATTTACGCCAAGCGGTCGCCAATCTGCGCATCAGAACCGCCGGACAGTCTTTGCAAATCACCGCCAGCATCGGGGTTGCCGGTGGCAATTTCGGAGCTGCGCATGCTCCGAGCATGAAACAAATCCAGCAACAGGCCGACCAGGCCATGTACGAAGCCAAACGCGCCGGTCGCAACAGGGTATCCACCTTTGAGGCGCACCAACTACCAGGCATGCACAGCGGAAAAGTTTTACAATGAAGTTTGGCTCTTTGGAGAAATTCGGGCATGAAACACCACCCTGAGTCACTGGTCAGCCCCGCCGAACTGCAGGCCCTGATGGGCCATGAGCGGCGTGGGCTGAGCGATGTTTTTTATCCACTCAGAGTTTGGTACCTGATCGGAACCTGCAGCTTGTACGCGCTGGGGCTGATTTTCTCCAGCCACCACATGGCCCAGTTGCTGGCTTCCGACCACACTTTGGTCGATCGACTCAGTGTTTACCTGCTGTTCAGGGGCTGGTTTGTGGTGTTCGCGACTTTGTTCGGGCTTTGGTCCTACGCCCGTGCCTGGCGCGTCAAACCCGTCTTTTGGGGCTTGTTCCTGCTCAGTCTGGCCAATCTCACGTCCGACCTGTTCATCGTCTATCCCGAACGACTGGCTCATCCGAGCTGGGGGTTTGCTTTCCTTTTCTCACTTCGGCTGCTGGCCATCGTGGCCCTGTTTTTTTGCGCCAGGAATGTCGAACGTCTGCCCGCAGCCGGCCAACGCTTTAATCTGCTCCTGCCCTTGCGCCACACCGCCTGGTGGGATCGACGCACGTCTTGAGGTCACTCGCCTGGACCCGATGGGTCAACCCTACCGGCGGCCTGCTCTGGCATGCCCGAGCCTGGCGCAATCTGAACGCTTGGCAGCCCACCCTGCACATCATGCAAGACTGGTGGCTGCAAAACGCCCCGCGCGCCGATCGACTGGTGATCATAGGGGCCAGCGCAGGCTGGATGATGAGCCCACTTTGGTTGCGTCAATTCAAAGCGGTCCAAACCTGGGACATCGACCCATGGTCGCATGGGCTCTTTCAACAACGCCATGGGCGGGCCATGCGGCAAGCGGGCACAGCCTGGACGCACCACCTCGGCGACGCCTGGTCCGAAGATCTCGTTTGGAAACAGGCCGATGACCAGACCCTGTACTGGTTCGATAATGTGCTGGGGCAGTTGCGCTTCATGGGTGATCACGCCACAGCCCAAGCCCGCATCCTTGAAGTGCGCCAGCGCTTGCACAAGACCCGCTGGGGGAGCGTGCACGATCGCTATTCCGGGGCGCTATCTGGCCACCGCCCCCTGCCACCGGCCTGGCGTTCCTCGGCAGGGGTCGACTTGGCCTCGAAGTCGGCACAAGACTGGCTGCAAAGTTGGGGCGCACAGGGCCATTGGCTGGACCACCTGACCGAACAGGTGTTTGAAAACGGCACTCCGGTGCTGAATCTGGCCTGGGCCTTCAAGCCCCGATTCGGCCATTGGCTGGAGATGGGTTGGCAGTTACCATAAGCGCATGGATACCCAATATTTGCGCTCTTATGCCGAATCGGCCGATGACAACACCCTGGCCCACGGGCTGCCACTGACCGACCTGCAACGCCAGTTGATTGCTCGGGTCGATGAAGTCGGACCGACTTGGGCGCAACGGGCCTTCAAGCACGATCGCGAAGCCATTTTTCCAACCGAAAACTGGAACGATTTGCGCGACATGGGCTTTTTGGGGCTGTGTGTCCCCAAGCGCTACGGCGGATTGGGAGCCGACTATCGCACCTACATGTTGGTGGCCACGCGCATCGGCTACTACTGCGGCTCGACCGCCAACACCTTCAACATGCACAATGCCAATGCTTTGTGGACCGCGGACATGGTCGATGCCCTGGACCTGACGCCCGAGCAACGCGAAAGCCACGAGCGAAACCGCAGTCACCACCACCGCCAAATGCTGGCCGGCAAAATTTATGCCCAACCCTTTTCCGAGGGCAGTTCGGCGGCAGCCGGCAAAGCACCTTTTGGCACCTCTGCCCGCAAGGTCGAAGGTGGATGGGTACTGAACGGGCGCAAAATCTTCGCTTCACTTTCCGGATCGGCCGACTGCTACGGCATCTTGTGTACCGAAGATCTGCCCGAGGCCAGCATGCGCCACACCCTGTTTGTATCGGTGCCTGCCCATTCACCCGGGCTGACGATTGAGGGCGAATGGGACCCTCTGGGCATGCGGGCCACTGTGTCGCGCACCCTGATCCTGCAAAATGTATTTGTCGATGACATGGCCACCATGATGCCAACCGGCATCTATGCCCAGGCAGCGCGTCGCTTTCCGCACATGTTCATCACGCTCACGCCCACTTACATGGGCATTGCCCAGGCCGCCTTCGACTTCACCGTGGCTTATTTGCGGGCCGAGGCTCCAGGCGTCACCGTCAAGCGTCGCATGTACCCGACCAAACAAATTGCGGTGGCGCAGATGTACGTGAAGTTGCAGCAAGCCTGGGCCCTGTTTCACCGGGCCACTTCCGAGTACCGTTGTGATCCCGCCCCTGCCGAACGCATGCGGGCATTGGCTTGTCAATACACCGTGATGGAAACCAGCGCCGAAATCTGCGCCGAAGCCGTCAAGGTCTGCGGCGGTCAGGCCATGCTGAAAACTTACCCGCTCGAGCGCATGTTTCGCGACAGCCGGTGCGGCGCCCTCATGCTCCCATGGACCGCTGAAATCTGCCTGGATCGCTTGGGCCAGGGCTTGCTCTATCGGCCCGGCGAAACCGACTGAAGCGATCGAGCGTTGGATGCCGCCGGAGTCGGACAGGTGCGGCATGTCACCTTGGGGTCTGGGGACTCGGGGATCTAAGCGTTAACCTTGATGACAAGGCTTGGCACTCTGGATAACTTGTTGCCTTGTCCATGGCTTGCAAGGTTCCGACATGAAACGACGTACCCTCCTGACCGCAGCTGGCGCCAGCGCTTTGGCCGGTTTTTCTTGGGCGCAAAATTTCCCGTCACGCCCCATCAAGTACATCTGTCCCTGGCCTGCTGGCGGCTCCACCGATGTGGTCATGCGCAGCTTGGCCGAAAGTGCCGGCAAAATCCTGGGCCAGCAGGTCGTGGTTGAAAACAAACCGGGCGCCGGCGGCATGTTGGGCGCCGTCGAAATGCTCAATGCCCGAGCCGATGGCTACACCCTGTGCCAGATCCCCCAAGGGGCGTTTCGCATCCCGCACATGCAAAAGGTTGCCTTTGACACCTTGCGCGACTTCACCTGGATCGCTTGCCTGACGGGCTATACCTTCGGTCTGGTGGTGCAGGCCGACTCACCCATCAAAAGCATCAAAGACCTGGTCGACTATGCCAAGGCCAACCCGGGCAAATTCACTTACGGCTCAACGGGCACGGGCACCAGCCCCCACTTGGCGGTCGAAGAATTTGCCCAAAAGGCAGGCATCACCCTCAACCATGTCCCCTTCAAAGGCAACGCCGAGAACATGCAGGCCTTGTTGGGCGGACATGTCATGGCCGCCAGCGATGCCACCGGTTGGGGCCCTCATGTCGACGCCGGTCGCTTGCGCCTGTTGGCCACCTATGGCAGCAAGCGCACCAAGCGCTGGTCCCAAGTGCCCACCCTGAATGAATTGGGGTTTGAAACCGTGTCCGACTCTCCATTTGGCGTGTGCGGCCCCAAGAACATGGATCCAGCCGTGGTTCGGGTCTTGCACGACGCTTTCCGCCGCACTCTGGACGATCCGGCGGTGATGGCCGTTTTCGACAAATACGACCAGACCGTCATTTACAAAAACACCGAAGACTACACCCGCTTTGCCCGCGACAGTTTTTTTGCCGAAAAGGCACTGATCGAACGCCTGGGCATGGCTCGCAAGGAATGAAAGCATGATCCCCTCACGTCACATCAGCGTTGAAGAAATGAACCGGCGCGTCTCGCGCTTTGGGCAACTCAAACCCCTTCCCGTTCAAGCCTCCAACCAGGTGCCCCAAGCCGCACGCGATGTGGTCTATGCCCGCCAATTGCTCTCGGTCATCGGACTCGAAGGCACGGGCAAAACCCCCATCAATGCAGCCGCGCCCATCATTGGGGCTGCCGGCATGACCATGACCATCGCCTGCTGCCCGCCCGGTCAGGGGCCGGGCTTGCACAACCACAAAGACACTTTCGAGACCTTCACTGTCCTTGAAGGACGTTTCGAAGTTTGCTGGAACGATCAAGGTCAGGATCGCCTTGAGCTCGAACGTTTTGACACCATCTCCATCCCGCCCGGGGTGTACCGCTCGTTTCGCAACATCGGGGACACCGATGGCATGCTCCAAGTGCTGATCACCGGCGGTGTCCACGACATGAACGACATTGCTTTTTCCCACCAGGCCGCACAACAAATCGATGCCACCTCCCCCAATGCACGGGGGGTGTTTGAAGAACTCGGCTTCCGTTTCGCCCCAGCCACTGAACCCCGCTGATTTTTCCCAGGAGTACCCTCATGAAGTTGAAACGTCGCCAACTGGGCGGGCTGTTTGCCGCCCTGACCCTGTCTTTGTCCGCCCAGGCCCAAAGCTTCCCCAACAAACCGGTGCGAATCGTGATTCCTTTCGCCCCCGGCGGCAGCACCGACGCCAACGCCCGCATCATTCAGGACAAACTCAGTGCGATCTGGGGGCAACCCGTCATCATCGATGCCAAACCCGGGGCCAACACGCAAATCGGGACCGACTTGGTGGCCAAGTCTCCAGGGGATGGTCACACCCTGCTGTTGACTTCGACCGCCATGGTCGTCAACCCCAGCATGTACAACAAGCTGCCTTATGACACCCTCAATGACCTGGTGCCCATCACCATCGTATCGGTGTCCCCATTTGCCCTGGTCACCCCGGTCAACTCACCCTATCAGTCGCTGAAAGACGTGATGACCGCCCTGCGGTCTTCAACCCCCGTCAATTTTGGCGTGTCAGATTCCAGTGCGATGTTGGCGGGCCATTTGCTCAACATGCTGGCCAAAACCGACATGCAACCCGTCAGTTACAAGGGCGCCGGCCCGCTCATGATCGATCTGGCCGGAGGCCATGTGCCCTTGGGCATCGCGGCAGTCAGTTCGGTTCAGGGCCAGGTCAAGGGCGGGCGTGTGCGCATTTTGGGTGTGGGTTCGACCTCGCCTTCATCCCTGTTCCCGCAGGCCCAACCCATTGCCCAGGAGTTGCCCGGGTACGAAGCCATCTCGTGGTTCGGATTGCTGGCCCCCAAAGGCACGCCTGCCGATGTGGTGCAAAAAATCCAGCGCGATGTCGCTCAGGTGCTCAAAGACCCTGACGTGCAACAAAAAATTCAGGGTCTGGGTGCAGACCCGGGTGGCATGTCACCGGCAGAGTTTCAGGCTCGCATCAAGCGCGAGATCGAACTGTGGGGACGCGTCGCCAAGGCCGCCAAAATTCAACCGGAGTGAATTGTGAGTGATCTGCATTCTTCAGAAGTCAGGGACGGCATGCGCATCGATTGGGACGTGGCCATCGCCATGGACGACGGCAATGTGTTGCGCGCCGATGTGTTTCGCCCCATCGCCGATGGCGCCTATCCGGTCATCATGACCTATGGCCCCTATGGCAAGTGGGTTGCCTTTCAGGAAGGTTATCAGACCGCTTGGGAGATCATGTGCAAAGAAAACCCGGATGCGGTTTCAGGCACCAGCAACCGCTATGCCAACTGGGAGGTGGTCGATCCTGAAAAATGGGTTCCGCACGGCTACGTCTGTGTCCGGGTGGACTCGCGCGGCGCAGGCCGCTCGCCCGGCTACTTGTGTCACAACAACGATCGCGAACAAAAAGACTACCACGACTGCATTGAATGGGCCGCTCGCCAGCCCTGGAGCAATGGCAAAGTGGGATTGAATGGCATTTCCTATTACGGAGCCAACCAGTGGCGGGCGGCAGCCACGCAGCCACCGCACCTGGCGGCGATTTGCGTCTGGGAAGGCTGGCACGACAACTACCGCGACGGCAACCGCCATGGCGGCATTTTGTGCACCTTCCGCAAGAACTGGCAGGACATGCAGGTCAAAACTGTGCAGCATGGCGTCGGTGAACGAGGCCGAAAGCACCCGATCACCGGCGAATGGGCCTGTGGTCCCGAGACCCTGACCCCCGAGCAGTTGGTCGCCAACCGCGAAGACATGGCGCATGAGTTGCTGACGCGCGAAATGGACAGTCCCTATTACCGCGAACGCTCAGCCGATCTGAGCCGCGTCAAAGTGCCCTTGCTCTCGACCGCCAACTGGGGCGGGCAAGGGCTTCACCTGCGTGGCAACATCGAAGGTTTCATCGGGGCCGCCTCGGAGCAAAAGTGGCTCGAAGCGCACGGCGGTTCACATTGGGCCCCTTTCTACACCGACTACGGCGTGCACATGCAACGCAAGTTCTTCGACCACTTCCTCAAAGGCGAGGACAATGGCTGGGATCGCGAGCCCAAAGTTCGCCTGCAAGTTCGGCACCCGGGCGAAAAATTCGTCGAGCGGCACGAAAACGAATGGCCGCTGGCCCGCACTCGCTGGACCGACTTTCACCTGCACCCCGACACCATGACCCTGTCGAGTCAACCCTATCTGGGCGGCGATCAGACATTGACTTATGAAGCCATGGGCGAAGGCCTGACCTTCCTTTCTGCCCCCATGACCGAGGCCACCGAAATCACCGGCCCATCGGCCCTGAAGATTCACCTCTCATCGAGCACTGTCGACGCCGATGTGTTTGCGGTGCTGCAGGTGTTCGATCCCCAAGGCAACGAGGTGGTCTTTCAGGGCGCGCTGGACCCGCACAACCCCATCAGCCTGGGCTGGCTGCGGGCCTCGCACCGCAAACTCGACCCCAAGCGATCCCTGCCCTATCGGCCCTTTCACACCCACGATGAAAAGCAACCCCTGGTTCCGGGCCAAGTGGTCGAACTCGATGTCGAAATCTGGCCGACCTGCATCGTGCTGCCGGCGGGCTACCGGGTCGGCATTGCCATTCGCGGACGCGACTACGAGTGGAATGGACCCGCCGCCACTTTGTCGAACATGAAAAACCCCATGAAAGGCTGCGGACCCTTCGTCCATGACGACGAACAAGACCGGCCCGCAAGCGTCTTCGGTGGCCAGGTCAGCCTGCACTTCGGCGCGGCGCTGACCAGCCGCCTGTTGTTACCCGTCATCCCTGAAAAGGCCGCGGGCTGAACAACCCTCAGTCGGACCGATGGGCCGACTGAGGTTCAAGCTTCTGTTTGGATTGGCAGCGACCACACAGGCCGTAGAGCACCATGTTGTGCTCGAGCAACTCGAAGCCGTGGCTTTGTGCCACGGCACGTTGTTGCTCTTCAATGCTTGAATTGAAAAACTCGACCACCACCCCGCACTCGACACACAACAGATGGTCGTGGTGCTGACCGTCCTCCAGCTCAAACCAGGCCTTTTCCCCGTCGAAATTGGACTTGCGCAACAAACCCGCATCGGCAAACTGCATCAGGATGCGGTACACCGTGGCGATCCCCATCTCGTTACCCTGGGACGACAATCGGTTGTAGACATCTTCCGCCGAAAAATGCTCGCCCGGCGACTTTTCGAACATCTCCAACACCTTCAGGCGCGGCAAAGTGACCTTCAGGCCATTGTTTTTCAGGGTTTCTGCTTGACTGTTCATGTCGGGCCTCGACAAGTGGTCGATTGAGTCTTTGGCGGCATGCCACACAACTCGAGAAAACAAATCAACTCGGCCCAGCTTTCAAGAGCCTGAAGTTGGCCATGCCCTTTGACAGGCGCATGACATCGCTACGGATGCGGGCGATGCCTTGTAGCATGATATCCAAATCGGCCTCCACCTGTGGCGCCAAGCCTTTTACCGATCATCACCTGATCGCTATCAGAAATGGATTGCTCACCATTCCTTTCGTTGCAAGTCGATTTACAAGGAAGTTCTGACACTGCCCTACTTGGTGCCCAAGTCCGAGTGCCAAAGTGGGGCATGCATGCATTTGGGAGCGAATCCGGACACTCACGCACCTTGCCGGTGCTTTTTCGGGTCCTAACAGCGTGTTCAAGCTTGGCACAAGCCTTGCAAAGACCCTAAGGCCCGCAAGGGCGCATCCGAACACACTCATCTCATCTCCGGAGTTTTCAACATGCAAGATCGTCGCGCCACCCTAAAAACCCTGGCCGCAGCCGCTGCGCTGGCCGCCGGCTCCCTGACCGTACTTCCGCAAGCACACGCTGCCGACACCATCAAGGTGGGCGTGCTCCACTCCTTGTCAGGAACCATGGCCATATCAGAAACCGTTCTGAAAGACACGGTACTGATGGCCATTGACGAGATCAACGCCAAAGGGGGGGTGCTGGGCAAAAAACTGGAGCCCGTGGTGGTCGATCCTGCTTCCAATTGGCCTTTGTTCGCGGAAAAAGCCAAGCAATTGCTGACCCAGGACAAGGTGGCGGTGGTTTTTGGATGCTGGACGTCGGTCAGTCGGAAATCGGTTTTGCCGGTCTTTGAAGAGCTCAATGGCCTGTTGTTCTACCCGGTTCAGTACGAGGGTGAAGAGTTATCGAAAAATGTTTTCTACACCGGTGCAGCACCCAATCAGCAAGCGATCCCCGCGGTCGACTACCTCATGAGCAAAGATGGCGGTGCTGCCAAACGCTGGGTGTTGCTGGGTACCGACTATGTTTATCCCAGAACCACCAACAAGATCCTGCGCGCCTACCTGAAAAGCAAAGGCGTGAAAGACAGTGACATTGACGAGAAATACACACCGTTTGGACACGCGGACTACCAAACCATCGTGGCCGATATCAAAAAATTTGCCGCCGGCGGCAAGACCGCTGTGGTTTCCACGATCAATGGCGACTCCAATGTGCCTTTCTACAAAGAGCTGGGCAATGCGGGGCTCAAAGCCAAGGACGTCCCGGTCGTGGCCTTCTCGGTGGGCGAGGAAGAACTGCGTGGCGTGGACACCAAGCCTCTGGTGGGTCATTTGGCAGCGTGGAACTACTTCATGAGCCTGAAGAATCCGGCCAACGATGAATTCACGAAGAAGTGGGCAGCTTATGCAAAAGCAAAGAATATCCCGGGTCACAAGGACAAGCCCTTGACCAATGACCCCATGGAAGCCACTTACATCGGCATCAACATGTGGAAGCAGGCGGTTGAACAAGCCAAAACAACCAATGTGGATGCAGTGATCAAAGCCATGTCGGGGCAGACCTTCAAGGCACCTTCGGGGATCACTTCGAAAATGGATGAGAAGAACCATCACCTGCACAAGTCGGTGTTCATTGGTGAAGTGAAAGCCGATGGCCAATTCAATGTCGTATGGAAAACGCCCGGCCCGGTCAAGGCCCGCCCCTGGAGCCCTTACATCGAAGGCAACGACAAAAAGCCCGACGAGCCCGCCAAGAAGTAATCCGGATCCAATCGTGACAGGCACCCGGCACATGCCGGGCGCCACTTCCAAACCATTGAATTGCGTGATGCACCTCAAGCGTCTTTTTCTTTCAGCATGTCTGGCCCTGTCCTGCGCGCCTCTTTGGGCATTGACCCAGCAGCAAGCCCAAGACATCGCCATCGGCGACACCGATCAGCGCATCGCTGCGCTGCACACCGCATTGGCCGATCCCGCCGAACGTTTGCTGCCTTATTTGAAGGCCTTAGCCAGCGAAGCCGTCAAAGTCAAAGATGGCAAGACCTTCATGCTGATCCATCAGCAGGTGATTGACCCTGTAGATGGGCAATCGGTGGTTCTTCCACCCGAGGCCGAGGATGTGGTGTTGAATAACCGTTTGCGGGGCGAGCTCGATGCCGCCATCGCCACTTTGCAGCTCTTTGTGCCCGAACCGGCCTTGCGCCGCTTGGCGATCGCTGCTTTGATCAAAGATCCTGACGTCAGCAAAAGGCCTCTGATCGAGCGAGCACTGCGGCAGGAAAATTCAGATGATTTGAAGACCCGTCTGTTGTACGCTTTGGCCGCCATTGACCTGAACCATGCGCAAGCCGCCGAGCGCCGGGTGGCTGCGCAACGGCTGGGCCAATTCAGCAGCCCTGACGCACAGCGCTTGCTGAACGACCAATTGCAAAAAGAGACCGATCCCGCGGTGCGCACCCAACTCAGAGCCAGCCTTCAAAAACTCAGCGCAGCGCTGGCTTGGGGAGAACGGTTGGGCATATGGTTCACCGGCCTGAGTCTGGGGTCTGTTTTACTGCTTGTTGCCCTGGGCTTGGCCATCACTTATGGCTTGATGGGCGTCATCAACATGGCGCACGGTGAATTGATGATGATCGGGGCTTACGCAACTTTTTTGGTTCAAAACCTCTTCAAAACTCACCTTCCCGCCTGGTTTGATGCCTATTTGGTGGCCGCCGTGCCATGCGCCTTCCTGGCTGCAGCCATGGTCGGGGCCGTGCTCGAACGTCTGGTGTTGCGTCATCTCTATGGCCGCCCCCTTGAGACCTTGTTGGCCACTTGGGGCATCAGTCTGATCCTCATGCAATCGGTGCGTTCGATGTTTGGGGCTCAAAACGTGGCCGTTGAAAACCCCGCCTGGATGAGCGGTGGCCTGACGGTCTTGTCCAATCTGACGCTGCCGTGGAACCGCATGCTGATCATCGCATTTGCATGTACTGTGCTGCTGGGCATGACGCTGCTGATCACCCGGACACGACTTGGATTGTTTGTTCGGGGTGTCACCCAAAATCGTGCAATGGCTTCTTGCATGGGGGTCAACACCGCCCGAATCGATACATACGCCTTTGCGTTGGGATCCGGCATTGCCGGGTTGGCTGGCTGTGCATTGAGCCAAATCGGCAACGTGGGGCCAGATCTGGGCCAGAACTACATCGTCGATGCCTTCATGGTCGTCGTTTTGGGTGGAGTGGGTCAACTGGCCGGCACCGTCTATGCCGCATTAGGCCTGGGCATTCTCAATAAATTACTGGAGGGCTGGACGGGCGCGGTGCTGGCCAAGATCGCGGTGCTGATCCTGATCGTGATCTTCATTCAAAAAAGGCCTCAGGGTCTGTTTGCCCTCAAAGGCCGAAGCGTGGAGCCCTGACATGTCCCTGCAAAACCCCGTTTATCCATTGCTCTCCCGACCAGGATGGTGGGCGTTTGGCAGCGCGCTGACGTGCGTGACTTTGCTGGCTCCCATCATGAACCTGATTCTGCCCGCCGATCACGTGCTGCACCTGAGCGACTACGCCGTGTCCTTGCTGGGCAAAATCATGTGTTACGCCATTTGTGCCCTGGCCATGGATTTGATCTGGGGCTACACCGGCATTTTGTCGCTGGGTCACGGCCTGTTTTTTGCCTTGGGTGGCTACACCATGGGCATGTACCTCATGCGTCAAATCGGACGCGAAGGGAATTACAAATCCGATTTGCCGGACTTCATGGTGTTTCTGGACTGGAAGGAGCTACCCTGGCACTGGTGGTTGAGTGACAGTTTCATCGCCACTTTGGCTCTGGTGATTCTGGTACCCGGCCTGGTAGCGGGTGTGTTCGGTTACTTTGCCTTTCGCTCCCGAATCAGGGGTGTGTACTTCTCCATCATCACCCAAGCGCTGACCTTTGCAGCCATGCTCTTGTTTTTTCGCAACGAAACCGGGTTTGGCGGTAACAATGGTTTCACCGATTTCAAAAGAATTTTGGGCCAGCCCATCGCAACCGATCAAACACGAATGGTTCTTTTCGTTCTGACCGGTGTCACATTGCTGGGTTTTCTGTTGCTGGGTCGTTGGCTGATGACGCGCAAGTATGGGCGCGTGCTACAAGCCATCCGGGACGCTGAAAATCGCGTCATGTTCAGCGGCTACTCACCACTGCCTTACAAATTGAGTGTGTGGGTGCTATCGGCGGTCATGTGCGGCATCGCAGGCGCTTTGTATGTACCCCAAGTCGGCATCATCAACCCGGGGGAAATGAGCCCGGCCCAATCGATTGAGATCGCCATCTGGACCGCTGTGGGCGGGCGAGCCACTTTGATCGGCCCCATCGCAGGTGCCTTTCTGGTCAATGGAGCGAAAAGCTGGCTGACGGTGACTGCGCCAGAGTTCTGGTTGTATTTTTTAGGCGCCCTTTTCATTGCCGTTACCCTTTATTTGCCTCAAGGTGTTGTAGGGTGGATTCAACGCATTAGCCAACGCCGCCGCGGAGGTCGTTCATGACGCCGGATCTTCTTGAAGATGGCGGGAAACGTGCGGAGGCGTCCCGCCTTGCCCTGAACAGTCAAACCACGACATCGGGTGACCGCAACGCCAGTTATGGTCGCATCCGGCGCGGTGATGAGATCGATTTGACCCATGGCCGAATTTTGTACCTGGATGACGTATGCGTCAGCTTCGATGGTTTTCAAGCCATCAACCACCTCTCCCTGGACATCTCTCCCGGTGAACTGAGGTGCATCATCGGCCCGAATGGAGCCGGTAAAACCACCATGATGGACATCATTACCGGCAAAACCCGACCCGACTCGGGACAGGTCTATTTCGGCAGCACCATCGATCTGCTGCGTCACAATGAGCCTGAAATTGCGCAACTGGGCATTGGGCGAAAATTTCAAAAACCCACGGTCTTCGAACAACTGTCTGTGTTTGAAAATCTCGAACTGGCCCTGAAAACCCACAAAGGCGTCAGCGCATCACTTCTGTTTCGACTGGATTCCGCTCAATCGGATCGACTGGCAGAAGTGATGCAAACCATCCAGCTTCAGGATCATGCGCTGCGCCCTGCGGGCCTGCTCAGCCATGGTCAAAAGCAATGGCTGGAAATTGGCATGCTGCTGATGCAAGACCCCAAGCTTTTGTTGCTCGATGAACCAGTGGCTGGCATGACCGATCATGAAACCGAGCGAACCGCAGAACTCTTTCTCAGCCTCAAAGGTCGCCACTCCCTGATGGTGGTGGAACACGACATGGCTTTCGTGAAGCAAATTTCCGATATCGTGACTGTGCTCTGCGATGGAGCTGTGCTCGCGCAAGGGAGTCTGGCGCAGGTACAAGCCGATGACCGAGTCATCGAAGTTTATTTGGGACGATGAACATGCTGGACGTTCAAGGCATCCATCAATACTACGGCGGATCGCATATTTTGCGCAATGTCAGCCTGCAAGTATCGACCGGTCAGATCTCTGTTTTAATGGGTCGCAATGGTGTCGGCAAAACCACTTTGCTCAAGTGTCTCATGGGCTTGGTTCCCGTTCGGGAAGGTGAAATCCGTTTTTTGGATCAGCCTTTGGGCACTCGTCAACCCTTCGAACGTGCGGCACTGGGAATGGGCTATGTGCCACAAGGGCGCGAAATTTTTGCCCGCCTGACGGTGGAAGATAATTTGCGCATGGGCATGGCCACACGCCCGGCCCAAGAGCCCATACCCGACGAGCTCTACCAACTCTTTCCGGTGCTGCAACAAATGCGCCTGCGTCGGGGGGGTGACCTCTCTGGCGGACAGCAGCAACAATTGGCCATTGCCCGCGCCCTGGCATCCCGACCCAAGCTGCTGATCCTGGATGAGCCCACAGAAGGCATACAACCCAACATCATTCGGGACATCGGGCGTGTCATCCAACAATTGGCACGTGTGGGGCTTTGGGGTCAACCCATGGGCATCCTGTTGTGCGAACAGTATTTTGATTTTGCGCAGGAACTGGCTGACACCTATCTGGTGATGGAGCGCGGCGAAGTGATCGCAAAGGGACATGGCCGCGACATGGATCGAGACGGAGTACGTCAGCTGATCTCGATCTGACGCACAACGAATCAGACCCGTCCCGCTCAGAGAGAAGATCTGGCAACGGCTCCAAAACACACCACCACATGGCCCTTTCGGAGGGCATCGGTTGATCAAGTGGACAGGTGATGTGTCACTCGTTCGATTTGACCCGCATGGGCGTCCCGCATGGCTTTCAGACCTTCCCTCACCTGGGGTTCAAGTCGGTGCGCCAACAAAACCTCCAAACGGCGAACCACCCACGCCTGTCCCCGATTGAGAAAGCGCATTCTCTCGATCTGATCTGGGATCCCCATGGCTTTTGCGTGAAAGGCACCGGTCAAGGCAGATGGCTTTGCATTCATGCGATGAATCAGGTCCATGAGCAATTTGCACCACCGCAGCTCATCGGACTGGATCTCCAACACCACTTCACGCCAGGGGTCATCTTCTGGCCATGTGGCGGCGGTCTCGCGCGCCACCCTGGCGCCGGCTCGTTCAGCTTCAAGCAATTCATTCAGGGCAGCCAGCAATTCCGGCGTTGTGATTTCGGGCAGTGGCGTGCTCATGTTGGCAGATGCATTCCAATTAATTAAATTCATTTTAATTGAACATTTAAATCTTTGCCCTCTCTTGCCCTCTCGGCCGGTATGTGGCCCGATCGGCACAGAAAGGCAGCAACTGTCCGGGGCTTTACAGGCGCGGATTGTCACCCGCGATCACAGGCTTCAAAATGCGTGGCTGTTTCACTCTGGGTTATTCACATGTCCACTCCTGAATCCTACGCCCTGCGCGACGCCAAAGCGGTGGTGCACGGCCTCACCAATTTGTCCTTGCACGCCCAACGTGGCGCCAGCGTGATCGAATCCGGCCACGGGGTCTGGGTCCGCGATGTCGAAGGTCGGGAGTACATCGAGGGCATGTCCGGGCTGTGGTGCATCGCACTGGGTTATGGCAATGAACGCCTGGCCGATGTGGCATACCGGCAAATGAAGCAACTGGCCTACTACCCGCTGACCAATCACAAGAGTCATCCGCCAGTCATTGCCCTGGCCGAAAAACTGTTGTCGATCGCCCCGGCCCCAATGGCAAGGATCTGGTTTTCCAGCACGGGATCAGAGGCCAATGACTGCGCTGCACGGTTGAGTTGGTATTACTGGAACGCCATGGGGCAACCCAACAAAAGAAAATTCATGGCCCACCAACTGGCCTACCACGGCAACACCATCGCATCCGCCAGTTTGTCGGGGGTGTCCTATGCGCACGACAAATTCAACCTGCCGCTGCCCGGCTTTTTGCATGTACAAACGCCGCATTACAGCCGCCATGCCCATCCGGGCGAAAGCGAGGACGCTTTCAGCGATCGGCTGATCGGCCAAATCGAACAACTCATCGAGCGCGAAGGGGCAGACACCATTGCCGCTTTCTTTGTCGAGCCTGTCATGGGTGCGGGCGGCATCGTGGTTCCGCCGGCCCGCTACTATGAGCGACTGCAAGCATTGCTCAAATCTCACAACATCTTGCTGGTTTGCGATGAAGTGGTCACCGCCTTTGGCCGCACCGGAGAGATGTTCGGTTCGACCACCATGAAGCTGCAACCCGACTTGCTGATCTGCGCCAAAGCCTTGTCAAGTGCCTACATCCCGATTTCAGCACTGATGATCGGCCCCCGGGTCTACGAAGCGATTGAGCGGCAAAGCGGCGAGCTCGGATTGTTTGGCCTCACCATGACCTATTCCGGGCATCCGGTGGCATCGGCGGTGGCGCTGGAGACTTTGAACATTTACGAAGAGCTCGACATCGTCGGCCATGTGCAAAGGGTCAGTCCTGCCTTTTTGCAAGGCCTGCACCGGCTTCAATCGCACCCCAAGGTCAAAGAGGTGCGCGGAATCGGCTTGCTCGCCGGCGTAGAACTGGTGGCGGGCCAGGGTAAAACCTGCGCCCAGTTGGCCGAGGAAGAGGGATTGATCGTGCGAGCCATTGGAGACACCATCGCCTTTTGTCCTCCCTTGATCATCAACCCCGACGAGATCCAGCAACTGCTGCAACGGTTCGAGCGTGCCTTAAACCGCTTGTGAGACAGCCGCCCAGCAAGCTGAGCGGTGACTGGGCGGGTGATCCTCAGTGGCGATGCCCGCCGTGTGCGGGTTGTGCCATCACTGGCACACTGAGCTCCTGGGTGGTTTGCTGACCCCGTGCATCCTGAAAGGTCAATTTGACCGCCACCTGGGTGTTGGGGCTCAAGGCGGATTTCAGATCCATCAGCATGACGTGGTAGCCACCTGGCTTGAGCTCGATCGTCTGCCCGGCGGGCAACACCAGCCCCTGCGACAGGGCGGACATCTTCATGACGTCGCGCTCCATTTTCATCTCATGGATTTCGACCACCCCTGCCACCGGACTGCTGGCCGATACCAAACGGGCAGTCTGCGGGGCGGTGATCTTCATGAACGCACCGGTGGCCTTTTGCCCAGGCACAGTCGATCGGACCCAGGCATCGGACACAGCGATGTTTTGCGCCTGAACGCCTGACAAGCTGCCACACAGCATGCCCAGGCAGAGAGCGCGCATGAAAAGATTCATGATTGGATTTCCCGTCTTGCCAGCGATCGCCAAGACCACTGGAGCTGACTTGCATTTTAAGGCAAAGGAATGTCCGCAGACTTGGCCACCTGGGTGCGCGGCACATCTTCGCCCCAAGCCAGCCGGGTGCGCATTTGCAAGGCCTGCGCCGCCGTCATGGCACCGGTGGCAACCTGTGCCACGCCTTGAGCCAATCGGCTTTGAAAGCGTTGCGCGGACTCAATGACCGAGGTCAACGCTTGCGCATAGTGGGGCGCCGTGGCGTATCCGGCACGCTGCAAGGCCTGCGCAAAGGCTTGCGGATCATTCAGATGGCGCATGGCGGTGGCATACCGCGGGGTTTGACCGATCAATCGGGCATAGTCCTGGAACGACGCTTCGTAACTGTCATAAGCCCTGAACACACCCTTGACCCGCTGCGGCTGGCCCTGGCTGTACTCGGTGGTCCAAACCTCGACCACCGGCCCCTTCCACTGCGATCCGGCCTGAATCCCAAACAAATTGTGCGAAGTTTGTCCGTTGGGAAATCTGATTTCTCGCTGACCCCAGGCGGTTTCCAATGCCGCCTGCCCCATCATGAACGCTGCCGGAATTCCGGTGGCGTCCTGAACCTTGCGAGCCGAATCGGCGTGTCGGGTCACAAAATCTCCCTGGGCCCCCTTGGGGTTCGATGCGAACGCCCTGACATCCGAAGGCATCTGAGCCGGCGCTTGGATCCACGCAGTCGCAGGCGCAGCGGCATCGGGTTTCAAAGCCTCGGCCAACAAGGCCGATGCAACCCCTGACAAATTGATTTTTTGATCCGGGTAGATCAGGTTGGGGTCGGCAATGCCGTTTTGGGCAGCGACCTCGACCGACAAGCGGTAGAGCTCTTTGGGCGTGGCCTGAACCGGTGAGCGCACGGCCTGCAAATGCCTTTGAATCAGGCCACTGAGGGTGTCACCGGATTTGACCGTGACCACCGAATCCGGGCTTTGCAGTTTCAACAGGGCGTCGGCAAACTTCTGAGTCGGCATCGGCGCGGCCCCACGCACCGAGGCTCCGATTTTCGGATCGGTGGGCTCGGGCAAACCGACTTTCAGCGAGGTGGCGACCGTTGAACTCATCTGGGCAGGTGTGGTGGCGAATCAGCAACCAAGCCGCACATCAAGACATCAGGGCGGCACTGGCCCCGAATAACATGCAAATTCAATGCCAGCCAAAATGCCCCTCAGCAGAAGAAAACAATCATTAAGCATTCATCGAACTGTCGGTTTTACGTCCAAGTTAGATCACCAGCAACCTGGCCAGCTCGGCCATGGCATGCCTGGCCTGACACCGGCAACAAAAAAACCCGCTGCAAGCAGCGGGCTTAAAAACCTTGGAAAAACTGGAGCGATCAGAAGTCGTAACGGACCCCGAAAGAAAAGCCGGAAGAGTCCATGCCGTTCACACCGGCGCCAACGGCCGATGTACCGGATGCCGTGCTGCGACCCTGCACCCAGGGCAGCAACTTGGCTTTGGACTGGTTGTCGACTTGAGCGTAATTGGCGTAGATGCGCAACTGGCGATCCAGGCGATGCTCCAGGCCAATGGCGGTCATGGTGGAGTCGGCGTCAGCGGCGCTTTCATCGCGACTCAACCAGGTGACATTCAAAAAGGTTTTCGGGCTCAGCGCCTGCTGCACCCCCAGGCCATTGACCTTGGCGGAAGCCGCGACATTGGCCGCGGAGAAGAATGACTGGTCTTCCAGATAAGCCACCAGCTTGGTGGCTTTGCTCAAATCATAGGAAGCAGCCAGGCGAGTGGTGTCACGACGTGACGTGCTTCCAGTGAGACCATTCCATTTTTCAAACGAGGCATTGACCACCAAACCGGAATTCGCATAGGTCAACATGGCCGACTGCATGTCATCCTTGATGTCGCTTTGGTTGGCATCGACCTCGCCTTGCGTGGTCTGATGGGGGGAATAAGCCACACGACCCGTGAACGAGCCCATCTTGGGAGACTGGTACTCGATCAGGTTGCTGGGACGCTCATCGAATTTGGCATTGCCCACACGCGTCAGGTTGCGCATGTCACCCAACTGATCACCAAAGAGATTGAAAGGCTCACGCGCGATTTTGGCGGGCGAGTCATAACGACCGACTCGAACCAGACCAAAGCCAGACTGGATGCCGGCAAAGGTATCGCGGGTGGCAAAGCGGTTATCGCTGCTGTTGTTGAGAGGGAAGATCTCCTGCTCAATTTGCCACACACCTTTCAGGCCGCCAAAGTCCTTGTTGCCGCGCACCCCAAACCGGGTGGCGTTGCTGGACAAGGTGGCGCGACTGTAGTTGTCGCCGTTGTCGAGCATGTCGTAGGACACGTGCACGCGACCATAAATTTCAAAGTTACTGGCAATGTTCAGGGTTTGTGCAGAAGCACCCACACTGGCGCAGGCGGCCAACGCCAGAACGGAAAATCGGGTTTTCATGATTCACTCCTTATGTTGAAGAAAACACCAGACAAGTATTCAGCGCCGGCGTGACAACTCATTGAAGGAAGCATGAATTTTTGATGACGCAAGTCCCTGTCATGAAATTACCATTCATTTGTCGTGAAAGTTTCAACTGATCTGAAGATGATGAGCGGGTTTCAACCCACAGGAGAATTTCATGTCATCAGATGACCTCATGACCAATCACAGCAACAACGAACACTTCCATCAAGTGCTCGACCGGGCCTTGCAAGACCCAAAGCGACGCAACATGTTGCGCGGTGGTTTCGGCTTGGGCGTTCTTTCTTTCCTGGGCTTGCCCGGTTGCGGACTGTCGGGCGAAGACTCCGGCACGGGTGGCGGTCTCGGCTTCAGCGCTGT